>RCUO01000277.1_pt1 | contig 29865 bp, 29 predicted proteins | sample 2166161 | NCBI WGS metagenome assembly RCUO01 (sample SAMN09932617, study PRJNA488358) | compost metagenome | feature: garden; material: soil; isolation source: compost soil in cyclohexanecarbonitrile-enriched culture | place: Germany: Experimental Botanical Garden Goettingen | collected 2016-01-27
CCGAGCTTACATGGACGTACTTGCAGCGGCCCCTGCGCCGCCCACCCTCCCGGCCAACCCGGGATCGCAGTCAAGCCTTCGCCACGAGGGGCTCAGCCGTTGGCCGGTTTCCAGCACCAGTGCCACGGCTCGTAGACGATCCCATGCGGGTTGTCGCGCGGATAGCTCAGATGGAACCCGTGCGTTCCCGCATTGGCCTGCAGCCACGCAAACGCGGCCGTCGCCTCGAAGGTCTCTTCTGCCGGCGCGTCCCCCGGTGTGCCGATATCCAGCGCGTGACCACTGTGGTGTTCGCTGAAACCGGGCGCGGCATTGACCTGCAGGATCTGCGGCACGCTCTGCCCGCGCGCCAGCTTGCGCTCGAAAATGCCGAGCTGATACGCATGGCTGCGGAAGCCGGAGATCGCGTCCAGTGCAATGCCGTCCCGCGCAGCGTGCAGGCGCATCCGCCGCCAGCCCTGCGCTGCGCCGCGACGCAGCCACAACGGGCGCGCGAAGCGATCACGTCCGGCGAAGTGCAGCAGGCAGGGCTCGGCCTCCAGCGCCAGCCCACTGTCCTGCGCATAGCGCTGCGCATCCAGGCCCAACTGTTGCAGGCGCTGCTGCAGGCCGGCCAGCGGCAGCCACTGCGCTTCCAGTGCAGCGCCAAACGGCCGTGACCGCGCCCCATCCAGCAACGCCAGCGCTTCCTCCACGCCCGGTTCGCGCGGCAGGCGCGGCACCAGCGAGTGCACGCCGTGCGCCAGTACCGCCGCCAGGTAGCGGCCATCCTGCTTGCGCCGCAGTACCCATTGCGCGCGCGCCAGCAGGCGCGCGTCGAGATTGCTGCGCGCGCGCAGCAGTTCGGCCGGCCACAATTCAACGGCCTCGGTATTGATCAACAGTGGAGTGGTGCGGTGCATCGATCCAGCTTACTGCCGTGGCGCCGTGGCGGCCACCTTGCGCAGCGCATCCAGCAGGGCCTGCGGGCGCTCCAGGCTGAGCAGCAGGGTGCTGCCGCCGCGCACCGGAATCACCAGCGTGCGTGCGCGGTCGGTGACCAGGGCAAAGCCCTTGCCGCCGCCCTGCAGGCGGAAGTGCCCGGAGTAGAAGCCGGGCATGCTGTAGCCGTTGGTCTTGAAGCGGATGCCGTAGCGGCGATCACGGCCGAGGTCGACCACCTCGGCCTGGTCCAGCAGCAGGTCGGCCACCGGCGTGCGGCGACGGTACAGCGTCGAACGCACGTCCAGCACGTTGCCTGCCAGCTCCACCCGGCGGCGGAAAAACGCCCAGCCCAGGCCGACGCCCATCAGCACGATCACCGCCAGGCTCCATGCCGCGCTGCCACCCATCAGGAAAAACGGGGGCGACAGCGTGACCTCCATCCAGGGAGCGTCGCTGCGGCTGTCGTGCAGCTGCGACCAGATGCCGACGCCCAGTACCGCCAGCAGTGGCAGCAGCACCCACAGCACCCGCAGCGAGGAGCTTTCGGCGACGTCGAACGGACGTGCATCACTGCCGCTCATCGTTGCGACTCCACCCAACGCGCGACGTCATCGATCAGCTGCCCATCGACGTGGCCCGGCTGCGCGTATTCCTTCAATGAACTGGAGCCGCTGCCGGCGATGCCGATATGGTTGAGAGCGGGATAGACCTTCCATTTCACGTCCGTGCGCTCGGCCAGGGCTTTTTTCCACAATGCCCAATCCGTTTCCGGTACCTGGAAATCGCGACCGCCGTGCAGCATCAGCAGTGGTTTTTTCAGTGCCGCCGCATCGCCACGAGCGTTCACCGCTTCGATGCTTTTCCAGAACGTCTGCGGCACGCCCAGCGGCAGTTCGCTGGCGGGTACGTGCGTGTCGCTGCGGGCCGCGGCGATCTGTGCGGCCAGCTTGTCCAGGAACGCTTGTTCCGGCGCACTGATCGAGCCGTCCAGCGACAGCAGGTAGCGGTTCTGCTCGGGCAGCAGTTCAAGCAACGTGCGTGCAGGCGCGGCCCACAGGATCGCACCGCGCGCCTGTGGCCAGCGGCTGGCGATGCGCGGTGCGAGCATGCCGCCCTGGCTGTGGCCGAGCACGAAGATCCGCTTGCCGTCGATGCGTGGGTCCGCCGCCAACGCGCTCAGCGCCGCAACGGCGTCGTCGGTGGTCTCGTCATCCACGTTGAAGCTGCCGCTCTGGAAGTCCTGGGGACGGGCATGGGTGCGCTTGTCGTAGCGCAGCACTGCGATGCCCCGTGCGGCCAGGCCGCGGGCAATGTCCAGGAACGGACGGTTGCCACCGATGGTTTCGTCGCGATCCTGCGGGCCGGAGCCGTGCACCAGCACCACGGCCGGGAATGGTCCTTTGCCCTTGGGCAGGGACAAGGTGCCGGGCAGTGCACCGCGCGCCTGCGGCACGCTGAAATCGGCTTCGCTGTAGCTCGCGTCGGCCGGCGGCGGCGGTGCCTTGGCGGCCGGGGCCGGGCGCAGCAGCAGACCCGCGACTTTGTCCTGCGCGTTCACCGCCACCTGCGCGATCACCGCGCCAGCGGCGAACTGCAGGGGTACTTCCACCAGGTGCAGGCCCTGCTGCTCGCTGCTGTGTGCCGGGCCACGCTGCTTCAGTTCACCCAGCGATTGCCACAGGCCCTGCAGCTTGTCGGCAGGCACGGCCGCGGCCATCTGCGGGGTCAGCATGGCTTCGGCATCGGCGATCCGCCCGGCCTGGAGGTGATCGAGCAGGCGTGCTGCGACCTCCTGCGGTTCGCCAGCGGCTGCACTGGCGGACAACAGGGCAAGGGAAACAGCAAGCAACGAACGGCGTGCGCTCATGGTCACAGCTCCTTCTTGAAGACCAGCAGGGCCGGGCGCATCGGCGCCGGGATGATGATGTTGACCAGTTCCCAGCCCAGCTGACCCTGGCGGCTGAGTTCGGCCTGGATGTCGTCGGCTTTCTGCAGGCCCATCATGGTGGTCTTGACCTCGACGGTCAGGTAGCTCCAGCGCTTGCTCATTCCTTGTCCTCCGGCGATGGCTTGGGTTTCGGCAGGCGTCCTGCCTTGCGCAGTGCGTCGCGCAGCACGTATTCGATCTGCGCGTTGAGGCTGCGCAGTTCATCGTCCGCCCAGCGCTGTGCGGCCGCCAGGACCTCGGCGTTGATGCGCAGCGGATAGGCTTTTTTCTCGCTCATGCAGACTCCTGGCGGGGCGGTGGGGCGCCCCGTTGCGAGGGTGGCTCAGTACAGCGAGCCGGTGTTGACGACCGGCTGCGTGCCGCGGTCCGAGCACAGCACGGTCAACAGGTTGCTGACCATGTGCGCCTTGCGCTCCTCATCCAGCTGCACCACGCCGTTCTTCTGCAGTTCGGCCAGTGCCATCTCGACCATGCCGACCGCACCGGCGACGATGCGCGTGCGTGCAGCGATCACTGCGTTTGCCTGCTGCCGCTGCAGCATCGCCTGGGCGATTTCAGCGGCGTAGGCGAGGTGGCTGATGCGCGCATCGATCACCTGCACGCCGGCATCGGCGAGGCGCTCGGCCAGTTCGTTCTTCAGGTGCTGGGAGATCTCGTTGGCGTGGCTGCGCAGTGCCAGCTGGCCATCCTCGTGCTGGTCGTAGGGATAGCTGGTGGCCATCGCGCGCAGCGCCGATTCGGACTGGATGTGCACGAAGCTCTCGTAGTCGTCCACGTTGTAGACCGCTTCGGAGGCGTCGACCACCTGCCAGACGATCACCGCGGCGATCTCGATCGGGCTGCCGTCCAGCTCGTTGACCTTCAGCTTGCCGCTCTCGAAATTGCGCACGCGCTGGCTCACGCGGCGCTTGCTGAAGAAGGGATTGTTCCAGCGCAGGCCGTTGTCCTTGACGGTGCCTACGTACTTGCCGAACAGGCTGACCACCGCCGCCTGGTTGGGCTGCACGGTATACAGGCCGGCCAGCGCGACCAGGGCCAGCGCGGCGATCAGCAGGCCGGCCAGGAGCAGCAGCACATTGGGCGAGCCGGTGCTGGCCTTCGCCGCAACCCCGGCCACGAACAGGGCGCCGCCGGCGAGGGCCACGACCAGGGACCCGGCGAGCGCGCCCAGGCCGTTGAGGGAGGACAGCGACTTCTCTTTCATGGCGGTACGTCCTTGAGGGTTCGAAATGAAGATATCAAATTGATATCACATTCGGGCTGCCGTTCGTCGGGTGGGCTTGCTCAGGCACTTCGGCCGGACCGGATAGAATGCCCACCCGCCTTCACATTGCTGCTGGAACCCCGCCATGGCCAAGCTTGGAACCCCGCTGTCCCCCTCCGCCACCCGCGTGCTGCTGCTGGGCTCGGGCGAACTTGGCAAGGAGGTGGCCATCGAGCTGCAGCGGTTGGGCGTGGAAGTGATTGCCGCCGACCGTTACGGCGATGCCCCGGCCATGCAGGTGGCACACCGCTCGCACGTGATCGACATGCTGGATGCGATGGCCCTGCGCCAGTTGATCGCGCAGGAGCAGCCGCACCTGGTGGTGCCGGAGATCGAGGCGATCCACACCGAGACCCTGGTGCAGCTGGAACAGGAGCAGGGCCTGCGGGTGATCCCGACTGCGCGCGCGGCGCGCCTGACCATGGACCGTGAGGGCATCCGCCGCCTGGCCGCCGAGACCCTGGGCCTGCCGACCTCGCCGTACCGCTTCGTCGATACCGAGGCCGAGTACCGCGACGCCGTGGCCGCGATCGGCCTGCCGTGCGTGGTCAAGCCGGTGATGTCGTCCTCGGGCAAGGGCCAGAGCACGCTGCGCAGCGAGGCTGACATCGCCCCGGCCTGGGAGTACGCGCAGACCGGCGGCCGTGCCGGTGCCGGCCGCTGCATCGTCGAGGGTTTCATCGACTTCGATTACGAGATCACCCTGCTGACCGTGCGCCATGCCAGTGGCACCTCGTTCTGCGCGCCGATCGGGCACCTGCAGAAGGATGGCGACTATCGCGAAAGCTGGCAGCCGCAGCCGATGTCGGACAAGGCGCTGGCGCGTGCCGAGGAGATCTCGCGCGCGATCACCGATGACCTCGGTGGCTGGGGCCTGTTCGGTGTCGAGCTGTTCGTGAAGGGCGACGAGGTGTGGTTCAGCGAAGTATCGCCGCGTCCGCATGACACCGGCCTGGTGACGCTGGTATCGCAGGAACTCAGCGAGTTCGCGCTGCATGCGCGGGCCATCCTCGGCCTGCCGATTCCGGTGATCCGCCAGAGCGGCCCGTCGGCCTCGTGTGCACTGCTGGCGCATGGCGAAGGCGTGCCGTACTTCAACAACGTGGCCGCGGCGCTGCAGGTGCCGGACACCGCCGTGCGTCTGTTCGGCAAGCCCAGCGTGCATGGCCACCGCCGTGTCGGCGTGACCCTGGCGCGCGCGGACACGATTGAAAAAGCGCGCGCCATCGCCCGCGATGCGGCCGAGGCCGTCGGCGTCGAACTGCGCCCGTAAATCGGTAGCGCCGGGCCATGCCCGGCGGCCGTTCAGCCGCGCCCGCACGCTCGGCGCGGCGATGCCGTCAGGCGCGCCGCCAAGGCAGCACGGTGACGTGGATGATGGCGATGATGCCCAGCACCGAGCCGTACAGCCACCAGGTGCCGAAGCGGTCCGCGTAGCCTTTCCAGCAGGCTACCGCGGCAGGAAGCAGGCCGATCAGCACGAACGGAATGAAATTGAAGGCCCAGTTCTGCCGGGCCACCACCAACAGCGCGATCATGGCGAAGACGCCAACGATGATCAGCAGGTTCCTTTTCAAGTGCGGCGGCTCCCCCTGCCGTTCCGTTGCGGGACTGTAACAAGAATTCAGGCGCGCGCATGCCCGGCAAGGCGATGCCGGTCGTCCTGACCGGCACCCTTCAGCCGACTGACAGTTGCCTCTATCGCACGTCCACCCACACCAGGTGGTGGTCGCTGCCGTCGGCGATCTTCGCTTCGGCACTTTCATTGGCCGGCCAGAACACGCCGCTGCCGATGTACTCGAAACCGGTCGAGGGCAGCACGTAGTCCAGTCGCATGGTGCCGGACTTCGGGCCGAAATCGCCGGTGGCATGGAACGGTGCGCCCTTGCGGGTGATGCCCTTGGCCGCATAGGCCAGGCTGGTCTGCTCGGCGCCGACGCTGCGCGGGGTGGGGTAGCGCAGCACGCGGGCGTTCTCGATCAGTTCGACGATGGCCTCGTGGCGGCCATCGCCATCTACCGGATCGTTGTTGAGGTCGCCAAGGATGACAAAGCGTGCATCCTGGGCCAGGCCGCCGCACTGGCCCTTGTCGTCGCACAACCACGGCTTTTCACCCTTGGACAGGTATTCCTGCCACAGGCGCAGTTCGTCGTGGTTGCGCGCGGCGTTGCGCTTTTCCGGGCCGTCGAACACCGGCGGCGTCGGATGCGAGACCAGCGCGTGCACCACGCCGGCCGGGGTCTTCACCGGCACGACCCAATGCGACTTCGACGACAGCCGCAGCTGCGACCAGACGCCGTCGTTGTAGAAGCTCTTGCCGGTACGCGGATCGATCGGGCGGATCGCGCCGGGCATCGCACTCCACTTCAGCAGCTGGAAGCTGCGCACCTTGGCTTCGTCGATCGGGTAACGCGACAGCACCAGCATGCCGTACTGGCCCGGGTGCAGGCCGTAGCCCCAGGCGTCGTTGCCGCGACCGCGCCCTTCACCACCGACCACGCCGTTGTTGTCCAGGTCCAGGCCGCTGGGCACGCCGGTGTTCACCGGTGCCAGGTAGCGGTAGGCGAAGTGCAGCGGCTTGCCGCCACCGGGCTGGGCCACTTCCAGGTAGCGCTTCTGGAACAGGTCGGCAGCACGATGGGCGTCGTCGAAATCGAATTCGTTCAGCAGCACCAGGTCAGGGCGCGCCTGCTGCAGTACCGCGGCGATCTTGCGCGCGTGTTCGCTGTCGCCTTCCAGCTCGGCGATCAGGCCGCCGGCTTCGTCCGAATACAGCGAGGTGTTGTAGGTGGCCAGGCGCAGCGCTGCAGACGGTTTTTCGGTCATCGCGGGGGACGTGGCGAAGGCGGGAGCGGTGGCGCCACAGAGCAGGGCCAGGCCGAGGATCAGGGGTTTGGCGTTCATGGGCCGTATTGTGCACCCGGCCCGGTGTCAGTGGTTTGTCAGCGTCCGTCCAGATCGTCGTCGAAATCATGCCAGCGGCGGCCGTCGTAGGCCTCCAGCGGGCGATAGCGCCGCTTGTAGTCCATCTTCTGGTGCTCACGGATCCAGTAGCCCAGGTACAGATGTGGCAGGCCCTCGCGGCGCGCCCACTCCAGTTGCTGCAGGATCGCGAAGGTACCCAGCCCGCGCGCGGCATGGGCGGGGTCGAAGAAGGTATAGACCGCCGACAGACCGTGCTCGGTCACATCGGTCACCGCCACACCCAGCAGCTGGCTGGGCTGGCCGTCGTGGCCGGGCAGGCGCATTTCCATGAAGCGCGTGTGCGACCAGCTGCCGATCAGGAACTGCTCGAACTCGTGCGGGCCGTGGTCGTCCATGCCGCCCTTGGCATGACGATGCACCAGGTAGCGGTGGTACAGCTCGAACAGATCCTCACGCGGCATGGCCGCGGTGATGCGCACTTCCAGATCGGCATTGCGGGTGGCGCAGCGGCGCTGGCTGCGGTCCGGGGTGAAGCGCGCCACCGGGATGCGCACAGCCACGCAGGCGTGGCAGTTCGCACAGTGCGGGCGATAGACCAGATCACCGCTGCGGCGGAAGCCCCAGCTCAGGGCCAGCGGATACAGCTCGCCGAGGCGACGGTCCTGCGGGTCCAGCACCAGATCGCGCGCGACCCGGTCCGGCCAGTACCCGCAGGGGTGCTCGCCGGTCTGGAACAGTCGCAGTTCGTCGTCTCTGTCGCCGTGTCTCGCCATGGGCACAGCATAGCTCCAGCCTGTCGCAATGGCGGCGACTGTCCGCCGGATGAATGGAACCGGCGGCTGCGTCAACCGAGGTCGTGGTCAGGCGTTGTTGTCCTCCGAGGGTGAGGTGTTCACCCCGATGCCAATCCCATTCCCAGGAGTGACCCCATGATCCGTACCCCCCTGCTGCTGGCCCTGCTGCTCGGCACTTCCGCGACCGGTATCGCCTTGGCCGCCGACACCCCGGCTGCACCGGCACAACGCCCGGCCAAGCTGGATACCAATGGCGATGGCTTCGTCGACCGCAGCGAAGCGGCGGCCCACCCGCGCCTGGCCGCGAAGTTCGATGAGCTGGACAAGAACAAGGACGGCAAGCTCTCGCGTGATGAGCTGCCGCGCTGGAAGCATGGCCGCCACGGTGGTCGCGGCGGCGAGCGCTGGGCCAAGCTGGACGCGAACAAGGATGGCCGCATCAGCCGTGAGGAAGCCAAGGCCGATCCGCGCCTGGCCGAGCGCTTCGACCAGCTCGACCTCAACAAGGATGGCTACCTGGACAAGGCCGATCGCGAGCTGCGCATGAAGCAGCATCGTGATGCCTGGTTTGCCGGGGCTGACACCAACAAGGACGGCCAGCTGAGCAAGGCCGAGTTCGACGCCGCCAAGGGTCCGATGCACAGTGGCCCGCGCCACGGCGGCCCGCGTGACGGCGCCGTGCCGAAGCCGCAGCGCTGATTTTCAATGCAGTGATCGACGACAACGCCGGCGTCCTGCCGGCGTTGTCCGTTACAGGCGGCCGCTGAGCGTCAACGTATAGGCCAGGGCACCGATGACGATCAGGTTCACCGCCATCATGCCGGTCAGGCCATACATGGATTCGTACTTCCAGTTGATCCCGTGACGCCCACGCCGGGCTGCATCACGCGCGAGCAGCGGCGCCATGATGCGCCGCAGTGTCACCAGGCACTGGTAGTTGACCACCACCAGGCCCAGTGCCAGCACCAGCAGCTGCGTCCACATCGGCGCCTGCAGCAGCACGGTGAACAGGATGGCCAGGCACCAGCCCAGGCTGGTGCCCGTGCTGACATTGACGAAGCGGCGAACCTGCACCTGCTCGGCGCCGGTCTCGGCGTACGACAGCAGGAAACGGCCGCCGAGATAGCTGCCGAGCGCACCACCGACGACGCCGCCGATGATCGCGGCCCAGCTTGACGCAGGCAGCATCTGCAGCTGGGCCAGCGTAGCGGTCAACGTGCCCATCGCGGTACCGCCGGCGGCGCTGGCGCCACCGAGTCCGAGCTTGCTGCCGCCGATGCCGACGCCGGTTCCCAGCAGGATCGCCGCGCTGGCGGTGCCGGGCGCGGCGATCATCAGCATCGACACCACCGCCGTTGCGAACGCTGCACTGGGTGCACTGCTGCGTGCGAATTCGCCGAAGCGCTGCAGCAGGCCCTCGCGCACCTGCGCACGGGCGCGTGACAGGCGCTTGCGTACCGCCGCGTCGCTCAGCCCGAGCAGGCCAGCGACCTGCTGCGAATGCTGGCCCTCGCGGTAATACAGCAGCAATACTTCGCGGCTGTCGGCGGGCAGGGCGGAGATGATGTCTTCGGCAGCGATTTCCTCTTCCAGCCGTTGCAGGCGATCAGCCGCGCCGGGGGCCGGATCCGCAGCCATGGTCAAGGCCATTTCGGCAGCTTCGCCACTCAGCGGTCGGCCGCGTTGGGCGCGCAGCCAGTCACGGGCGAGGTTGCGGGTGATCTGCCGCAGCCAGGGCAGGAAGCTGCTCGCGCTGCGCAGCTGGTGCAGCTGCTGCCAGCCCTTCACGAACGCTTCCTGGGCGATGTCCTCGCTGGCCTGGCGGTCGCCGGTGATGGCCAGGGCGATGGCGGTGACCGTGTTCTGGCAGGCCAGCACGATGCGCCCATAGGCCTGCTGGCAGCCGCCGCTGGCGGCCGGCAGTTCGCGGTGCAGTGTGTCGTCGATGCTTGCGGCGAAGGTCGTCATGGCGGCGGGCTCCTGCAGGGATTGTGTCCCATGACGGAGGCGCGTGCGGAATGTGACCAGCCCTTTTCCGGTAGCGCCGGGCCGTGCCCGGCGGCTGTCCTGTCAGGTATTGCGGCCGCTGATGCAGGCCGCTGCGCTCGCCGGGCATGGCCCGGCGCTACCTGCGGTTGCCGGCCAGCGGCCGGCACAACCACCAGGTTACTTCGCCGGCTGGATGCGGACCCGCACTTCCTCTTCTTCCGGCGGTGCCGGCGCGGCCGGTTGGGCCTGCTGCGGTTGCGGCTGGGCCTGCTGGGCCGGCACCGGGGCGGCGGGGGCAGGGGCGCCGCGATGGCGCAGGCCGATCACCAGCGCCACGCCGGCGATCACTACCAGCAGGGCGATGCGGATGCGCCAGGCCCAGCCACGACCACCGGTGCTTTCCTGCACGTCATCGCGGAAGGCGAATTCGGCGGTCGGATGGTCACGGCGGGTGGTGTCGAGCAGGCGGGCGTCGCGCAGGATTTCGCGCGCGCGCGGCTGGTCGTCGGCACGCACGACCCAGACTGCCGGGTAGGCGCCGGCATTGCCGAGATCGGTATAGCTGAACTGGCCCCGGCGCCGGGTCTTGTACGAGCGCCCGTTGGTGACCTTCACCTGGATGTCGTGGCTGCGCAGGAGCTCGGCCACGCCTTCCACGGTTTCCACGCGCTGGCTGCTGAAAATCTGACGCATCGGATCAATCCTTGGCCGGCACGGCGGCCGCTGCTGCCTGGTCCGGAACCACGCGGATCAAGCCTTCCTGGGCGGTGCTGGCAACCAGCACGCCATCACGGGTGAAGAACTGGCCGCGGGCCAGGCCACGCGAATCCTGCGCGCTGGGGCTGTCCAGCGAGTACAGCAGCCAATCGTCGGCGCGGAACGGGCGATGGAACCAGATCGCGTGGTCCAGCGAGGCCATCTGCACGTGCGGATGGTAGTAGCTGATGCCGTGCGGGAAGGTCGCGGTGCCCAGCAGATGGAAGTCCGATGCGTAGGCCAGCAGCGCCTGGTGCAGCTCGGGAGCATCGCCTACACGCTCGCTCAGGCGCAGCCAGACCTGGTGGTAGGGCGGGCGCTTGGGCGGGTTCAGTTCATCGCGCGGATACACATGGCGGAACTCGAACGGACCGCCGCGCGACAGCCAGCGCTGCACCTTGATTGGCAGGCGTTCCAGCACCTCCGCCGGCAGCGGGCGGTTCGGTTCGATGTCTTCCGGTTGCGGCACTTCAGGCATCTTGTGCTGGTGCTCGGCACCGGATTCGGCCTGCTGGAACGAGGCCGCACAGAAGAAGATCACCTTGCCATGCTGGATCGCGGTGACCCGGCGCACCGAGAAGCTGCCGCCGTCGCGGGTACGGTCGACGTCGTAGACGATCGGATGGTCGATGTTGCCGGCGCGCAGGAAATAGGCATGCAGCGAATGCACATGGCGACCGTTGTCGACCGTGGCCTGGGCGGCTGCCAGCGCCTGGCCCAGCACCTGTCCGCCGAACACGTACTTGGTACCGATGTCGCGGCTCTGGCCGCGGAACAGGTTGTCCTCCAGCCGCTCCAGGGTGAGCAGATCGATCAGCTCGGAGACGACGGGTTCGGGCGTGTCGTTCAAGGGGGCGGCCACAGCGATGAAAGAGGGCTCGATTATACCGGTGCCGGCCAGCCCATCAGCGGTAGTGCCGGCCGCTGGCCGGCAGCCTCGCGGTTATCCCGGCACGCCTGCGGTTGCCGGCCAGCGGCCGGCACTACCGTTTACTTTACTTGCCGAGGCGGGCGACCAGCGCCTGCAGCGCGTTCTGCGCATCCGGGGCGAACCAGGCCTCGACGAAGCGGTCGAGCTGGATCAGGTCCGGGTGCAGGGCATCGTGCAGTTCGGCGCGGGCGATGGCACGGGTCAGCAGCATCGGCTGCCGCGGCTGCTTCAGCAGGTCCTGCAGCCAGGCCACCGCACGGGCAGTCACCAGCTCGCCATCAACCAGTTCATCGACCAGGCCGATCTGCAGAGCCTGTTCGGCGGGGACCAGTGCGCCGGTGGCCAGCAGGACGCTGGAGCGGTGCGCGCCCACCGCCCGGCGCAACAGGCGCTGGATTCCTTCCGGTGCGATCAGGCCGACCTGCACTTCGTTCAGGCCGATGGCGTACGGGCGCGCCGGATCGGCACTGCGTGCCATCACCCGGTAGTCGCAGCACAGGGCCAGCACGCAGCCGCCAGCCGGTGCATGGCCGGTGATCGCCGCAACCACCGGGATGCGGCTCTCGGCCAGCGTGCGTACCGCGCCGAAGAACGCGTTCCAGGTGTCCAGCAGCTTGTGCTTGTCATCGCCATGCGAGAGCAGGTGCGGCACGTCCATGCCGCCGGTGAAGATACGCTCGCTGCCGGACAGCACGATGCCGTGCGCGTCCTCGGCCATCGCCAGTTCGATGGCATGGATCAACTGCCGGCACAGCTCGGTGTCCAGGGCATTGACCGGCGGCCGCGCCAGCCGCAGTTCGCGGATGGGGCCATGGTTGATCACCTCGATGAGCGTCGTCATGCTGCGGGTCTCGTTGCGAAGAAGGAACCTGGGCGATGATAACCAAACCATGCGTTGGCGTACTGTTCGTGCTGTGTGCGCTTGCAGCATCGGCGTCGGCGGCCGAACAGAGCTGCGTGACGGTGGAGCAGGGCTGGGCGCGGATGCCGCCGAATCCGGCGATGCCGATGACCGCCGGCTATGGCGTCATCCACAACGGCTGCAGCAAGGCCGTGACCATCACCGGTGCCAGCAGCGCCGCATTCGGTGATGTGTCATTGCACGAAACCACGGTGGTGGACGGCATCAGCCGGATGCGTGCGATCGAACGCCTGCCGCTGGCGCCGGGCGCGCGTGCCGAGCTGAAACCCGGCGGCCTGCACCTGATGCTGATGGATGGCAAGGGTGCGCTGAAGGAGGGACAGACCGTGCCGCTGCGCCTGCAGATGGGGGGCGGTGATGAAGCGAATGCGACGCTGACCGTGCGCAAGGCCGCGCCGTAACGCGGCACCCGTTCCGCCGGGCCATGCCCGGCGAGGCTTACGACCAGTCGTACGAGAACAGCACCGTCCGGCTTTCCGGCTCGTACAGCATCACGATCGCATCGGCACCAGTGGCGCACCAGTTGTAGCCGGCGACTTCGGCCACGGCGAAGAATTTCCTGCCATCACGGGTGATGATCGCGCACTCGGCATCGTCCGGCGCATGGCGGTCGTCGGCCGCCTCGGTGAACTCCAGCGCGAAGGCAGCAGGAATCTCCGCGGTTTCAATCCAGTTGCCGGTCGAGATCTGCCCACCCAGCACATCAAGGTAGGCCTGCTCGCCAGGTTCGCCATCGCCGTAGCGCGAATAGCTGGCCAGGCGTCCATGCTGCTGGAAGTACGCGTGTGCCTTGCTGTAGCTCTCACGCATCTCCGTGATGTGCTCCAGCGCGTCGTTGTCCTGCACCTGGTCGCCGATGAAGTAGCCCTCGTCGCCGAGAAAACGCATGCGGTTATCGGCGGTCAATTCAAAGGCGATCCAGTTGGTGCCGGTGAACGCGTTGTGGTGTTCTTCGGTGGCTTCGCCGATGCAGCCTTCATAGGGCTCGATCGGACACAGCAGGGTCGCGGCCTGGTCGGCCAGTTCCGGGCGCAGCACCCCGAGGTCGATCTTCAGCAGCGGCAGCAGGTGCTGGCCAAGCCAGGCCTGGTCATCGGGGAATACGTCGGCGGGGAAGGGGACCATGCCGGGCAGCAGGTCGCGCAGTTCAGTCTGGTGGATCATGTCAGTCCTTTGATGTGGAACGGTAGCGCCGGGCCATGCCCGGCGGGCCGGTGCCGACCAAGGTCGGCATCTACCAGATGTGTCAGCTCGACGCGTTGCGGATCGCATCCGGCAGCGGCGCGCTCTTGCCGGTCTGCGTGTCCATCCACACCACCACCACGTTGCCGTCCGAATACAGCCTCGACTCGTCCTGCTGGTCGACGATGCGATGACCGATGGTCACGCTGCTGTTGCCCAGACGCTCGACGAACAGCTCGACCAGGATGTCGTTGGGCCACACGATCGGCAACCGGTAGTTGACGTTGGTGGCAGCCACCACCGGTGCGATGCGGTCGGTCATCGACACGCCTTCCACGCCCAGCATCCAGCGCACGCGCGCCTCTTCCAGGTAGGAGATGTACTTGGCGTTGTTGACGTGGCCCATGCTGTCCATGTCACGCCAGCGCACGCTGATCGGAATGCGGGCCAGTATCTTGTGTTCGCTGCTCATCAGGCGTCCTTTTTCTTCTTGGTGCCGCCGGCCGCGGCAGTCTTGCTGGCCTTGCCGGTGCTCTTGGCGGCCGCTGCCTTCTTTGCCGGCTTCTCGGGCTTGACCTTGCGCGGCGGGCGCGCATCGGGCTTGTTGGCCACGGCGGCGGGCTGGTCCGGTCGCGCACTGGTGGAGGGCAGCATTCGGGCGAGGAACTGGCCGGTGTACGAATCCGGGCATGCCGCGACGTCTTCCGGCGTGCCGGTCACCAGGATGGTGCCACCGCGATGACCGCCTTCTGGACCCAGATCAACGATCCAGTCGGCAGTCTTGATGACGTCCAGGTTGTGCTCGATCACCACCACCGTGTTGCCCTCGTCGCGCAGCTTGTGCAGCACGCCGAGCAGCGCCTCGATGTCGTGGAAGTGCAGGCCGGTGGTCGGCTCGTCGAGGATGTACAGGGTGCGGCCGGTATCGCGGCGCGACAGCTCCTTGGACAGCTTCACGCGCTGTGCTTCACCACCGGACAGCGTGGTCGCGCTCTGCCCCAGCTTGATGTAGCTCAGGCCGACATCGACCAGGGTTTCCAGCTTGCGGGCGATGGACGGTACCGGCTCGAACAGCTTCAACGCATCTTCGACGGTCATTTCCAGCACGTCGTTGATGTTGAAGCCCTTGTACAGGATCTCCAGCGTTTCCCGGTTGTAGCGCTTGCCATGGCAGACGTCGCAGGGCACGTACACGTCCGGCAGGAAGTGCATCTCGACCTTGATCAGGCCATCGCCCTGGCAGGCCTCGCAGCGGCCACCACGCACGTTGAAACTGAAGCGCCCCGGCGAATAACCGCGCGCACGCGATTCGGGCACCTGTGCGAACAGTTCGCGCAGCGGCGTGAACAGGCCGGTATAGGTGGCCGGGTTCGAGCGCGGGGTACGGCCGATCGGCGACTGGTCGATGTCCACCACCTTGTCGAACAGGTCCAGGCCATCGATCTCCTTGTAAGGCGCGATCGGGTGCGAGGCGCCGTTGATCTCGTTGGCGGCCAACGAGAACAGGGTGTCGTTGATCAGGGTCGACTTGCCCGAGCCGGACACGCCGGTCACGCAGGTCAGCAGCCCCGCCGGGATGGCCAGGTCCACGCCTTTCAGGTTGTTGCCGGTGGCGCCACGCAGATGCAGCGTCATCTTCGGGTTCGGCTTGTGCCGGCGCGCCGGGATCTTGATCGCGCGCTTGCCCGACAGGTATTGGCCGGTCAGCGAGCGCGGTGCATCCAGGAGGTCCTGCAGGCTGCCCTGGCCAACGATCTCGCCGCCATGCACGCCCGCGCCCGGACCGATGTCCAGCACGTAGTCGGCCAGCCGGATCGCATCTTCGTCATGCTCGACCACGATCACCGTGTTGCCGAGGTCGCGCAGGCGGGTGAGGGTGCCCAGCAGGCGTTCGTTGTCGCGCTGGTGCAGGCCGATGGACGGCTCATCGAGCACGTACATCACGCCCACCAGACCAGCACCGATCTGGCTGGCCAGACGGATGCGCTGTGCCTCGCCACCGGACAGGGTGTCGGCCTTGCGCTCCAGGGTCAGGTAATCCAGACCCACATCGACCAGGAAGCCGAGGCGTTCACCGATTTCCTTGACGATCTTCGTGGCGATCTCGCCGCGCCAGCCCGGCAGGCTCAGTTCGCTGAAGAACTTCAGGGCTTCATCGATCGGCAGCACCACCAGTTCCGGCAGCGGGCGGTCGGCCACGAACACGTTGCGCGCGGCCTTGTTCAGGCGCGCGCCGTTGCACTCGGGGCAGGCATGCTCGCTGATGTACTTGCCGAGCTCTTCCTGCACTGCCGCCGATTCGGTTTCCTTGTAGCGGCGTTCAAGGTTGGGAATGATGCCTTCGAAGCGATGCTTGCGCTGGGTGCGGCCACCGGCCTCGGTGAAGTAGGTGAAGGTGATCGCTTCCTCGCCGCTGCCATACAGCACGGCCTGCTGCACCTTTGCCGGCAGTGAGTTCCACGCTGCGTCGGTGTCGAACTTGTAGTGCTTGGCCAGCGAAGCGATCAGCTGGAAGTAATAGGCATTGCGGCGATCCCAGCCGCGTACGGCACCGGCAGCCAGGGAAAGCTCGGGATGCACCACCACGCGCGAGGGATCGAAGAACTCGGCCATGCCCAGCCCGTCGCAGCCGGGGCAGGCGCCCATCGGTGCGTTGAACGAGAACAGGCGCGGCTCCAGTTCGGGCAGCGAGTAGTCGCAGACCGGGCAGGAATACTTGGACGAGAACAGGGTAGGGGTCGCGCCGGCGTCGTCCAGCGACTGCACCGACGCCATGCCATCACCAAGCTTCAGCGCGGTTTCGAAGCTCTCGGCCAGGCGCTGCTTGATGTCTTCGCGCGGGCGGAAGCGATCGATCACCGCTTCGATGGTGTGCTTCTGGCGCAGCGCCAGCGGCGGCACCGCATCGATTTCGTACAGTTCGCCATCGACGCGCACACGCACGAAACCCTGCGCGCGCAGCTGGTCGAACACCTGCGCGTGCTCGCCCTTGCGGTCGCGGATCACCGGCGCCAGCAGCATGTAGCGCTGTTCCGGGTCCAGCGTCAGCATGTGGTCGACCATCTGGCTGACCGTCTGCGCTTCCAGCGGATAGCCGTGGTCGGGGCAGCGCGGGGTGCCGACACGTGCGTACAGCAGGCGCAGGTAGTCGTAGATCTCGGTGATCGTGCCGACCGTCGAACGCGGGTTGTGCGAGGTCGACTTCTGCTCGATCGAGATCGCCGGGGACAGGCCTTCGATATGGTCCAGGTCCGGCTTTTCCATCACGCTCAGGAACTGCCGCGCATACGCCGACAGGGACTCGACGTAACGCCGCTGGCCCTCGGCATAGATGGTGTCGAACGCCAGCGACGACTTGCCCGAACCGGACAGGCCGGTGATCACGATCAGTTTGTCGCGAGGCAGGTCGAGGTCGATGTTCTTGAGGTTGTGCGTCCGCGCGCCGCGGATGCGGATGAAATCCATCGCCATGGGGAATCCGGTTGTGGGGGCGTGGCTGGGCCGCCGGGCCAGCGAAAGGGCGGCAATCGGTCAGCCTACCGAGGTGACCAGATGGGGGCAATGGGCGACAATGCCAGCCCGGTGTCTCACCCCGTGAGACCGGCCGACAGCTTTGTGTAGCGCCGAGCCATGCTCGGCTGCGTGGCCCCCGAACCGTTCAGCCGGGCATGACTCGGCTCCAAGGGGGGACGCCCGGGCCGTTCAGGGGGTTGACTTGACCCATCCCCGGTGGTCCACGTACAATTCCGCTCCTGTCCGCCCTCGACGGCGGCAGTCCATAGACCACAATAACTACAGAGGAAGTCTGGTCATGTACGCAGTACTGGTCACCGGCGGTAAGCAATACCGCGTGGCGCAGGGCGAAAAGCTCCGCATTGAAAAGCTCGAAGTCGAAGTCGGCAGCGAGATCAAGTTCGACAACATCCTGCTGCTCGGCGACAGCGATGGCATCAAGATCGGCGACGCCCTGAGCGGCGCTGCGGTCACTGCCACCGTCCTGTCCCAGGGTCGTGCCGACAAGGTCCGGATCATCAAGTTCCGTCGCCGTAAGCACCACATGAAGCGCCAGGGTCACCGTCAGTACTACACCGAAATCGAGATCACCGGCATTGCCGGTGGCAGCAAGTAAGGAGATAGGTCATGGCACATAAAAAAGGCGTAGGCTCTTCGCGCAACGGTCGCGACTCCAACCCGAAGTACCTCGGCGTCAAGATCTTCGGCGGCCAGGCCATCGAAGCCGGCAACATCATCGTGCGTCAGCGCGGCACCCAGTTCCACCCGGGTACCGGCGTCGGCCTCGGTCGTGACCACACCCTGTTCGCCCTGACGGACGGCAAGGTGGAGTTCACCGTGAAGGGCCCGAAGAAGCGTCGCACCGTCAGCGTCGTCTCGGTCGAAGCCTGATAAGGCTGCGTCCGGCGCCCATGCCTCGGCATGGCCGTGCTGGATGAAGAGCTCGCTGCATGAAGAGCCCCGCTTCGGCGGGGCTTTTCGTTGGAATCAATGGTAAAACGGGCATCGCCCGGTTGTCGGCCAGCGGCCGGCACTACATCAAGGTGGCGGCGTGCATGCCGCGCCCATCGCAGGCATCGAAACAATGAAACTGGTAGACGAAGCAGAAATCGAAGTGTTCGCCGGCAACGGCGGCAACGGCTGCATTGGCTTCCGTCGCGAGAAGTTCATTCCGCTCGGCGGCCCGGACGGCGGCGACGGCGGTGCGGGCGGCAGCGTGTGGATCCGCGCCGACGAAAACCTCAACACCCTGGTCGACTTCCGCCATGACCGCATCTTCAAGGCGCAGCGCGGCGAGAACGGCATGGGCCGCCAGGCCTATGGCAAGGGCGGCGAAGACATGGTCATCACCGTGCCGGTCGGCACCGTGATCATCAACGTGGCCACCGATGAAATCATCGGCGACCTGACCCAGCATGGCGACCGCCTGCTGGTGGCCAAGGGCGGCCGCGGCGGCCTCGGCAACATGCATTTCAAGAGCTCCACCAACCGCTCGCCGCGCCAGGCGCTGCCGGGTGAGCCGGGTGAAGAGCGCACGCTGAAGCTGGAGTTGAAGCTGCTGGCCGACGTTGGCCTGCTGGGCTTCCCCAATGCCGGCAAGAGCACCCTGATCCGCGCCGTCTCGGCGGCGACGCCGAAGGTGGCCGATTATCCGTTCACCACGCTGTACCCGAACCTGGGTGTGGTGAAGGTGGAAAACTACCGCAGCTTCGTGATCGCCGATATTCCGGGCCTGATCGAGGGTGCTGCCGATGGTGCCGGCCTGGGCGCGCAGTTCCTGCGCCACCTGCAGCGCACCCGCCTGCTGCTGCACCTCGTCGACATCTCGCCGATGGAAGGTGGTGTGGAAGGGGTTTCCCCGGTCGAGCAGGTGCGTGCCATCGAGCGCGAACTGGAAAAGCACGATCCGGAGCTGCTGGCCAAGCCGCGCTGGCTGGTGCTGAACAAGGCCGACCTGATGTTCGAGGACGAGGCCAAGGCTGCCGCCGAGAAGATCGTGGCCGAGCTGGGCTGGAAGGAGCCGTGGTTCCTGGTGTCCGCACTGGGTCGCGAAGGTACCTTCCCGATCATGAGCCGGATCATGGCGTTCTTCGATCGCCAGAAGGAAGATGAGCTCGAGGCGGCACGCAACGCGCAGTAATGCCGGTTGTGGTTCCCGTGAAAAACCCGGCTTCGGCCGGGTTTTTTGTGGGTGCCGCTCTTCTGTAGAGCCGAGCCCATGCTCGGCTGGCTGCTGTTCGCGCGGCCAGCCGAGCATGGGCTCGGCTCTACAGAAGCGGAAACTGCAGGCAACAAAAAACCCGGCCGAAGCCGGGCTTTTGCGTGCTGCCGGAGCCGGGGCTCCAGCAACCAACCGGATCAGGCGGCCTGGAGGGCCTTGATGCGGTCGTTCAGGCGGCTCTTGTGGCGAGCAGCCTTGTTCTTGTGGATCAGGCCACGCGCGCTGAAACGATCCAGGATCGGCTGGGCAACGGCGAAGGCGGCTTGAGCGCCGGCGGCATCGTTGGCGTCCAGCGCCTTGATCACTTTCTTGACAGCGGTGCGCAGCATCGAGCGCTGAGCCACGTTGCGCGCGTTGCGCACGACGGTCTGCTTGGCGCGCTTCTTGGCGGACTTGATATTGGCCACGGTGGTGGTTTCCTGAAAAATCGGTGTTATGGGAACAGCAAGCTAGCTAGTATGATGGCGTAAGAAATGTACGTCAAGTCGATTGTCAAGAGGGACGTTGAGTGAGTTCACCCAAGATGTTGCGGGGCCTGCTGTCGTTCAGCAGCATGACCATGGTCTCGCGGGTTCTCGGCCTGGTCCGGGACCAGGTGGTGACCTCGACCTTCGGCACCAACGCCATCACCGATGCTTTCTGGGTCGCCTTCAGGATACCCAATTTCCTGCGCCGGCTGTTCGCCGAGGGCTCCTTCGCCACCGCATTCGTGCCGGTGTTCACCGAGGTGAAGGAAACCCGCAGCCACGCCGAGCTGCGTGAACTGATGGCCCGCACCGCCGGTACCCTGGGCGGCGTGCTGATGCTGGTCACCGCGCTGGCGCTGATCTTCGCGCCGCAGCTGGCGTCGGTCTTCGCCAGTGGCGTCGACACCGACCCGGCCAAGCAGGGCCTGCTGATCGACCTGTTCCGCCTGACTTTCCCGTTCCTGCTGTTCGTCTCGCTGACCGCCTTGGCAGGCGGTGCGCTGAACAGTTTCCAGCGCTTCGCGATGCCGGCGCTGACGCCGGTCATCCTCAACCTGTGCATGATCGCCGGCGCGCTGTGGCTGGCGCCGCGGCTGGGTGGCACACCGGAAAAGCAGATCCTTGCCCTCGGCTGGGCCGTGCTGGCCGCCGGCCTGCTGCAGCTGCTGTTCCAGCTGCCTTCGTTGAAGGGCATCGACCTGCTGACCCTGCCGCGCTGGGGCTGGAACCATCCGGGCGTGCGCAAGGTGATGACGCTGATGGTGCCGACCCTGTTCGGCTCGTCAGTGGCGCAGATCAACCTGCTGCTGGATACCGTCATCGCCGCCAAGCTGACCGATGGCTCGCAGTCCTGGCTGTCGCTGGCCGATCGCTTCCTGGAACTGCCGCTGGGTGTGTTCGGCGTGGCCTTGGGCACGGTGATCCTGCCGGCGCTGGCCCGGCACCACGTCAGCACCGACCGCGAAGGCTTCTCGCGCTCGCTGGACTGGGGCCTGCGCATGACCCTGCTGATCTCGGTGCCGGCGATGCTCGGTCTGCTGCTGCTGGCCGAGCCGCTGATCTCCACGATCTTCCAGCACGGCCAGTTCACCGCCTTCGACACCCGCATGACGGCGCTGTCGGTGTACGGCCTGAGCTTCGGCCTGCCGGCCTTCGCGCTGCTGAAGGTGGTGCTGCCGGCCTTCTACGCGCGGCAGGACACCAGGACGCCGGTGCGTGCCGGTGTCGCCGCGCTGGTGGCCAACATGGTGTTCAACTTCGCCCTGCTGGCGGTGCTGTACCAGGTGATGGTGCCCGATGAGCTGAAGGCGCAGGGGGTGATGGCCGCCCTCGGCAAGCAGCCCGGCTTGCACCTGGCGCTGGGCATTGCCAGCGCGCTGTCCAGTTACCTGAACCTGGGGCTGCTGTGGTACTGGCTGGGCAAGACCGATGTCTACCAGCGGCGTCCGGGCTGGGGCGGCTACCTGCTGCGGCTGCTGCTGGCGTGTGCGGCGATGGTCGGCGTGCTGCTGGCCCTGCTGTACTGGCTGCCGGGCTTCTCGTCGATGGGCGTGTGGGAACGGATCGGCGCCCTCGGCCTGCTGGTCGGCGGTGGCGGGCTGACCTACCTGCTGGCGATGGTGGCGATGGGCTTCCGTCCGCGCGACCTGCGTGGGCATTGATCGTGGCTCCCGGCGGCTATACTTCAGGGTTACACCATTGAAACGGCGGGCTGCGGCCGGCCGGAACGAGAGTTGATGAGCAGGCTGTTCAGAAGCGTCGAGGGCGGGGAGCTGTTCCCCAACGGAAGCGTGGTCTGCATCGGTGCATTCGACGGCCTCCACCTGGGGCATCGTGCGCTGGTGCGGCACGCGGTCGCGCGCGCGCGCGCCTTGGGTGTGGCTGCGGTGGCGGTGGCCTTCGAGCCCCTGCCGCGCGAGTTCTTCGCCCAGGGCACACCGCCGCCGCGGCTGACCCTGGCCCGCAGCAAGGTCGAGATCCTGCACGAACTGGGCGTCGATGCGATCGGCCTGCTGCGCTTCGACGCGGCGATGGCGGCAATGCCGGCCGAGGCGTTCGTGCGCCAGCTGCTGGCCCAGCGCCTGAACGCCCGCGAGGTCTGGATCGGGCCGGAGTTCTGTTTCGGCAACCGTCGCCGTGGCGATCTGGCCCTGCTGCAGGCGCTGGGCGCCGAGCTCGGTTTCAGCGCCGGCGAAATCGAAGCGGTCGACCTGCATGGTGATCGCATCTCCAGCACCCGTATCCGCCAGCTGCTGCAGGAAGGCGACTTCGCCCGTGTCGGTGACCTGCTGGGTCGTCCCTACTCGATCAGCGGGCGGGTGGTGCGCGGGCGCCAGCTCGGCCGTACGCTGGGCTTCCCCACCGCCAACCTGCGGTTCCCGAAGACCCCGGCGCTGTCGGGCATCTACGCGACCTGGGTGCACGGGGTGTTCGACCAGCCGTGGCCGTCGGTGTCCAGCTTCGGTACCCGGCCGACCGTGGACGGCGTGGAGCCGCTGCTGGAAGCGCACCTGTTCGATTTCCAGGGCGACCTGTACGGGCGCCACATCGAAGTCGAATTCGTCGCCAAGCTGCGTGACGAAGAGAAATTCAACGATCTGGCGGCGCTGACCGACCAGATGCACCGCGACGCCGAACAGGCGCGTGCCATCCTTTCCGAACATAGATTGCGAGCCACTGCGTGAGCCAGGACTACAAGACCACCCTCAACCTGCCGGCCACCGAATTCCCGATGCGCGGCGACCTGCCCAAGCGCGAGCCGGGCATTCTGGCGCGCTGGGAAGAGCAGGGGCTCTACCAGCAGCTGCGCGACAACGCCGCCGGCCGCCCGCTGTTCGTGCTGCATGACGGCCCGCCGTACGCCAATGCGCGCATCCACCTGGGCCACGCGGTCAACAAGATCCTCAAGGACATCATCGTCAAGTCGCGCTACCTGGCCGGCTTCGATGCGCCCTACGTGCCGGGCTGGGACTGCCATGGCCTGCCGATCGAAATCGCGGTGGAAAAGAAGTGGGGCAAGGTCGGGGTGAAGCTCGATGCGGTCGAGTTCCGGCAGAAGTGCCGCGAGTTCGCCGAGGAGCAGATCGACATCCAGCGCGCTGACTTCAAGCGCCTGGGCGTCACCGGCGATTGGGACAACCCGTACAAGACCCTGAGCTTCGATTTCGAGGCCAACGAGATCCGCGCGTTGTCCAAGATCGTGGCCAACGGCCATCTGCTGCGCGGCGCCAAGCCGGTGTACTGGTGCTTCGACTGCGGTTCGGCGCTGGCCGAAGCCGAGATCGAGTACCACGAGAAGACCTCGCCGGCGATCGACGTGGCCTACGCCGCGCGTGATGCGCAGGCGATGGCGCAGGCGTTCGGTGTCAGCCTGCCGGCTGACGTGGAGGTGGCCGTGCCGATCTGGACCACCACCCCGTGGACGCTGCCGGCTTCGCTGGCGGTGTCGCTGGGTGCGGACATCCGCTACGTGCTGGCCGAAGGCCCGGCGCACAACGGCAAGCGCCGTTGGCTGGTGCTGGCCGCGGCCCTGGCCGAGCGGTCGCTGCAGCGCTACGGCGTGGACGCGGTGGTGCTGCATGGTGAAGCTGAAGGTTCGGCGCTGGAAAACCAGCTGCTGGCGCACCCGTTCTACCCGGAGCGCGAGATCCTCGTACTCAACGGCGAACACGTGTCCGACGAGGACGGTACCGGTGCGGTGCACACCGCCCCCGGCCACGGCCAGGAAGACTACGTGGTCAGCCAGAAGTACGGCCTGCTGGACAAGTACAACGCCGGTCAGATCACCCCGATCGACGGCCGTGGCGTCTACCTGGAATCGACCCCGCCGGCCGGCGACGTGGTGCTGGCTGGCCAGCACCTGTGGAAGGCGCAGGAGGCGATCGTGCAGGTGCTGCGTGACAGCGGCGCACTGCTGGCCTTCGTCGAGATCCGCCACAGCTACCCGCACTGCTGGCGGCACAAGACGCCGGTGGTGTTCCGCGCCACCCCGCAGTGGTTCATTTCGATGGACAAGGCCAACCTGCGCAACGATGCGCTGGCCGCCATCGACACCGTCGGCTGGTTCCCGAGCTGGGGCAAGGCGCGCATCCAGAGCATGGTCGACGGCCGCCCGGACTGGACGATCTCGCGCCAGCGCACCTGGGGCGTGCCGATCGCACTGTTCACCCACCGCCAGACAGGCGAGATCCACCCGCGTTCGGTGGAGCTGATGCAGCAGGTCGCCGACCGCGTTGAAGCCGAAGGCATCGACGTCTGGTACTCGCTGGACGCGGCCGAACTGCTGGGCGCCGAAGCGGCCGACTACGAGAAGGTCACCGACATCCTCGACGTCTGGTTCGATTCCGGCGTGACCCATGAAGCGGTGCTGGCCGCACGTGGCTTCGGCAAGCCGGCCGACCTGTACCTGGAAGGCTCCGACCAGCATCGCGGCTGGTTCCAGTCCTCGCTGCTGACCGGCGTGGCCATCGACAAGCGCGCGCCGTACAAGCAGTGCCTCACCCACGGTTTCACCGTGGACGAGCACGGCCGCAAGATGTCCAAGTCGCTGGGCAACGGTATCGAGCCGCAGGAAATCATGAACAAGCTGGGCGCGGACATCCTGCGCCTGTGGATTGCCTCGGCCGACTACAGCAACGAGATGTCGCTGTCGCAGGAAATCCTCAAGCGCACCGCCGACGCCTACCGTCGCCTGCGCAACACCGCCCGCTTCCTGCTGGGCAACCTGGACGGTTTCGATCCGGCCCAGCACCTGCGCCCGCTCAACGAGATGGTCGCGCTGGACCGCTGGATCGTGCACCGCGCCTGGGAGCTGCAGGAGAAGATCAAGGCGGCGTATGACAACTACGACATGGCCGAGATCGTGCAGCTGCTGCTGAACTTCTGCAGCGTGGACCTGGGCTCGCTGTACCTGGACGTGACCAAGGACCGCCTGTACACGATGCCGACCGATTCGGACGGTCGTCGTTCGGCGCAGAGCGCGATGTACCACATCGCCGAGGCGTTCACCCGCTGGGTGGCGCCGATCCTGACCTTCACCGCCGACGAGCTGTGGGGTTACCTGCCGGGCGACCGTGCCGGCCACGTACTGTTCACCACCTGGCACGAGGGCCTGGCGCCGCTGCCGGCCGATGCGCAGCTCAACGCGGCCGACTTCGACCAGCTGCTGGCCGTGCGCGAGCAGGTGGCCAAGGTGCTGGAGCCGATGCGCGCCAATGGTGCGATCGGCGCCGCGCTGGAAGCGGAGATCACCATCGCCGCCAGCGAAGAGCAGGCCGCACGCTGGCAGCCGTTGGCCGATGAACTGCGTTTCCTGTTCATCAGTGGTGATGTGCAGGTGCGCCCGGCGACCACCGACGAGGTGTTCGTCAGCGCCCAGCCGACGCAGAAGTCCAAGTGCGTGCGCTGCTGGCACCACCGCGCCGACGTCGGCAGCAATGCCGACCACCCGGAACTGTGCGGCCGCTGCGTGACCAACATCGCCGGTGCCGGCGAAGTGCGGAGCTGGTTCTGATGGCCGCCCCGCGCCCGCATCCCAATGCGCTGATCTGGCTGCTGCTGTCGGCAGTCATCATCGGCCTGGACCAGTGGTCGAAGGCCTGGGTGCTGTCGAGCCTGCCGGAGTTCCAGCCGGTGGTGGTCATTGACGGCTTCTGGAACTGGTACCGCACCTACAACACCGGTGCAGCGTTCAGCTTCCTGAGCGACGCCGGTGGCTGGCAGAAGCATTTCTTCACCGTGCTGGCGATCGCCATCAGCGGCCTGATGGCCTGGTGGCTGCGCGCTACCGCCCGTGGCAACTGGAAGGCCGCCGTGCCTTATGCGCTGATCATCGGCGGTGCGATCGGCAACGTGATCGACCGCCAGGTGCATGGCCACGTGGTGGATTTCATCCAGTGGTACGTCGGCGAGCATGCCTGGCCGTCGTTCAACATCGCCGATTCGGCCATCGTGGTGGGTGCCGTAGGCATCGCCCTGTTCGGCCTGTTCGACGGCAAGTCCGCCAAAAAGGCGGATAATGCCAATCCGAAACCGTAAGCCGGCCGCTGCCGGGAGACTGAACTGATGGATGTGCTGCTCGCCAACCCGCGTGGATTCTGTGCCGGTGTCGATCGTGCGATCGAGATCGTCAAGCGCGCGATCGAAACGCTCGGCGCGCCCATCTATGTCCGCCATGAAGTGGTGCACAACCGCTTCGTGGTCGATGACCTGAAGCAGCGCGGCGCGATCTTCGTCGAAGAACTCGACGAAGTGCCGGACAACAACACCGTCATCTTCAGCGCCCATGGTGTTTCCCAGGCCGTGCGCCTGGAAGCCGAGCGTCGTGGCCTGAAAGTGTTCGACGCCACCTGTCCGCTGGTGACCAAGGTCCATTTCGAAGTCGCCCGCCACTGCCGCGCCGGCCGTGACGTGGTGCTGATCGGCCATGCCGGCCATCCGGAAGTGGAAGGCACGATGGGCCAGTGGAACCGCGAAGCGGGCACCGGCCAGATCTATCTGGTCGAGGACGTGGAGCAGGTGGCCACGCTGCACATCAACCAGCCGGAAAACTTCGCCTACACCACCCAGACCACGCTGTCGGTGGACGATACGCGCGGCATCATCGAAGCCATGCGCGCGCGTTTCCCGGCGATGCAGGGGCCGAAGAACGACGACATCTGCTACGCCACGCAGAACCGCCAGGACGCCGTGCGCGACCTGGCCAAGCGCTGTGACCTGGTGCTGGTGGTGGGTTCGCCGAACAGCTCCAATTCCAACCGCCTGAGTGAGCTGGCCCGCCGTGAAGGCGTGGAGAGCTACCTGATCGACGGTGCGCACGAGATCGACCCGGCCTGGGTGCTCGGCAAGCAGCATATCGGCGTGACCGCCGGTGCGTCGGCGCCGCAGGTGCTGGTCGATGGCGTGCTGGCGCGTCTGGCCGAGCTGGGCGCCAGCAGCGTGGGCGAGCTGGATGGCGAACCGGAATCGATGGTGTTCGCGCTGCCGAAGGAACTGCGCCTGCGCCTGGTCGACTGACCATAGCGCTACGGGTGGGTGCGAACCTTGGTTCGCACGGCTTCGGGATGCACCTCATCCACGCATGGTGTGGATCTACTGGTGAGGCTTCCGGTTTATTGCGATGGTGCATCTGGTGGGTGCGAACCTTGGTTCGCACGGCTTCGGGATGCACCTCATCCACGCATGGTGTGGATCTACTGGTGAGGCTTCCGGTTTATTGCGATGGTGCATCTGGTGGGTGCGAACCTTGGTTCGCACGGCTTCGGGATGAATGCCATCCACGCATGGCGTGGATCTACCCGGTACTCCGCTTTCCAGTAGATCCACGCCATGCGTGGATGCTGTCAGTCTTCGCCAGCGCTCCGATGAGGCTTTGCTGCATCAGGTCGATGCACTGGCAACCATGACCTTCGGCCATGGGGCTCGGCATCGCACAGGCCTAGCATCGGGAAATCCTTCGCTGCTGGAAGTTGCCGATGAAAACCCGTGCCCTGGTGATGTCCGTGCTGTTCGCGCTGGCGGCCACGCCCGCGCTGGCGCAGACCCCGCCACCGGGTGATGCCGCCGCCCCTGGCCTGCTGCGCATTGACGTCGACGCACGTGACCTGGCCCGGCGCATCTTCAAGGTGACCGCCACCGTGCCGGCCAAGCCCGGCCCGCTGACCCTGCTGTACCCGCAGTGGATTCCCGGCAACCATTCGCCCACCGGCCCCATCGACAAGCTGGCCGGCCTGCGGGTGACCGCCAACGGCAAGCCGTTGGCCTGGCAGCGCGACCAGTTCAACGTATACGCGTTCAAGGTGGACGTACCGGAAGGCGTGAGCGAGATCGTCGCCCACTTCGATTTCCTGTCCTCGCAGGGTGGCAGTCAGGGCCGGGTGGTGATGACCCCGGAAATGCTCAACCTGCAGTGGAATGCCAACTCGCTGTATCCGGCCGGCATGGACGCGCGCAACCTGCAGGCGCAGGCCAGCGTGACCCTGCCCAAGGGCTGGGCCTATGCCACCGCGTTGGAAACCTCGCGCCGCGATGGCGACACCGTGGTGTTCAAGCCGATTTCGTACGACCACCTGGTCGACTCGCCGTTGTTTGCCGGCGAGCATCACCAGCGCATCGACCTCGACCCGGGCGCGAAGGCGCCGGTGCATCTGAACGTGTTCGCCGACGATGCCAAATCGCTGAAGCCGACCGACGCGCAGATCAAGCTGCATCGTGCGCTGGTGCAGCAGGCCGACAAGCTGTACGGCGCGCGTCCCTACGATCACTACGAATTCCTGCTTGCGCTGACCGATCGTCTCGGCGGCATCGGGCTGGAGCACCATCGCTCCAGCGAGAACAGTGCCGACCCGGGCTACTTCACCGAGTGGGACAGCAACGCCTGGATGCGTGACCTGTTGCCGCACGAATACACCCACTCGTGGAACGGCAAGTACCGTCGCGGTGCCGACCTGGCTACGGCCAACTTCAACACACCGATGGGCGACAGCCTGCTGTGGGTGTACGAAGGGCAGACCCAGTTCTGGGGCCAGGTGCTGGCCGCGCGTTCCGGGCTGTGGACCACTGAGCAGGCGCGCGACATGCTGGCGAACGTGGCGGCAACCTATGACCGCGGCCGCCCGGGCCTGGCCTGGCGCCCGCTGCAGGACACCACCAACGACCCGACCATCGCCCAGCGCCGCACGTTGCCGTACCGCAATTACCAGATGAGCGAAGACTACTACTCCGGCGGGCAGATGCTGTGGCTGGAGGTGGAGGGCAAGCTGCGGGGGCTGACCGGCAACCGTCGCAGCCTGGATGATTTCGCGCGTGCGTTCTTCGGCGTCGGCAACGGCGATTGGGATGTCAATCCGTACACCTTCGATGACGTGGTGGCGACCTTGAACGGCATCGCGCCGTACGACTGGGCCAGCTTCCTGCGCCAGCGCCTGGACGGGCACGGATCCCTGACCGGCGGCCTGGAACTGGCGGGCTGGAAGCTGGTCTACCGCGATGCGCCGAACGAGGCCTACAAGGCACAGGAAAAGCGCGCGAAGGCAACGCTGCTGGCCTACTCGCTGGGCGCGACGGTGCTCGACAGCGGCGTTGTCGGTGATGTGGTGTGGGACAGCCCGGCGTTCAATGCTGGCCTGGCGCCGGGCATGAAGGTGATCGCCGTTGGCGGTCGCGAATACAGCAGCCAGCGCCTGAAGGACGCGGTGGCTGCGGCAGCCACCGACAAGGCGCCGATCACGCTGCTGGTCAAACAGTTCGACCGCATCGATACGATGAAGATCGACTACCACGGCGGCCTGCAGTATCCGGTGCTGGAACGCATCAGCGGCCGCCCTGACCGCCTTGCAGAGCTGTGGAAGGCGCGATGAAGCTGCGCACGCGTGATGGGCTGATCCTGGTGCTGGCGGTGCTGGCCATCGTCGGTGCCTACCTGGACGGCGACGGGCGCTGGCTGCACTGGTTGGCCAAGCCGGCAACCACGCTGCTGATCGCTGCCATCGCCTGGCAGGCCCGGCCAGCGGCGGATGCGTTCTACCGGCGCGCGGTGCTGGCCGGCATGCTGCTGTCCTGCGTGGGCGATATCGCGCTGATGCTGCCGATCGACGCGTTCGTGCCCGGCCTGGTTGCCTTCCTGCTGGCGCATCTGTGCTACATCGCCGCGTTCCGTGCCGGCCTGCGCGCGGGCCGTGGATTGCTCGCTGCCTTCGTGCTGCTTGCCGCATTCGCTTCGATCAACGTCGCCGGCCTGTGGCCGCATCTGCCGCTGCCGATGCGCGTTCCGGTGTTGGCCTACGTCGTGGTGCTGGCCGCCATGGCGGTGCTGGCACTGGCCCGTTGCTGGAAGCGGCCGCACGCCGATGCGCTGGAAGCGGGCAGCGCGCGTTGGGCTGCCGGTGGTGCACTGCTGTTCGTGGCCAGCGATTCGTTGCTGGCATGGGATCGCTTCGGTGGCGGCCTGCCGTTGGCCAGCCTGCTGGTGCTGTCCACGTACTACGCCGCGCAGTACGCCATCGCCCGCTCGGTGAGATAGCAGAAAAGGGG
>RCUO01000279.1_pt1 | contig 29784 bp, 18 predicted proteins | sample 2166161 | NCBI WGS metagenome assembly RCUO01 (sample SAMN09932617, study PRJNA488358) | compost metagenome | feature: garden; material: soil; isolation source: compost soil in cyclohexanecarbonitrile-enriched culture | place: Germany: Experimental Botanical Garden Goettingen | collected 2016-01-27
GCCAAACCAATTGTGGAGTCAGATCGCAAGCTCAAAGAGACCTGTTTTCTGACAGATCTCTTATCATCCTCTATCGCTTCGCTTTATAAAACTCATGATACAGCTTCATAAGCGCCCTTTTCTCTATTCTCGAAACATAACTCCGCGAAATCCCCAGCTCCTTGGCGATCTCCCGCTGTGTCCGCTCCTCCCCGCCGGTGTCCAGGCCGAAGCGGCCGACCACCACCTCTTTTTCCCGGTCGTCCAGGATGTCAAGGTTGCGGTAAATCTTGCTCTTCTCAATCTTCAGGTCCACTTCCTTGATGACGTCATCCGTATCCGAGCCCAGAATATCGATAAGCGTAATCTCGTTGCCCTCTTTATCCGTCCCGATCGGATCGTGGAGCGACACATCCTTGCGGGTCTTCTTAAGCGAACGGAGATGCATGAGGATCTCGTTCTCGATGCAGCGGGCTGCAAAGGTGGCTAGCTTCGTTCCCTTGTTCGGCCGATAGCTCTCGATGGCTTTGATCAGCCCGATTGTTCCGATGGAGATCAGATCCTCCATGTCCTCTCCGGTATTGTCGAATTTCTTGACGATATGCGCAACGAGCCGCAGGTTATGTTCAATCAGCATGTTTCGGGCTTTGGCGTCTCCTTCCGCCATCCTCCCTAAGTATCGGCTCTCCTCTTCTTCCGTCAGCGGCTGCGGAAACGCATTGTTCCTTACATACGATACCAGCAGCGTCAGTTCCTTGATCAGCAGCGCGATCGCGCTTAAGAATCCGGACACCTTGGCGACACCTCCCGCACGTGTACAATGAAACCGGTCAGCAAGACTTACGGGTTCACGGTCAGTTCATTGTATGTGGGCAGGTGCCTACAAGTGCCAGTACCGCTAAAAACAGCGGCAAAAAACTTATGCGATCACTCTCTATAATGTCTGCGGAATTCGCTAGGTGTTGTACCGAAATTACTACATGTCCAAGCTAAACGGCATATCTTTCGTTACGGGATACTCCCGCCCTTTGATCCGGACAATCCCTCCCTCTGTATCCGAGCACACCCGAAGCGTATCCTTCGTCAGCTCTACATGCACCGTTCCCCCGTTCACCGGCACAGAGCCTTTGATCCATTCTAGACCGCCAAGCCGTGGTTCGACTGCGAATGTCTCATATCCCGCCGAGGTCGGGTATACGCCCAGATAATAGCGTCCCAGCAAATAAATCGGACTCGCTCCCCAGGCATGGCATAAGCTTTTACCATAGCGGTCTCCGTACATCCCGAAGCGTTCAAGGCCGGCGATAGCCGGATTATACTCTTCCCAAAAGGCAGTAGCCCCCAGCCCAAGCATTCCTCCCCAATAGTCCTCCATTTTCCCGGTAACTTGCTCCAGCTGTCCAAGCATGCACATAACCTCCAGCTCGTAAAACTTGAAATAAGGAGTGCTGATTTGCGGCACGGCGTCATTTTGCAGAACATTTCGAATAATATTCTCCCGCCGCTCCGCATCGGCAAAGCCCCATAATATCGCGAAGATATTGGCATGCCGCGTAACGCTGCGCTTACCGGATTCGAAGCTGTCGATATACGCCCCGCGCTCTTCATCCCAGAACCGTTCCTGAATGAGCTTTTCCACCTGCTTGCAGTGGCTTAAATAACGTTCTTCCCCCGCGCCAAGCATGTCTCCGCATAACCATACCGCCTTCAGACTTTCAGCAAAAAGCATCTGTACCGCGCATACGGCGCCGGTCTTATCCATATCCGCCCAGTCAACGAATACCCAATCCTCTTTTCGTCCGCGAATCAACCCGTCTTCATCACTCAGAGCAATACAATAATCCATCAAGGATTTCATTCTCGGATAAATAAAAGCAATGAAGTCCATGTCCTTGGTCGTTTGGTAGTAAACTTGAACACTCATAATCCAGTAGAAAGAATAATCGAGAATCGTGTTGAGATGGCTCACCACCGGGTCTTTTCCGCGCAGCGCGGTGATCGTCCGCTTCATGATATCCTCGTCGAAATAGAGGTAGTTGTTAATAAAGTAGCTTTGGTAGGCATCGCCCGACCACACCCAGCGATCCCGTTTGATGCCATCCAGGAAGAATTCTCTGCTGTTTAAGTGAAAGGTATATTTGGCCGTTTCCCAAATCTGGTTGAGCGTATCATTTGAACAAGCGAAGCTTCCTCTTGTCTCGAATGGCAGAAATTCATACCAGGCGGTTAGCTCAAATGTTCCACTCTCTGCCCCTTGGATAAACAAATAACGGAAGGCCCGGGGCGAGCAGCGGTATTCATCCTCTCCGGCCGGAATCGCTTCTATCAAAATGCTGTGCTGTATATCCAATGCTTCCTCGATAGACTCGCCGTAAAAAATCCGAAGTCCGTCCGTTGCCCGGACATTATCGAACCTTAACGCAGCAAAGGTTTCCTTGCCGTAGTCATACAGAATCCCGTCTTCTCTTCGATCAATAGAGACCGGCATTATTTCTTCATATTGAAAAGCAAAAACAGCTGGGTCATCCTCTTTATTCGGGTACAAGCTGTTACAGCCCGCCGGAACCCAATCCAGACTGAATTCATTCGCCTCCCAGGAGGAATTGCTGGCGCTCTCTTTACCGTCCACGTATACACAAGGCAGTCCGTCCGTACGGGCAACGTGAATCATAAGGTCATGGCTGCCGGGCGAGAGAGTAATCGGCTGACGAAGCGGATGCTTTTTCCCGTCAACGGATGCATGTCCAACACCATGGGCGTATACCGTCATTTCTTCGGAAGCGCTGCAATTCACTTGCTTGCGAAAGCGCACATTATGGTAGCAGTCATCGAGACGCCAGAACGCCGGCCAGTGATAATCCCGTTCTTCTCGGCGGGTGTTCAGCAGCAGATGGTGGAAGATTTCAAAATCTCCGGGATACCAGATCCATGACGGGCTATGATTCACTTGTAATCATCCTTTCAATGATTTCTGTCAGAAGCAGAAATATTTTTGTGTTTATAGTTACCATTATATCGGCGGCAAGAAGTTGATTTACGTATGAAAAGGACATTTTATCCTTGATATCAGGACAAAATCCTCTCATTTTGTGCTACACTGGCTTTATACTCCGGTGAGGATGAGAGCGATGAAACCTGCGAATACGCTGTTCGAAAGTCAATATTTTCTGCAAAATGATTTGCCTGTGTGGGTCAACCGGTACACGGAGGATTTCATGGTTCCTTACCATTCCCATGACTTTATTGAATTTTGCTATGTGTTTGAAGGAACCGGATTTCACCATATCGGGAAGGAAACCTTCCCCATTCATAAAGGACTGCTGTACGTCATTCCGGTTGGTGTTGCCCATGTATTCAGACCGGCAACCCCCGGGCGGGACAGCAAGCCGCCTGTCGTGTACAATTGTCTGTTTGATCCCAAACTGGCCGCTCAGCTCTCGCTTGTTCTGGAGCCGCCCATCCAAGAGCATTTGGTCTCCCTGGAGAACAACGCCTTGTCCTACTACTCGGTCATTGACCGTGACGGAGCGATTGAAGCTGCGATGCTGATGCTGCACAAGGAAGTGTCGCAACAAGCAGTTGGTTCCAGGACGATGCTGTATGCGCTGCTGAATCAGCTGATCGTTACCGTGTACAGACTCAAATTTATGGAATTGGAACCTGCTGAAACCACATCCACCGACTTTCAGCATGTGATTCATTATGTTGAACATAACTATAATCAGGCGGTTACGTTAACCGAGCTATCCCGATTATCCGGATGGAGTACGCGGCATCTTCAACGCCTTTTTCTAACCCATACCGGCCAAAGCTTCGGTTCCTTTCTACAGAATCTGCGTATCCAAAAAAGCTGTGAGCTGCTTCGCGGAAGCAATCATAAAATCAGCCTTATCTCAGAGTCCGTCGGATATCGCAGTATCGACTCGTTCAACAAGGCGTTCAAACAATCGGTTGGATTTACACCGACGCAGTACAGAAAATCGGTCAGGCCTTGATGCCGAACTATTTTTCCGAATATTCAAAGTAGTCGAAATCGGCTGCCTTGCGGAACCCGGTCAAGTCCTGGCAGCAGATGCCCACAAACGCCCCGGTGAACCATCCTTCCCGGCATGCCTCATCGGATAATGTGCTTGCGTCGAATACAGGGCCGATCGGCTCAAACTCCCCATCCTCATGCAGCGAATAGGCGAATTGAAGCCGATCATGATCAACCAAGACTCGCAAATGGATTCTTGCCGAGTCTTCCGGAAGTGCTGTATAGCCCACCGGCTCCTCATACCGGTTGTTAATTGCGGAAAGGATGCTGATGGACCGCCCAAACTGCTCGTGATGGGTGATATGCAGATAGTAATAATTCTGATAATCGTAGAGACAGATGAGACCGGCCATCTGCTTAAAGTTGTCCGGTGCGAATTCCAGGCAAGTGGTTGCCGTAAACGTAAAAGCCTGCCACCTACGGGCAATCAGACTCTGCCAAAATTTCGAACCGAGCCCTTCTCTGCCGTACAGACGCAGATATCCTTTTCTTGTAGACAAGGAATAAAAGGTTTCGTCTAACGGAACCCGCAGGGATTGAAAATGAATATCGAGCTGCGGCTGGTCGAAATGATCCCTTTCCGGTCTTGCCGGAAACGGAAACGGCGGAAGAGCGGGCGCTTCGACCTCCACCTCCGGGATAACTGACCCGTGGGAAAGCCTCAGCCAACCGTCCCCGGTCCACTCCACCTTCTGGATCGCCGTTTCCCGGCCCAGTGTGTATTTCCGCTCCCCTGCTTCCGTCCGGTTCTCCAGCGCCCTTCCGCATAGATGCACCATATACCACTCGCCGGTTTGCGTTTCCACCAGATCGCCGTGACCGGCTTTTTGCAGAAGAACGTCCGGATTGTCTCTTGAAGTCATGATCGAATTGCCTTCGTAATACTCATACGGCCCATACAGTTCCCGCGAACGCAGAATTGATTGTCCATGGCCTTCCCCGGTCCCCGTATCCGCCGCGAACAAATAATAATAGCCGTTCCGTTTGTAAATATGCGGGCCTTCCAGATAAAGATCGCGGCTGGCAAAAATCGTCCGGACCTCCCCGATCATCCGCTCTTCCTCCGCGCTGTATTCCTGCAGCACCAAATGTCCCTTATACGGCTTATGTACCCGGTGATCCGTGACCATGCTGACGATATATTTCCGGCCGTCCTCATCGTGGAACAGGGAGGGATCGAATCCGTAGCTGTTCAGGAATACCGGCTCCGACCAGTCCCCCCGAATATCCGAGGCGGTCACCACATAATTATGCGTGTCGTACATCTTCACATAGAACGAGTTCACAACGGTATAGATCAGATAGAACAGGCCATTGTCATAGGTAAGGCAGGGAGCCCACACCCCTTGAGACGGACCAACGCCTCTTAAGTCGAGCTGGGATACCCGATTCAGCGGATGCGCAATCAGCTCCCAATGAACCAGGTCCTTGGAATGATGAATCTGTACGCCGGGAAACCACTCGAAAGTGGAAGTGGCAATATAATAATCATCCTCCACCCGAATAATGGAAGGGTCCGGATTAAAGCCTTTTAATATAGGGTTTGATATTTTCGCCACAGCCAACGACTCCACTCCATTGAATTTAGAAGGCTATTGTGATTACCACAAATATAAATCGCCGCCTTTAAGCTTGAACGCAGCTTCCAATAAATAATAATCGCCGTAAATAATCGCTTGATGGTGGCGGTCCGTGTGATAGGCGGACGAGCCTTTTTGGACAATCGCGTCAGATCGGCTGCTCCAGTCACTGCGTTCTTCCACGACCTTGATGAGTTTAACCGCGTTATCCAAATAGAGCTTTCTCTCCAGACTATCCACGGCTTTGGCGATTTCGATCAGCCCGCATGCCGCAATGACCGCTGCCGTATCGTCTTCAAGCCCCGGTTCTTCCGGCTGCCGGAAGTCAACCGGAATGACGCCATTCCCTGGAACATTGGCGATAAAATAGTGGGCGATGACTTTGGCCGTGTCCAGATACTCCCGCTTGCCCGTATGGTTATAACTCATCATAAATCCGTATATACCCCACGCCTGGCCCCGTGTCCAAGAGGAACCCTGCCCATAGCCCTGCCCGCCGTATGTCTGGATGACCGCGCCTTCGAACGGATCAAATTCGACTATATGATTTACTGAGCCGTCCGGCCTTACAAAGGTCTCCATCACGGTGTCGGCATGCCTCATCGCAATCTGCTTGAAACGCGGATCACCGGTTTCTTCCGATGCCCAATATAGAAGCGGAATGTTAAACATACAATCGATGATGGCCCAGCCTCTCGTATCGGAACCATCCACCTCATTCCAGGCCCGGATAAAGCCGCCCGCCAGATTAAAACGTCCCGCGAGCAGATTGGCGGCATGCAGCGCTCTTTTTCGGGAATCCGGATTACCGGTAACTTTGTAATTGGCAACACTTGTCGGCAGCCACATAAATCCAACATCATGATGAAGGCCGTAATATTCCTGAAAGCAGCGGTCCATGAAGCCTTCGGAAATCCCCGCTATATCCCGGTACTTATCAATGCCCGTCTCATGATACATCAGCCACATCATTCCGCCCCAAAATCCGTTCGTCCACCAGTTGATGCCGTCGGCCGGGGTGCCCGAAGGATTGCAGGCGTTGCGGTCGTCATGTGTGCCTTCAATGGTGGTATAAGGAATCTTATCCTTCGATTTCTCGCTTACCCACTCCATTTTTTGGCGTATCTTCTCGATTATCGTAGCCAGCCACTGCTGATCTTGGTCATTTAACATCTAATCGTACCTCCAACTAATGCTGTTCCGTATTGAACTGAATCTGTCTGGCAAAGGAATTGGTATCGAAGCCGCTGTCCTCAAGAGAGGTCAGCAGTCGCCCGTTGATATACATCCGGTTAAAGGTGATGCCCTCCACGGCTCGTTCCTCATCATACCCGTGGATTCTGGGCGGATTGCCCTTAGTACCGTTGTACTCGATCTGTTCAAATGTCACATTCTCAATCCGGTTCCCCGGCAGTGGATTATAGTCTTTGTTGTGAACCACGCGGATGTCGAACAGCTGCCCCATTTCAAAATCATCAACCCGGATATGGCTGTACACAACATTACGTACGGTGTTGCAGTCTCCCGCGTTAATGGCCATTGCTCCCCAATAATTGACCTGCGGCTCATGATGTTCGAGGATATCGATATTTTCATAGCGGATATTCTCGATGATATCGCCGCCTCGCTCATGGTCGCCGTGAGTGCCGATCATCAGGGCATGTGCGACATCCGCCCACAGCACCGAATCGCGGACCGTCACATCCCGGGTATCGCCGCGATAATCCCAGCGGGAGCCGTAGATGGCAACGCAGTCGTCGGAGTTTCTCATAAAAAGATCCCGCAGCTGAATTTGCTTGCAGGACATCATATCGATGCCGTCGGACCAGCCGCGCGTACTGAAGGATTTGAAGTTTTCAATTTCGACCTGCTCGGACTGTCCCAGAAAAACGCTATAATGCGGAGGATCGATTACCATGATGCCTTCAATCCGGATATGGCTTGAGAAAGTGACCCTCACTCCACGGAACGCGGAGAACCGGTGGAACATCGCCAGATAGATCATTCCGCGCCCGCGAATGACGACATCCTGCACCCGATCGCAGACGAGTGACCCCATGAGCGCCGCCCCGCCAGCCAAATATACAGTAATGCCCGAAGGCAGCCGCAGAACCGTCTCCTCCACAAAATGGGCGCCTTCTCCAAAATATAGAACAGCCGGCGTTTCTCCCGTAGCGTCAAGCGGCTCCGACAGCAGCCGCAATAAATCATCGGTCCGGTGAATGCCGGGCTTCACGAACAGAACGTCCGGGTCATCCGGCTTGGGAGGTTGTAATTCAAACGGATTGGCGAACAGATGCAGATTCCTGAACCGGTCTCCGTTGATCTCAATGGATAGCTTGCGGGGCTCGTGCAGCGCAAAGGTCAGGGTATCTTGAGCGACGACCGGTATCAATGAAGCAGAACGCGGACGGAGCTCACTGCTCTGAATGGCGGTATACAGGCAGCAGATTTCCACCTCCACTTCGCCTTCCATATCAAAATAGGCCATCGAAGCCTGCCTTACCTGATGCATGTCCACATTGACCTCAAAGACCGGTATTTCCTCCCATGCTCCCCCCACGGGCCGGATACGGACGCGGAAATCTCCGCTTAACGGAACGTGAGGAGGAGCCTGATAATGATGTACACGATTCATGTCTTCCATCCTTTCACGGGTGCTTTCATTAACTTATCAAAACCCCCTGCGACTATCTATTTCATCATTTTTAAATCGGTTCCAATTTCTTTAAGTATGGCGGCTCTCTAAGTGCAATTATGGTGATTGGCCTTCGGGCTTGCGTAAAAAAGAGGCTGTTCCGTCATCCTCAGATGACATTTGGAACAGCCCCGGAACTATAGCTTCTGCCTAGATCAATCCTATCAGATCAATCCCATAATTCTTGCCGCAAGAACCGACGCTTCCGCTCGCGTTGTCTGTGACTTTGGAGCAAAATCGCCCGCGCCCTGACCTTCAATGAAGCCCGCTTCGGCGATGATGTTCACCGCTTCCGTAGCAAAAGCGGAAATTTGTGAAGCGTCGCCGAACAAGGCTGCCTCACGCATTTTCGGCGGCTCCATTCCCGCCGCCTTCATTATACGGACGGCCATGACCGCCATTTCCTCCCGGGTAATGCTGCGGCTCGCGCCGAATGTGCCGTCTTCGTATCCGGTGACAATTCCCAAGATTTGAGCCGATGACACCGCGTCCGCGTACCACTGACCCGCTTTCACATCGGTGAAAGAGGAGGTCCGGCCCGTCTGCAACAGGTCAAAGGCTTCCATCATCAGCTTCAGGAACTCAGCGCGGGATACCGCGCGCCCCGGGGCATACAGGCCGTCTCCGACCCCGCTCACGATTTGACGGGCCGACAAGGCTGCCACGCCATCCTTCGCCCATGAGTAGGCATCCATGTCCGTATAGGCGGACGGATTCGAGAGCACTGCGTACTTGCTGAAGTGCCTGGCGTCGAAATCGAGCGTTCCGGCTGTGCGGTCATATTTGGAATTCCGGATCACTTCCAGGCTGCCGTTATCATGGAGAGATGCGGCGACCAATCCATAAATCGATTCATCCGCTTGCGGCGAATACGGAATCTTTACTCCTACGACGCTGCCCTTGGCAAAAGCGTTCACGCTCTGGCCATTAACGAAGATTCCGAACTCGTATACCGGCTTGTCCTTGAGACGATCGGATAGCGACGCCGGAAGTCCGGTCCGGTCTCCCTTACCGATCGATACGCTCAGCTTGTCGGCGTCACTCAGGTTGTCGACCGCATGCAGGGGGATTTTCAAAGACGCCAGTCCGGTTTCAATCGTCAGGAGCTTGATTCCCACCTGCATCGACTTAAGCCAGGCGCTGGTCGGGAGCTCCAGCACGATTGTGGACAGCCCGGTGTCACTCTGCACCTGAATAGACAGCGAGTTCTCGCGATTCTGTACGGCATGGCCAATCGCTTCCTTCAGGTTTTCCTCGCTTAGCGAGATTTTCGCCACTCCATTGCTCACAACGGGGATGACCTGAATGCGGCTGCCGTCCACACTTGTTCCGGCCTGACCCGTGGAAGCGGACACATTCCCTCCCGCGCCCTCCGCGCTGCCACCGCCTGCTGGTTGAGACGCCTGCGCTGTCCTCACGGTGTATGCCTCGCTTTCCGCATAGTTACCCGCGGCGTTAAAGGCGACTACACGGAACGTATAAGACGTGTCCGCAGTGAGACCTGTGACGTAATAGCTGTACGTATCGCCTGTCACGGTTGCTTCCTTGTCTGCTCCCTTGAAGAGCTCATAGCGGGTGACGCCAACATCATCGGAAGATGGCTCCCAGCCCAGCGTCAAGGAATTTGCGGTAATGGCGGTCGCATGTAAGCCCGTCGGCGGAGTCGGCGGAGTTGGTGCGCCTTCATCGATGACGGTGACATATGCGATTGCCGGCACAGTCGTGTCATATACAGCGCCCGTTACGGTGAAGCTTCCGGCAGCGCTGTATTGAACCGGGTCGATATCCTCCCAAGTGACAGGCAAGGGCTTAACCGTCTCATCGCTATATACGGCATTCACTACCGTCGGCAGCTTCGGGGCTGTTCCCGCTATTGTCGTTACAGTTACCGGTTTCAGACTAACGATAACCGACTTGGCCACCAATTGCTTCATCGCTCCCAGCATCGCGTCAGCGGCATCGTCAACTTGCCGCTGCGTGCTGTAAGAGGAGCTTAGAACCTCCTTCGCTTCTTCAGCTGCCGTTTCCACCGTGCCAAGACTCTCTTCCGTATAGAGCTCTCGGTCTAAAGCCTCGGCTTGCTGCGTCAAATACTCCAGCAAGGTCTTGTCGGCCGTTCTCTGATTGAACTCCAGTTCCGCTACATTCGCATTCCCGGTCTGCGAGTAATAACGCAGATAACGGTAAGCCCTCTCGTCATTTATGGCGGCTGTATACCATTGTGCGGCGCTGACACCGCTAATGGTATACAAATCCACGTAATTCACGCCATCAACAGAGCCCTGCAGTATCGCTCCGTTAACCCGGCCGAGATGCGCCGCAGTGCTTCTCGGATAAAACTTGAAGCTGGATAGCGGTCTTTCATTGCCTTCGCCCAAATCGACAATGATCCAGCCCGGATTGGATTTCGTATCGGTAAATGTATCTTTATTGCCATCGAATGCCATCCATCCATTCACGGCTGCCGTCAATTTACCGTCCCAGGATATGTCCGACGCCTTGACCATAGACTCGGCAACGGCTATTTTCTGTACGGGCAGCTCAGAGACCGGAACCAGTAGTTTCTCTGCGAGGAACAGTTCGTTCAGCAATGCCAGCATGTCCGCTCCCTGCTCATTAGCGGCTGTTACAATCCGGTCCGCCTCTTGCTTGTACAGGTAGTAGCTGAGCCGGGTATACCCTTCTGCCCCTTTCACCTTCGATTGGATGGATTCGGCCGAAGTATCATATTCGCCATACACTTCCACTTCAGCTATATTGCCGCTCCATGACGAAGGGTTATAAATTCTTAAGTATCGGTAGGAGCTGTTGTCCCGGATTTGTTCTTCGCTGAAAAATGTCCATGTATTGTCCGCCGCCCCCGATACAGCCGGAGTCAGATCGGTCCAATTCGCCTGATCATTGGAGCCTTGGACGATCAGACCGTTCATGCGGCTTGCATAGCCGGGTCTGGGCATCAGAACGACATCGCTTAACCTGATGGCTGCTTCCTGCCCGAAGTCTATTGTATAATAGGCTCCGCTGCCGCTCACCAGGTCGCCATAGGTGGCGGTGTTGCCATCAAACAGCAGATAGCCGACCTTATCCGCAGGCAGACCGCCACTGCCGTATTGAGCGCTCGAGGCGACGACATTCGCCAGTTTCGCAATATCAACAAACTTGGACTTGTTGACATAATACAAGGACGATTGATCCGTGGTGAATATGGCCGGATCAGCAGACAGCCCGTCGGCGGTTTTATAGGCAATGGAGAATTTGACTTTTCCTGTTGGCATGGAACCATCCATAACGACAGAGGCGGCCCAATTGATCTGGTCCGTTGATTGAACCGTCGCTTGACGCCCTTGAATGGCAACCTCCACATCCTGAATAGGCTCGGCGGATTGGAAAGACAAGGCAACCGTATTCCCGGTATTCACCCTGTTCTGAACGCTCTGGGGCGAACTCAGGGATACGGACTTGAGTTTGTTGTTCGTCTCATGACGCGAGCCATAGATGCGAAGCTCGGACAGTTCAAACATGGTGCTTGACGGTTGTATCATTTGCAGCTTCAGGAAGCGGAACTGCTTATCCTGCTGCCCCCCGCCGACTTCCAAAGTCTGCATATCATCGGACACAACGGTGAGTCCGGGGGTCAACCGGGTCCATGTCTCTTTATCGTTTGACCCGAATACCGCGGCGCCGCCAATCCGTTCGGGAAATCCGGCTCTGACCTGAAGAGCGACGGCAGTAGCAGATACTTTAAAATCAACTCCAAAGTCGAGGATGTAACTCAGATTGTCAGCCAGGTAATAACCAGCGAAGCTGTCCGGAGCGTTATCAATCAGATTGCCAATTTGTGTACCGAAGGTTGAAGAAGCCACCATATCAAAATACGACATGCTTCCATCTTCCATTAACGGCGTTAATTCCTTCAGCCCTTCAACAGCGAGGTTCAGATCGGCCAGCTTCCGGTAAAATTCTTCATCCGATGTCGTTGGCAGCGCATTCATCACATCGTCGATCATCGTCCGATATGCCTTCAATGTCGACGATATATAGCTTGTCTCCGGATCATATGGAGCAATATCAGCCTCTACCGCCGCCTGCCGGTCAGCGGCTACCGTAATATTCACGGCTTTCGCCGTCACGGATGTACCGTCCGTTGCGCTGACGATGATTGAATACACGCCAGCTTGTTCAGGCTTCCATGAGAAGGCGACCGTGCTTTCATCGAACAATGCTCCGTCAGGCTTATGGTCAATCTGATAGGTTACGGGATCGCTTGCGGCCGCATCATTGGCTGAAAAATCATATTGGAGCGTGGCCTCAGACCCGACATAGGCATACAAATTCAAATTCGCCGGTCCGGATGTGAAGGCAGGGGACGTCAATTGAGCCGCCGGCGCCAGCAGCAGATGATCGATATCGACCAGAGTCCCGGAGCCTGTAACCTTGAAATAAATCAGATCGCCTAACCCGCGATATTGATTCAGTGTATAGGTGACATATTTCCATTGTCCCTTCGTGTCGGGCAGCACCAACTCGGCATCCTTCCAGCCGTTAATCTCCAGCTTTGCCGTGCCGTTGGTCCGGATTCTCAAAGCGACCGTCTTCAAGCCTGTGCTGGAAGCGACCACCGAAATCCGGCTTCCTCCTTCTGTCGCTTTGACCTGCACATAGGAGGTGTCTCCTTCTTGCATGACCGCAGCGTTCGAGTCCAGGCTGGTAGCCCGTTGGTCAATTTCTGCCCAATCCGCACTGGGTGATGACTTAGGCAAGGTCGATGCCCCTTCAGCCGCCGCTTCCTTCGGGATGTAGAGCCAGTAATCTGCTCCGCCATCAGGCGATTCCCAATAAAACGGCGTCCGTTTGTTGAACATATCGGCATAATACGGCGCTTCCTTCTCGATATCCAGCCCCATGTTGTATTTATAGTAGTAGTACTGACCGTACACATTGCCGCCAATCCGTCCCCGGTATGCACCGGAGAGCACTTTATAAATGACAGGATTTCCGTCCGTATCGTACCGCGCCACTACGGGAGTCCACGGCGTATCGTAGCCAAGCATGTACCGGGCGAAGTAATCAGCCGCCTTCAGGATCCGGTTCCCCAGAAACGCGTAGGCGGTTACCGCGTTATCCGCTGTGGACAGCGTTCCATTGTCCGGATCAACCTTGGTGCCCTGCGCGTCCAATAACCGGCCCAGAATCTCCACGTTGGTGAGATCTCCGGCGCCATGAGCCTGATCCCGTCCCATTTCCACATGCTGGACTCTCGGCGTCTCCAGCTTCTCACCGGTTACGGCGTCTTCCGTGACCAGCCGGAACAGCTGTTTGATGGAGCCGTTCTGGCCCTGGTCTGCCGCGGTTGCATTCACGGTAAACCATTCAACGCCTTCATTATACCGATCCATATTGTCTGTAAAAATATACCCGGACATCGCGCCAAGCAGCGGATACAGATGCTGGTTCATGAAATATCCGTTGGAATGCTGGAAAGTTTCGATGACCGGATTGATCAGATTCGTCGTAAAATTGGCCGTATCCGCTTCTGTCCACAGAAGAGCCGGGTCAAGGCCGTCCGAATCACTGTAACGCAAAATCTCCGCAGCCGTAACCATCCGATTAAGCGGAATTCCCGTATGAATATGCGCATCGGTAAAATACTTGTACTGGGCCGGGTCAAGACGAGACCAGGTCCGGATAAGGCGCATGGCATTATAACGGTACACCTCGTCACCGGTTGTATAATACATCAAGGCCTGGGTATACGCTCTCAGACCATCCGCTATAAATCTGGAATTATAGCTTTGGCTGTTAAAATCCATGCTGCGCGGCTTCGTGGGGTCCGTTGAGTCCGTCTGATTGCTTGAAGCAAAGTTCCTGGAAGCGTAGGGGGATTTGGTCATGGCGACATAATACGAATACCAGGGTTCCTTCTTGGCGATAACTTGTTCGCGCATGTTCTCCAGAATGTCTTTGGTCAGACCGACACCGGGGTGAGTGAACCCGTTGCTAACGGTTTCATGAATAACGACAAGGTCTGTTGGTTCAGGTACGCTGTCGTCTGCCTGGGCTTGGGGCAGGACAACATCGCCGATCAAGGTTACAGACAGCAGTATGCCTGAGAGCATGATGACAAATGCTTTGGATAATAGAGATTTCCGGATGCTCATATCAAACCTCCTATGTGAATGATGAAATACCAACTTCCAGCCTGTTACAGCCTTCTTATATCCCGATCCCGGAGTTGCCTCGAACGCTTAACCACCCCCTGGCTGACGTAAAATAAGCGGAACCACCCTCATTAAAAAGCGCATACATAATTCTCTGCTGAAACACGGCCCATCATAACAAATTCCTTTTTCGTTATCTATTGCAAATTCTTTTACTTTTTTATAATTTCATTCAAACGAAGTCTCTCCGTGAGCAAAAGGCCGAATGCATGCGAAAGGCCCGATATCCGCCGATATCGAGCCTTTCCACTCATTCACGATTTGAAATTATTTGGCATTCCAGGTCGGCGTTCGATTATCGCACAAAGCTTACGGAATCCCCATTCTTGTTCAAATGCAGTTCGGAATAATCGTTCAATACCGGAACATCACCGTTAAATTCAATCGGCAGCACGACGTAGCTGGATTTCAAATAATCCTGACCGTTCCAGCGGTCGCCAAAATAAAGGTACTCCCGATCCGACTTTTTCAGCACAAATGCAGGCTGCGTCTGGTACGTCGTTTCATCCCCAAAATCCTTGAGCAAGCCCCAAGGCCCGTCCATGGAATCCGCCATGGCGTATTTCCCCTGGTTCGGGTCCCATCCTGTGCAAAAGGAGGTCAGCATATAATATTTACCGTTTCGTTTGAACACTGCGGGTGCCTCCCGGTATTCCCCCTGCCACAATTGATGGACAAGGCATTCCACATTCATATAATCGTCCGCGAGCCGATACACATGCAGGTCCGCATTGTCCCTGGCAGCGGAAATGAAATAAGCGGTTCCGTCATCATCCTGAAAAAGAGTACAGTCGCGTGACATATAGCCGTACGGATTAAAGCTGCCATGATAGACAAAACCGCTGTCCGGGGCGTCCGATGTGGCGATTGCGCATGCCGCCGCCTTGTAATTCTTCCCGTTCTCATAATGAACCCAAAGAACGAATTTCCGTGTCGCTGGATTGTACAGCACCTTGGGCAGTTCCAGATTCACTTTGCCTCCATCATCATTCTTCAATTGCAAACTCGTTCGCACTCTGATGGATTCAGCCGGCGTGGATGTCGTAAGAATATGGTTCCGGAATTCCCAGTTGAACAGATCACTGGACCTGTAGCAGCTTACATAGTTCTGATCCCTGCGGTCTTCGCCGTACCAATAATAGAAGCCGTCATGAAATAATAGATGTCCTCCGTGGGCGTGAATCGGTTGGCCGTTGATGTCATTCCAGACCATCCCGTTGGTTAATTTCGTACTCATCGCGGGAGCCCCTCTTTCCTCATCTTAGAAAGTAAGGATTAATATGCCTTGATGTTGTAAGCATGATTACCAATGATAATATAAGGCGCTTCCAATTGAAAGGCGCTTCCGTTGACGGTTACATTCTCAAAGGCAATATCCTGGACGACCCGGGTATCATCAAATCCCTCAATATGCGAGGGGTTCAAGCAGGTTCCGTTAAAATGAATGTTCTTGAACATGACCTGTTCAATCACCTTGCCCGGGGCAGGGTTGTATTTTTCGTTCTGGAGAACCCGAAGATTGAACAATTCACCAAGCTCGAACGATTCAATCCGGATATTCTCGTAGATTACATTGCGAACCGTATTGTTATCGCCCGCATTGATCGCCATGCAACCCCAGTAATCCGGCTGCGGCTCATGATGCTCCAGGATATCGATATCCGAGAATGAGATGTTCTCGATCACATCTCCTTCCCCTTCATAGTCGCCATGCGTACCGATATTCGTCGGGTGGGCGACATCCGCCCACAGAATCGAACCGCTGACCGCAACATTCCGGGTATCGCCCCGAAATTCACCACGCGAAGCGTATACCGCCACGCAGTCGTCCGATGTGCGGAGGAAGCCTCCTTCGATGGAGACATGCTGACAGGCCATCATATCAATTCCGTCGCACCAGCCTCTTGTGCTGAACGATTTCAGACTCTGAATGCGAATGTTATCCGACTGTCCGAGAAGCACCGTGTAGTGGGGAGGATCGATTACCGTTATCCCTTCGATATGGATATTGCGGGAATATTTGATCTCGAAGCCGCGAAAATAAGTGGTCTTTTCAAAATCGGACATATAAAAGAATGCCTCTGCCTTTAACCGCCACATCGTGAACCTGATCGCACACAAAGCCCCCATAAACTATAGCGTCTCCCGGTATATATACCGAGGTGTAGGATGGAAGGCGAAGCAGCGATTCATCGAGCCGATGAATGCCGGGACCAAAGAGGACGCTGCGCTTTCCCGGAGAAGCCGGCATACGTTCAAGCTTGTCTTGAACTTCCGCTGCTATATGCCATCCCGGCTCCAATACCAGCAGCTCCCCGTCCGGAGCTTCCGGAATATTCTCTCCAATCGGATTCGCAAACAGATGAAGATTGTGAAACCGATCGTTGTTCACTTCAAGCGACAGCAGCTTTGGCCCATCGATCGTGAAAGACAGGATGCGGCCCTTGCAATCGCATTGAATGCCGGCTGCCAGCGGACGGATAACGGCATCATTAATGGTCCCGTGATTAGACTCGACTTCAATCTCCACTGTGCCGGAGCAATCGAACATGATCATGGACGCATTGCGGACATCATGCATATCCACCTTCACATTGTAGCTGAACAAGGGCTCCCACTTCCCTCCTGGCGTTCGGACACGAACATGGAAATCGGAATTGGACACAGCGCCCTCCGGTGCTGGATATACATGGATTTGGTTATCAGATAACAAGTTTCTTCACTCCCGTCAACAAGGATAAAACCGGCCATGTCCAGGCATGTCTCCATGTCTCCATAGCCGGTTATCAATTTAGTGCCGATTATTCGTGCTACTTGCTGCGCTCATTGTAAATCTTCTGGGCTTCGTCAAGCTCAGCTTGCCCGCCGGAATTCAGCCATTGCGCTTTAAAATCATCAAATCCCTTGTCCGTGTCTGATTCCCCAGTGATTGCCTTGATATAATATTGCGTCTGAAGCGTATTCAAAATGGCGTCATACTGAGCCTTGGTTGTCATAACAGTCGACTGCATAAGGTCGGTCAGAACCGTCAAACCGTCAATCTTGGTGTACTTGTCACGGAAGGCGATTTTGTCGGGAGAGAAATGATATTTAGTCATCGATTCCACTTTGCCGCCAAGCGGATTATAGAAGCCTACACCCGTCTCCGCGTTCAATTCCGTACCCGTTGCTTCTTCCGTGGCTACCGCCAGATCGCCATCGAGCGTATAGGTTTTGCCCTCTTGACCGAATACGGTTGTCAAATAGCCTTCCTTGTCCGTAGCGACGTATTCAAGGATTTCCAGAATCTTCTGTCTCTTCTTCTCATCCTTCTCCAGTTGGACTCCGAAGAAGATCGGCGGCTGCAGTGCCCCGTTGGCCATGGCGTATTTCTTGCCGTCCGGTCCGGTGAGCGGAACGCCGGGAACCAGTTCAATCCCTTTATCCGCAGCCACCAGTCCGAAATATCCATCCTTGTACAGATGATGCCACATGCCGGTATCGAACATTCCCGTGCGGAGACTGATGAACTTGTTCTGAATCGAGCCGTTATCGTCGGTAACAAACTCAGGATCAATGATGCCGGCTTCGAACCATTTGTTGAGCAATTTCAGAGCATTTCTCGCTTCTTCCGTAATAGCCCCATATTCCACTTTTCCGTCGGCACCCAGCTTATACTGAAACGGGTTAACGCCGTAAGCCGCAAAAATGGTGTTGAACATTTGCATTTGAGCGTCCTTGCCGCGACCGGTCATGCCGTAGGTGTCCTTCTTCCCGTCGCCGTCCGGATCATTCTTCGTGAACTTGGTCAGAACATCCTCCAGTTCATTCAAATCCTTGGGAGGTTCATTGTAGCCGATCTTCTTAAGCCATTGGCCGTTATATGCGGGAAGGAACCCGGTTGCGCCATTGGACCAAACCTTCGGAACCCCCCAATTCTTATCGTTATAGCTTCCCGCATCCCACGCGTTCGGATCGACACTCTCAATATCAGCTACGTACTTCGGCATGTACTTCTTGATTTCATCAACCGAAATGCTGGCGATGACACCTTGATCCGCCCACTGCACCATGTCGCCCACCGTGCCGTCAACGGCCATAACATCCGGAATATCCCCGGAAGCGAGCATAACCCCCAGCTGTTCTTTCCAGGTCGCCGTTTCGAATTTGACATTTTTAATTTTGACATTGAATTTCTTCTCCAGGAACTGCTGCACATAGTTGTTGTCTTCTTTGGGCAGGTTCCAGTTGTTGGCCCATGTGATTTCAATCGGCTTCTCCGTCTCCGGGTTGGCCGAAGCTTCGGAGTTGTTGGTCGCGCTGCCGCCGTTATCTTTACTGCAGCCGCTTGCCAGCAGCGAGGTGGACAGCAGCAGGGCCGCCATACCGGTTAACCATGTTTTTGTTCTCATCTCTTTAATATCCTCCCTTTTTGTTCCTCTGTTGCTCGTTATTTAAACAATCCACGTAGCGGATTGAGTAAACCGGATTAGCCTTTGAGCGAGCCTACCATCGTGCCCTTGACGAAATACTTCTGCAGGAACGGATACACCACGATAATCGGCAAGGCTGTAAACATCAGCGTAGCTGCCTTGATGGGCTCCTGGAAGCCAAGCGCCGAGCCTTTGACATCGTTGGAGAAAATGGACAGGTCCTCGCCCGTGATCACGACTCTTCGCAGGAAGGTCGTCAGCACCTGCTTGTTCGGGTCCTGGATATACAGCACGGCATCGAACCAAGCGTTCCAGTGTCCGACTGCCGACCACAGTGAAAGCGTAGCCAGAACCGGAAGCGACAGCGGCATGATGACTTGAAAAAGAATACGCAAATCGTTGGCGCCGTCGATCTTCGCCGAATCCTCAAGCTCATCGGGGATGGCCTGAAAGAAGTTCCGCAAGATGAGCATGGAGAACGTGCTGACAAGTCCCGGCAAAATGTAGACCAGCCGACTATTCAGCAGTCCCAGATCCTTGATCAGGAAGTACACCGGAATCAGACCGCCGCTGAAAAACATCGTGAACACGATCAGCATGGTATACACGTTCCGGTGGGGCAGGTATTTTCTCGAGAGAGGGTAAGCCCCCATTGACATAAAAATAATAGAGCATAACGTACCGACTACCGTTCTGTACACAGTGTTGCCGAAGCCAATCCAGATGTTGTCCTTGGTCAGCACCCGCTCCCAGGCATAGAACGAGAAATGTCTCGGGTACAGATGAATACCTGTTCGCAAAGCCTCCGCCGGTGTGCTTAACGAAATCGACAGCATATGAACGAACGGATACAGCATGATGATACACAGGATTACCATAAAGGTAATCAAGACGGCCTGAAATATTTTGTTCCCAGTACTTTGCTTCACAATCGCTTACTCCTTTCAACGCTTCTGATCAGAACAACCCGTCCTGTCCGAGCTTCTTCGAAACAAAATTCGTGCACAGCACCAGGACAAAGGCGACCACATTCTTAAACAGACCGACCGCCGTCGTCAAGCTGAACTGAAAATTCTGCAAGCCTACCCGATACACGTAAGTATCCAAAATATCGGCCACCTCATAAGTTGCGGGCGAGTACAAGTTCAGAACCTGGTCAAAGCCGGCATCCAGTACGCTGCCTAGCCGCAGAATGAACATCAACACGATAACCGGCAGGATCGAGGGCAAGGTGATTTTGAGTGTCTGCTTCCATCTGCTGGCTCCGTCCATGACGGCGGCTTCATATAAATCGGGGGATACGCCCATCAGCGCGGCCAGATAGATGATGGTTCCCCATCCCACTTCTTTCCAGATAGCGGAAGTAACCAGTGTGAATCGGAAATAATGCGGATCGCCGAGAAAATAAACGGGTTCCAGGCCGACCAGCTTGATCAAATAATTCACTACCCCGGTGGACGGGGACAGCAGATTGATCAGGATACCCGCCAAAATAACCCAGGAGAAGAAGTGAGGCAAATACGTAAGCGACTGCGCAAGCTTTTTAAACCTGGAAGACCGGATCTCATTGATCAACAGCGCAAGGATGATCGGGGCCGGGAATCCGAAGATAATATGATAGAAGCTGAGCACAACCGTATTTCTTAAAATTTTGAAAAAGTCGGGGGACTGCATAAACAGAAATTTGAAGTGTTTAAGTCCGACCCAGGGACTGCCCCAGATTCCGTCCATAATCCGGAAATCCTTGAACGCCAGCTGAATTCCATATAAGGGCGAGTACGCAAACACGACGTACCAGATCAGCACCGGGGTAAGCAATAGAAACAGGTACCTGCACTTTTTGTATTCTCTCCATGTTGCCGCTAACTTTGACGGTCTCTTGTCGGTTTGGTATTTACCGTCAGCGTCCGAGGTGATTACCGAGGTCATCACTGTTGCTCCTTTCCAATAAGCAGAATCATGTATTTAGGTGTGTCGCTCCACAGATGTAAGTTTAGGTTTATGGAAGCGCTTTTTCTAGTTCAACTTCATCCGATTTCTTATAAATTCTTTCATTTCTCCGGCTAAAAACGTTCAATTATATAAGCTGTCATCCAGTTAAAGAAAAAGAACGCATAATCAAAAAAAGACCCGATGCTTGACTAAGCACCAGGTCTGGAAAGGTTGGCAGTATCCCGATAATCAGTTCTCCAGCGTTACCCAATCCGTATCGTCCTTGTGGGATTTCCTGTACTGAACAGGGGTAACGCCATACCGGGCTTTAAATTTGCTGTGGAAATATTGCGGATTACGATATCCAACCTGCTCGGCAATTGCCGCCACAGAGAGCCTTGGATTGGTTACCAGCAGGTCGGCGGCTTTCTCCAGCCTCAGCTTCGTAACATACTCGGTGAACGAGCTTTTCGCAACCTCACTGAACAGGGTGGAGATATAAGCGGGAGCCAGCGAGACCTCCTTGGACAAAATTTGCAGGGACAAATCCTCATGCAGATGATTGGTTATAAAGACTTGCAAAGTACGGATTACCTCCGCATGCGCCTGATTTCCTTCAGCATTCATAAGCTCCGTGATTTGTGACGATAACTTTCGGATGCTTTCCGTCGTTTCGTGAAGAGTATCCTTTTTGAGCTCGTCAAACAGATTGGAATGTGGAAGCAAATGCTGCAATTCCAGTTCGATTACACACTGGTATAGATGAGAAATCAGCTGAAGCATCGCCAATTCCGCCGCATCAATCTGTACCTCCTCTTTCAGCAGAGCGAATACGAAGGTATCCAGAAAGTCATTTACACCCTTTTGGTCGCCGGCTTTCAACGCGTTGCGATAATGATCAAAATTAAAGAAGACCGGCTCCGCTTTCAGGGATTGAATTCTGTCAGAAGAGATCACTGCATTTTTACCATAGACAAAATGATACCGGCTGACCTGCTGGGCTGTCTGGTAGGAATATGGAATATCTTCGCTGGAGCATACCTTTCGGCCGATGGCCGCCTGGAACCTGACACCTTCACCGGAAATCCGCTGCAATCCCTGCAGATCTTGAACAAGCAAGGAAGAGTCAAACTCCCCGTCCTGTTCCAGGTAATAGAGAATGACAGCCTCCTTGGAATTCAAGGAAATCCATTCTCCCGGAAGAGCGTTATGGATTTCATAACGGGCTTTCAGTCCTTCTGTTTCCCCTTCGGTCAGCTGGAGATAGGCTACACAATAAGCGGAATCGGGCAGCACCACTTCCTGATGCTCCTCATTTGGACTGACCCCGAGCAGCAGGTTGATGATCTCATTTTTTCTCGCTTGAGACTCCAGGTCCACAATTTTGTCATTCATTAATGAAAACGTGTCTCCGATGATCACATACTCATTCTCGCGGGATAGATGCAGCTGCGCCGGCTGGAAACTCCCGATTTTGGCCATCAGCTGTTTGATTGGAATATAGAGCTGCTTGGAGAACAAGAACGAAATGAGCAATCCGAACAAAATAATGACCGCCGAAGCCGTAAAAAGCCCTGTTTTTAAATGCTCGGTAAAAAGTTCGAGTGTATTTGTAGGCCGGTACATGGCATAAGTCCATTGATGGGCCGAATAATTGGAAGAAAGCTGGGATACGACCCCCGGCACGCCATCCTCCTTGATCCTTCTTTCCAGAGCCGCTCCCGGGCTAATAGCCTCATGTAATTGTTCATCAATCCTGCTGTTCCCGCCGCCGACTGAAAAAAGGATATGATCGGATTCATTCCATACCACAAGCTTATCGTCTTTGGAGCTCAGCATGGGCGCCACGACATTCTGCAAATAATTGACGCCTACATCGATGATAAAATACCCTGCAGCCTTCGCATCCGGTATTTGATAAGGCAGCTTGATAATATAGCTGATGACCTGCTCCCCATTGGAGTTGGTGCGAACCGTCCATTTTTTCAGCGGGGTCTGACCGATTTTGAAATAAAAGCCGGACTCCGGCGAACGAGCTGTATTCATATAGAAGTGGTCGGCATCAATCACATAATCGTTGTCCGGAAAATAAACCGCCGCATTGGTAACGCCTGTATTCTCAACCTTAAAAAACTCCAGATCATTGCTGAAGGAAGCGACCCGGCTCAGGTTGCCCTTCCAATCTCTGTACAGCAGCACGCTCAAATTACTGTTGCTCTGTATAAAATTGATCGACAATGCCTTGTTCTGCAAGTTATCCTCATATTTTTTCAATAGCGTTTGTTCAATAAACGTCTGAACCGCATTCAGCCTCGTGAGATTGTCCTTGGCGATTTCCTGATCCATCATACGGTTGGCCTGCGTATACCAATAAACACCCATCGTACCGATCAGAACAACAGAAAGAATGGTATAGGATAAGATCAAGTGGTTGAATATGGTTTTTTTAAAACCGTATCTGTTCATGCTGCTCCCCCCTTTTCTCTGTCAGGTCCACTTTTTTATTCCGGTATCCACATATTTTAAACGCTTACATAACTGGCCGTGAAGATACAGGATTTATTCTACTTTTTTAATGATACCAGATGTTTAAATTTCATTACTATTATAAAATCTTTCGATTTATTCAGTTATTTACTGGGATCGGCTCATCCGCTCGGGTGATGTGGCAATTGCGGTACTGTAGGGAGCAACGCGGAGTTCAAGGTACAGAGATTAGGTTGAAGGACGAGTAGGATCAAAAAAGCCACGGATCAAATATCCGCGGCCTAACTATTTCACCTGATGCCAGAAGCTTCATTCATGCGATGCCCCTGGGTCGTTAAAAACTATCTCGATTTCACCGTTGGTTATAAGAAACCAAACACCTTTTTACAAGAATTTTTACGCGAGATATTAACTACCTCAGTTGCTCCTATTTTATTTAGTTTGTTGATCAGAGCCTCTCCGCCATTCTTCATAGTGAAATCAAGTTCTTCCTTATATAAAGGAACCAAATTATAGAACCGTACTTCTTTGTCGTCGGAGATATTAAAATAGAAGAAATCAGATACATTCTCTACTTCCGGAACCCAAATTAACATGCTCTGAAACTTTGCAGTATCACAATATGGCTGTGCCGGATTCCCATTCGTGACAGTGTGACCTAAATAAAGCCAAGTGTTGTAGTCATGCGGAAATCTCGCTGCCTTCTTCAATGCTCGAATGGGCCAATAATTTCGTTCATCCTTAAAATCCTCATCTGACAGCTTCCACGTAGGAGGCAGGGATATCATAAGTTCAGCATATCGATATTCTTCCGCTCCAGCAGGAACTGTCATGGGAAATTCGCTCATCCCACAAGTAATTAATGTGTAATAGTTCCTTTGAGGCGTCGGCGCAACAACCAGAACATCTATTGACACATGATCGGAAACAATTTCTTTGAAAATATTTGAGACTGGGCCTATGTATCTCTCAATATGGTTATGTAAGAATTCAATGTTCTCTTGCGTATACATCAATTATCCTCCTCGCATATCATAAGCATTTTCACTACCATACAGAAAAAAATCCATATTATCAATAATATAACATATACTACCTCACGTTCAGAAGATAAATCTGCTCTTTTGGACGGGCTATCGCTCCAAATAGCTTGTCTTCCAACTTCCGGCACGGTATTAGATTGGGACCGAACATATACTGATCTTCGATCTCCCAAGCAGCTGCATCCTGGACAAAATCATAGAATAACGGATTAGGAAACGAATGCCCCAACAACCGACATGACCCTGCTATAGGAACAACGATTCTATTCCGCTCCGCTAGAACAGCCCGTATAACCTAGTTTTAGGATACAGATAGACAATCTTTGGGTGTAAAATGGAGTAAAGGAGGCATTCATATGGAAAATATATTGCTTGTGGCTAGCCTTATTTTGAATATGATTGTTATTATCTTACTGATGTTTAAACGTACTGATAGTGGAGCTACTTTACTGCGTCCGGAAATTCAGCAGCAATCCAAGCTTACAAGAGATGAGCTGAGTTCACGATTGGAGGGATTCAGCAACTCGCAGCTTAATTTACTGACGAAATTGTCGGGAATGCAGAAACAGGAACTCGTGACTACACTGAAGACGTTCAACGAAACGCTCAGCAGCAAAGTGGCGGATCTTTCAGCACTGTTGAAGAGCGACATGAAGCATAATGAAGAACGCATAGACAAGCTGCGGGAGCGGGTAGAGGAACAATTAAGACTGCTCCGGGAAGATAACCGTGGCCAGCTGGAACAGATGCGCGCTACGGTAGACGAGAAGCTTCAGAATACACTTGAGACTCGACTAGGTGAGTCGTTCAAGCTTGTAAGTGAACGGTTGGAGCAGGTACATAAGGGTCTGGGAGAAATGCAGTCATTAGCCACGGGCGTCGGCGATCTGAAAAAGGTGCTGTCCAATGTTAAGACACGCGGCAATTGGGGAGAAATTCAGCTCGGGAATCTGCTTGAGCAGACCCTGACAGCCGAGCAATATGAAGCGAACGTTGCAACGCGCAAAGGATCGGCAGACCGCGTGGAGTTTGCGATCAAGCTGCCGTCCAAGACAAATGATGAGCAGTTTATCTGGATGCCCATTGATTCGAAGTTTCCGCTGGAGGATTATCAGCGATTGATTGAGGCGCAGGAAGCGGGAGATGTTGCGGCTGCAGGCGAGTCGGTAAGCAAGCTTGAACAGCGCATCAAGCTTGAGGCGAAGACGATTAAAGCCAAGTATATCGATCCTCCGCATACGACGGATTTTGCCGTTATGTTCTTGCCGACAGAGGGCTTGTACGCAGAGGTTCTGCGGCGGCCTGGCCTTGCCGATACACTTCAGCGTGAATATCGCGTCACACTGGCAGGCCCGACTACACTCGCAGCCCTGCTCAACAGTCTGCAAATGGGCTTCCGCACACTTGCGATCGAGAAGCGGTCCAGCGATGTCTGGCAGCTCCTCGGTGCGGTCAAGACGGAGTTTGGCACATTCGGCGGCATTCTTGATAAAACCTATAAGAAGCTGCAAGAAGCGAGCAATACCATCGAAACCGCTTCACGCAAGACGCGCACGATTGAACGGAAGCTCCGGTCTGTTCAAGAGCTTCCTTCGAACGAATCCTCACAGTTAATCGGACATATGGAACCGGATGAAGAGCTTGCGTAGGTTGGCACACCGGCCCTTGAGATAAATAGCAATTATGAAGAAAGAGAAACCCAACGTCTCAAATACATAGGTTTCTCTTCTTCTTATCTCGCTACATGAAGACGCCTCCGGCATTCCTGCCGGAGGCGTCTTCATGTGCATGCACAGGCGGCCGCTTTTTATACGGTGCCTAATATTTTGATGCCCTCCACGATTTGCTCATCTGAAGGCGTGGAGTAATTCAGCCGGAACGAGTTGCACGGCTCCTGTGTATCGATCAGGAAGGCTGTGCCCGGAACGACCGCCACTCCCTTGGCAGCGGCCTGCTTGCAGTACTCCAGCATCGGTCTGTCCACCGGCAGATCGCACCACAGGAACAGTCCGCCGTCCGGATGGGTGAACGTAATCGACGAATCCATGTATTGTTCCAGGCTGTTAATCATCAATTCACTCTTTCGCCGGTAAACCTCGCGGATCAGCTTGATGTGGCCCTCATAATCGTATTCCGTCATGAATTTATAGGCCAGCAGCTGCGGGAGCATCGCCGTATGTACGTCTTCCCCCTGCTTCGCTACCACCATCTTCTGAACGACTTCTGAAGGCGCCAGAACAAACCCGAGGCGCAGCCCGGGGGACAGTATTTTGGAGAAGGAGCCTACATAAATGACCAGCCCTTCGTCATCCAGCGACTTGATCGTCGGGATATCCTCGCCTTTGAATCTAAGCTCGCCGTAAGGGTTGTCCTCCAGAATCAACACCCCGTACTTCCGGGCCAGCTCGTAAATGGCTTTCCGCTTCTCCAGGCTTGTCGTGATGCCCGTCGGGTTCTGGAAGCTTGGGATCAAATACAGAAGCTTGACGTTCTTCTCCGTCTTCAGCGCATGCTCCAGTTGTTCGATATTCAGCCCGTCAGGCTCCATCGGAACTCCGACCAGTCTGGCTCCCGCAGAACGGAAGGAATTCAGGGAGCCGATAAAGCTGGGACTTTCACAGATGATGGCATCGCCTTCGTTGCACAGCACTTTGCAGGCCAGCTCGATTCCCTGCTGGGCGCCGGAGACAATGATCAATTCATCCGATTCCTGTCCGACATTATGGCTCTTCAGCAGTTGTTTCTTTAATACCTGGCGAAGCGGCTCATATCCTTCCGTTATGCCATATTGCAGAGCAGCTACGGGATTCTCCTCCAGAATCGTCTGCGTAAACGAGCGGATTGCCTGGGCCGGGAAGGTCTCGACCGCCGGGTTCCCCGCCGAGAAGGGAATGACATTCTGCCCCGAGCTGGCTTTCAGAATTTCACGAATGATGGATGGCTGAAGCGCCGCAAAGCGGTTCGAAAATACATAATCCATTTCTTAATGCCTCCAAGTTTGAGCTATACCCAAATTTTTAACCGTATTTAACAATCACCTTAACATGATCTGTACGCTTAAAACAATCAAATGTTATGGACTGTCCACCGTGAAACTGCCGAACATCCGCGTTCGGGTGAACCGCTGTTTGTCTACGGCGTAGCCGGATATGTCAAACTCCTCATACAGCTGCGGCAGCTTGCGGATGGATTCCTTGACCTTGACCAGATAGAGGCGGCCGAAAGAAGGCGCGCCCAGTCTGTCTCCGGGGCTGGACTCAGAGGCGCGCTCGTAGACAGGCGCAGCGGAAAGCGAGATAAGCCCCGTATCCCCGGCGGCGACAGCTTCCTCAATCGCCTTCCTGACACCCTGTTCAGTCCACACTCTGAGCATCCATGCGTCCTGATTCGTAACGGCGGCTATATGAGCGGGAAGGCTCGGGACCGCCTGTGCGTTGCCGGCAAGCACCTTGTCCGGCACGGCGGCGGCTTGGGCATCGGATGAAGACAGCAGCAGCATAATGGACGCGGCCATGCCTATGTCTTTGACCGCTTCGGCAAGCGGAAGCGACACGACGGTGGCCCCTGAGCCGCCGGCAGTTCCGGCGGCACTTGCGGTTGCGGTGGTTCCGGCTCCGGCGGCCCCGGTACCGGCAGCGGCTCCCGCCCCCGCGATTCCCGCTCCCTCAGCGGCAGCGGAGGTGCCGCCCGCTGCGGCAGTTGCGCCTCCGGCAGCTGCGGACCCGCCGCCGGACGCCAGCGCCGCCGCTCCGGTGCCGGTCGCCACGACGACCAAAGCGGCGGTCAACACGATCAGGCTTACCGCCGCACACACAGCGGTTATGCCGTCCATGATCTTGTCGCGCTGTTGATTAATGGCGTCCCATTCCTTCATCTGCCGGATTTCCGCCAGGGATATATTCGTCAGGAGCGGCGTGACATAAGCCATATTCCGCGGACCGAGCCCCATCATCTTATAATGAACCTGAAGCAGACCGGCGGTTCCGCTCATCCTTGCCCTCGCCGGCAGCTCATGCACCTGCTGGTAATAGCCCGCGTCGCCGCATAGGAAATACTGCTCTCCAGGCTTGCCGATGAACCGGGAGTACATAGCGCCCCGAATTCCGTCCCTGCTGCCGCTCAGTTCATCGGCAACCGTCTCCCACCGCAGCTTGAGCAGGGGAACCTCGAATACATTCGTAATAGCGGAGATCGGCTCGGGCCGGGGAACGGGCTTCTCATCAACCTCCACGATTTCCAGGTTCCCGGCAGCGGTCAAAATTCTGCGGATCTGCTCCTGCTCCAGATTAACGGTGGTAGTCCGGATAAAATGGGTCAAGATACGAGCCGCCGTGTACTTGGCAAGCCGCTCCTTCTTCTTTTTCAACCGAAACTCAACGCAGAACTTGTAGAGCAGAATGCCGTCTTCCTCCCGGATCACCTCCAGATAGATCTCAAAAATATCCACCCCGAGCTCCGATTCTAGCTCCAAATCCAGGAGATATTTCAGACTGAAGCGGAATTTGCTGAGCAGTTTGATCTTCTTCTTCCGGTTCCGGGGATAGACCGTGCCGGGTTTATAGAACCCGAGACCATACCGGCTGTACATGTCCTTCAGATTTCTCATTTTATCCCTGCCGGCCTTAATCCCCGAGCTGCTGTGCGGTTTGATTTCATAATACTCTTTGCGGTCTCTTCTCAATGTCGAAATGTCCGGCCACTGGAAGTTGTCCTTCATCAGCGTCTCTTTCTTGTTCCTCAGATGAGGATGGCGCCCCATCAGCATGCTGACATAGTCTTCTTTATTTCGCTTGTCCCACCATTCTTCAAGTGAGGTTTGAGCAAGGGTTGCCAGGGCCTTCTCCGGGTCTGCCGGCGACAGCGCTCCCGTCTCCAGCAAATAGTCGATAATGATGGGCACCTCGGCGATTTTCTCGCCGAACTCTCGCGATTCCGGAGAATTCCCGAAATATTCGCTCGGAGCGAAGCACACGCTTTTATAGAGCAGAGTAGTGGCGGTTCCCGTCAAATCTCCAACACCTCCATAAACGGTATAGGGTGTGTACGCAGTCATAATCGGGCCATACCATAATTGAAGCCTGCGCCAACAAGCAGAAAGTGAAGGACAACGGCGCTGTACTTGCAGTATGCGGTAAAAATGTACTCAAACTCAATATGTAAAATGTTTTATTTCGCAGGAGAACTAGAAACTGCTGGGGAGAGGGGGTTGTAGGGATAATAGTGCATTTGCCGTGCTTCCTCCGGGAGGCTCCGAAGGAAGCGGCGGCGGTTGCTTGAAGCGGGGCGAGTGCAATAATGCGAAGAGGCTGCGGGAGAGGCAGACGTACTGCGGGGGAACCACCACCTCTGCGATCTCGGGAGAACCGGACAGGCTTCGCGCCACGCCGCAGGCTGCGGGG
>RCUO01000281.1_pt1 | contig 29676 bp, 22 predicted proteins | sample 2166161 | NCBI WGS metagenome assembly RCUO01 (sample SAMN09932617, study PRJNA488358) | compost metagenome | feature: garden; material: soil; isolation source: compost soil in cyclohexanecarbonitrile-enriched culture | place: Germany: Experimental Botanical Garden Goettingen | collected 2016-01-27
GATCCGGTTCCGCCGGCCAAGCCGAAAGGTGAGGGCGGCCGCCGTGAAGCAGCTGGGCGGACTTGACACAGCATTGATGTTTTGGGTATATTTTCAATGATGAATACAAGCTATATGTATTTCCGAAGAACGGATGAGTACATCGGGGACGCCAGTACAGAGAGCCGGGGCAGGTGCAAGCCGGTCTGGAACGCCAGGTGGAAGATGGTCCGGGAGGAACCGCCCGCAAGTCAGAAGGCAGCGTCAGTTCAGACCTTCGATAAGCCGGCGGCGTGATCCAGCGTTAATGGGCGGTTCCCTGGAAGGAACCGGTTGAGCCTGCGCTCCGCGAGGAGCACGGGGAAGCTTGGGTGGTAACGCGTGAGACAACTCTCGCCCCAATAGGGGACGGGAGTTTTTTTATTTTGGCAATGAAGAAAGGATGACGGAAATGAGCCAGGAGAAGACTTTTTATTTAACGACACCGATCTACTACCCGAGTGACAAGCTGCATATTGGACATGCGTATTCAACGGTAGCCGGTGATGCGATGGCGCGGTACAAGCGTCTGCGCGGCTATGAGGTGCGCTATTTGACGGGTACGGACGAGCATGGGCAGAAGATTGAACGCAAGGCAGAAGAGGCTGGCAAGACGCCTCAGCAGTTCGTGGACGATATTGTCGTCGGGATCAAGGATTTGTGGAAGAAGCTCGACATTTCCAATGACGACTTCATCCGGACAACGGAGGAGCGTCATAAGAAGGTTGTTCAGGATATTTTTGACCGGCTGCTTCAGAAGGGCGATATTTATAAAGGGGAGTACGAGGGCTGGTACAGCATTCCGGACGAAACCTTTTACACGGAAACCCAGCTGGTGGACATCGTCCGCGACGAAGACGGCAACATCATCGGCGGCAAAAGCCCGGACAGCGGACATCCCTGCGAACTGGTCAAAGAGGAAAGCTACTTCTTCCGGATGAGCAAATATGCAGACCGTCTGCTGCAGTTCTACGAAGAGAACCCGGAATTCATTTTGCCGGAATCGCGCAAGAACGAAATGATCAACAACTTCATCAAGCCGGGACTGGAGGACCTCGCCGTCTCCCGTACGACATTCGGCTGGGGCGTCAAGGTCAAGGGCGATGAGAAGCATGTCGTATACGTCTGGATCGACGCGCTGACGAACTATATTACCGCACTGGGCTACGGCTCGGATGACGACAGCCTGTATCGCAAATACTGGCCGGCCGATGTCCACATCGTGGGCAAGGAAATCGTCCGTTTCCATACGATCTACTGGCCGATCATTCTGATGGCGCTGGGCGAGCCGCTGCCGAAGAAAGTGTTCGCGCATGGCTGGCTGCTGATGAAGGACGGTAAAATGTCCAAGTCCAAAGGAAATGTCGTGGACCCGGTGACGCTGATCGACCGCTACGGCCTCGATGCGCTTCGTTATTATCTGCTGCGCGAAGTTCCGTTCGGTTCTGACGGCACATTTACACCGGAAAGCTTCGTAGACCGGGTTAACTACGATCTGGCGAACGACCTCGGCAACCTGCTGAACCGTACTGTCGCCATGATCGACAAGTATTTTGGCGGCGAGCTGCCGGCCTATGAAGGCCGGGTGACGGAATTCGACGTTGATCTGGAGAACACAGTGAGCGCAACGTACGCCAAGGTGGAAGAAGCTATGGAAAAAATGGAATTCTCCATCGCCCTGTCCGCCATCGGCTCGCTCGTCAGCCGGACGAATAAATACATCGACGAAACCCAGCCGTGGGTGCTGGCGAAGGAGGAGAGCAAGACCTTCGAGCTTGCATCCGTCATGAGACATCTCGCAGAAAGTCTGCGCTCGGCGTCGATCCTGCTGCAGCCGTTCCTGACGCAGGCTCCCGCGAAGATCTGGGAGCAGCTCGGCGTACCGGCGGGCGAACTGACCGCCTGGGACAGCGGCAAGACGTTCGGCCTGATTCCGGCCGGAACGAAGCTTGTGAAGGGAGATCCGATCTTCCCGCGCCTCGACGTGGAGCAGGAGGTTGCCTACATCGCGGCGGCGATGGGCGGCGGCAAGAAAGCGGAGGAAGCGAGCGCAGCGCCCGCATCCGAGAGTGCACAGCCGGCGGCGGAAGAGCCGGAAGAGCATAAAGAGGAAATCGGCATCGACGATTTCGCCAAATGCGAGCTGCGGGTAGCTCAGGTCATCGCCGCCGAACCGGTGAAGAAGGCGGATAAGCTGCTGAAGCTGCAGCTGGATCTTGGATATGAGCAGCGCCAGGTCGTATCGGGCATCGCGAAGTTCTATACGCCTGAGGAGCTGGTAGGGCGTAAGGTGATCTGCATTACGAACCTGAAGCCGGTGAAGCTGCGCGGTGAGCTGTCGCAGGGCATGATTCTGGCGGCATCCAAGGGCGACCAGCTTACGGTCGCGACCGTGCCAGATTCCATGCCGAACGGCGCAATCGTCAAGTAATCTTCGGCAGGAAGTGAGACATGGCAGCAAGCGGCCGGTTGAACATGCAGCTATAGAAATGCTATAAGTATAAGCATACGAAGCGGAGATCCCGGGCGGTTTGACAGCCCGCAGGGATCTCCGTTTGTTTGTGAGAAGCGAGAATGGCGCTTGATGCCGCCATAGAAAGCTTTTTATATATAGAGTGTTGAGAGCTTAGGTATAAACCATCAGATTCCGTGGAGAATGATTAGTAAAAGCGTTGACTTATCGTAATGATTACTATTATAATTCGGAATGGTAAAGATTACGATTTAGGAGGACCACAAGAGATTATGCAACGAAAATGGATTAAAGGCTGGGTTTTGCCTTTTGCGCTGCTGGCGGTTATGTTGGCCGGATGCGGCCGGGGGAGCAGCGGGACGATCGTGGAAGGCAAGGTTAACGTCGTAACGACATTCTACCCGATATATGAGTTTGCCAAGGAAATCGGAGGAGATGATGTCAATGCGATCAACCTTCTGCCGGTAGGCGTAGAGCCGCATGACTGGACGCCGCGAAGCCAGGATATTGTGAACACATCCAAAGCGCAGCTGTTCCTGTACAACGGCGCGGGACTGGAAGGCTGGGTTCCGAACTTCCTGAAATCGCTGGAGAGCGACAGCCAGGTGCAGGCGGTGGAAGTCAGCAAGGGCGTGGATCTGATCAAGACGAACGAGGAAGAGGAAGGTCATGACCATGGCGCCGGCGTGGCGGAGGATTCAGGCGATACGCTGCACACCGATCCGCATACATGGGTCAGTCCGAAGTCGGCGCTTATTATGGCGAAGAATATCAAGGACAGCCTTGTGAAGGCCGACCCGGCGCATCAAGCGAATTACGAAGAGCGGTATGAGGCGGTGGCGGGCAAGCTGAAGGATCTCGATGCCAAGTTTGAGACGGAATTAGCCAAGATGCCGAACAAGGAGATTGTCGTATCCCACCAGGCGTTTGCTTATTTATGCCGGGACTACGGACTGACTCAGCATGCAATCATGGGGCTGTCTCCGGACGCCGAGCCGACAGGCCAGGATCTGGTGAAGCTGGCGGACATGGTGAAGAAGGACAAGATTCGCTATATTTTCTTCGAAGAGCTGGTGTCTGACAAGCTGGCCAAAACGCTCGCATCCGAGGCGGGGGTATCCACCATGGTGCTGAACCCGCTGGAGGGACTTACGGAAGAGCAGGAGAAGAACAACGAGAACTACTACACATTGATGGAGAAAAATTTGCAAAATCTCATTCTCGCTTTAAAATAAGGATGAACGCCAACAGGAAAGGGGGCATTTCTCATGCTTCCGGAATCACTGGACTGCCACAAGCATATGATCGAGATCAAGAACCTTTCATTCTCATACGGAGAGCAGAAGGTTATATCCGATCTGAATTTTACGGTCAGAGAGCGGGATTTTGTCGGGATTATCGGTTCGAACGGAGCTGGTAAATCCACGCTTCTTAAGATGATCGTCGGGCTTCTTACACCGTCGGAAGGTGACATCAAGCTGTTCGGAGAGTCTGTCCGCAAGTTCAAGGACTGGGAACGGATCGGCTACGTGCCGCAGAAGAACGCATTTAACCCGCTGTTTCCCGCCACCGTGCGCGAGGTTGTCTTGTCGGGATTGTATAATAATAAAAATGTGTTCCGGCGCCTCTCGCGCCAGCAGCAGCGTAAATGCGACGACGCGCTTGAGGTGATGCGCATCCAGAACATTCAGGACAAACGGGTCGGTATGCTGTCCGGCGGCCAGCAGCAGCGTGTCTTTCTCGCCCGCGCGCTGATCAATCATCCCGATCTGCTCATCCTGGACGAGCCGACAGTCGGGATCGACGTTGAAACCCAGGCTGCATTCTTCGAGCTGATTACCCATATGCATGCCCATCATCATATGACCTTTCTTATGGTATCGCATGATATCGATATGATCCGCAATTATCTCGGGCATGATCCGATCCAGCGAAACGGGAAGATCAATTTCTACTCCCATCATTCGCATGAGCTGCAGAATTGCGCTGCCGAGGATCTCCAGCATTCGCTGACTTGATAAGCCTGAACCCGGGGGGTTGAGAGGAGAAACAGAACTTGGATATTTTATTCAGCGGTTTTTTTCAGCGGGCGCTTGCGGGTGGTCTTCTGATCGGTATAACAGCCCCGCTAATGGGCGTTTTTCTTGTGCTCAGACGCCTGTCGATGATCGGCGATACACTGGCGCATGTGACGCTTGCGGGTGTGGCGGTCGGTTTTCTGACCGGCTTTTACCCGCTTGGAGCAGGACTGATCTTCGCGGTCGCGGCGTCTTTCGCGATTGAAAGGCTCCGTAAAGCCTATAAGACGTACGCGGAGCTGTCCATCGCCGTCATTATGTCGGGGGGAGTGGCGCTGGCTTCGCTGTTTTTTACGCTAGGAAAAGGGTATAACGCGGATGTCATCAGCTACTTGTTCGGCAGCATTTATACACTAGACACCACGGATCTGCTTGTGGTTGGGATCGTGACCATTGCCGTCGTGTCGGTAATCGCCGTGTTCTTCAAGGAGTTTTTCCTGCTGAGCTTTGAGGAAGATGCCGCAAGCGTAAGCGGGCTGCCCGTTAAGATGCTCAATATGCTGATTACGATCTTGACGGCGCTTGTGATCAGCACAGCCATTAAGATCGTGGGCTCGCTGCTGGTGTCGGCTCTGCTGACGATCCCCGTCGCCATCAGCCTGCTGCTGGCGCGCAGCTTCAAGACCTCCGTTATTCTGTCCGTCGTCATCGCCGAAATAGCGGTGGTCGCCGGCCTCGTGATCGCGGGGATCTGGAATCTTGCCCCGGGAGCCACAATTGTGCTTCTGCTGATTGCGCTGCTGGTGCTGATTCTGGCCGGAAAGAAAGGATTCTCCGTCTGATCGTTATGCAGATGCAGGATGCTTCGAAGCGGAAAGGAGAAGGGAGATGCCGGATGTCAATACGGGACTTGCTTTGGCTGCCGGACTGGCCTCGTTCATTTCCCCCTGCTGCCTTCCGCTGTATCCTTCCTACTTGTCATACATAACAGGCCTATCAGCCGGTCAGCTTAGAGCGGGAGAACAGCGACGGAACGCCCGTCTGCACACGATGAGCCATACATTGGCCTTTATCCTTGGATTTTCCGCCGTATTTTATTCGCTGGGCTTCGGAGCCGGGCTGTTCGGCCGGGTCTTTGCGGAGCATCGTGAACTGATCCGGCAGCTGTCCGCCATTCTGATTGTGGGAATGGGGCTGTTCCTGCTCGGTGTGTTCCAGCCGGCTGTTTTGATGCGTGAGCGGAAGCTTGAGATCGGCCGGAGACCTGCCGGATATATCGGTTCTTTTATTTTCGGGATCGGCTTCTCGGCAGGGTGGTCGCCCTGCATCGGTCCCATTTTGACGGCGATAATCGCTTTGTCGGCAAGCGAGCCAGGGTCGTGGCTCAGGCTGATTACGGCGTACAGCATCGGTTTTGCGCTTCCCTTTTTTGCCTTGGCCTTTTTTCTGGGAGGGGCCAGGAGGCTGCTAAAATACTCAGTGGTATTTATGAAGGCAGGGGGCACGCTAATGGTCTTGATGGGCGTCCTGCTGTTCACCGATCAGATGTTCCGCATTACAGTCTGGCTGCAAAGCATGACGCCGGAGTGGCTCAAATTCTGATCTTGATATTGTTGACGTTTTTGTGAAACAGCCGGTTTGGTCTGTCGAAATTTGATTCTGTCAAAAAACGCCCTCAAATGCGCTCTGTGATCATTATGGTCACAGGGCGTCTTGTCGTTTGCCCGGTGCGCGAATCTATTCGGACACTGGCGCTTCTATCCTTTCATAAGGAGAAAAGGCTGCGGTACCGGAGAAAAAACGCCTGGTTCAGAGGGGAAAGATGCAGGCAGGAGGCGGTTTCGACTTGCCAAGCGCGGGCTGAAACATGTATCATGGTCTAGACAGGTTTGGCTTTGAGCGCCATGGTTATTATAGAAAAGAGGTAATTGCATGCCAACACCCAGCATGGAGGATTATCTGGAGCGCATCTACAAGCTGATCGACGAGAAGGGCTATGCGCGGGTTTCGGACATTGCAGAGGGACTGGAAGTGCATCCTTCGTCCGTTACCAAAATGATCCAAAAACTGGACAAAGATGAGTACCTGATTTACGAGAAATACCGGGGGCTTGTGCTTACCACGAAAGGCAAGAAGGTAGGTAAACGGCTTGTTGACCGGCATCAGCTGCTGGAGGAGTTTCTCGCCATGATCGGGGTACAGGAGCAGAACATCTACAGGGATGTGGAAGGAATCGAGCATCATCTTAGCTGGGATTCCATAACCTGTATTGAGTCGCTGGTGGAATATTTCCGCCGGGACGAAGCGAGACTGAAGGCGCTCAGCGACTTTCAGCAGGAGCTTCTCAAAGAATCCTGATCCGGGCTTTGCCCTATTACGTGAATTAAATAACGAAGAGAAACGGACCTATCCTTCCGGGTAGCGTCCGTTTCTTGCTGATAGACGCAACTTTTTCCAGTTTCCTTCGTCCAAATGTGTAGCAAAGAGAGAAGCTGCAACCTTATGGGGAGGAAACATGAAACGTAAAAGTTGGATTATCGGACTACTGCTAATCGTACTCATGATGCCGTTCGTACAGCCGGGAGCCGCCCATTCGGCAGCTGCTTCCATCACACTGGAACTGGACGGTTCAACTCTGGCATCTGAGGTGCCGCCTTATTTGAATGCCAAAAATGTCACGATGGTGCCGCTCGGTGTCATCAGCAAGGGGCTGAAAGCCGGCGTTCAGTGGAACCAGAGCACCAAGACGGTAACGGTCACCAAAGGCGGAGACGAGCTCAAGCTTACGAGCGGTAAGAGCAGCGCGCAGGTGAACGGCACTTCTGTCGCTCTTGACAGCTCGGTCCTGATCCGGCAGGGACGCGTCATGGTCCCGATCCGTTTTGTTGCGGAGCAGCTTGGTCTCCAGGTTGTCTGGAACAAGGCAGAGCAGCTCATATCCTTGTACACGCTTGCCGAGGTTCCCGACGTTACGACGCCGGTGACTCCCAGCGTGCCGACTGTCCCCAATGTTCCATCGCCAACGGTGCCGACTATTCCCGGCACCGGCAAGGCGATGAAGGGGGTCTGGATTTCCACGGTATTCAATCTGGACTGGCCTTCGTCCTCGTCTGCGGGGAAGGCGGACAAGCAGAAGCAGGAATACACAGCGTTGCTTGACAAGCTGCAGGCTATCGGCTTCAACGCTGTTTTTGTACAAGTGCGTCCATCGGGCGACAGCCTGTATCCCTCCGCGCTCGTACCCTGGTCGAAGGTGCTGAGCGGCACGCAGGGCAAGGACCCCGGCTACGACCCGCTCGCTTTCATGATTGAGGAGACGCATAAACGCGGCATGCAGTTTCACGCCTGGTTCAATCCGTTCCGCGCGACTACCGATGGTAACACATCCCAGCTTGCGTCAAGCCATATCGTCAAGGCGCATCCCGAATGGGTCGTGCAGGCGGATAATAAATACTATATCAATCCCGGAATTCCCGAAGCCCGGCAGAGCATAATCGATACGGTTCTTGAAGTGGTGAAGGGTTACGATATTGACGGCGTTCATCTGGACGATTACTTCTATCCGTCCTCTTCTTTTCCGGACGACAGCACATATAAAGCTTATAACGCCAAGGGCATAGCATCTGTAGCCGATTGGCGGCGAGACAACATCAACGACTTCGTGCAGCAGCTCGGCGCCCAGATTCACGCGGTGAAGCCGGCTGTATCCTATGGCATTAGCCCTTTCGGAGTGTGGCGCAACAGCAGCAAGGACAGCACGGGTTCGGATACCAAAGCGGGCGTAAGCGCCTATGACGACATGTACGCCGATGTGCGGACGTGGATCCAGCAGGGCTGGATCGACTATGTGGCGCCGCAGATTTACTGGAGTCTCTCCTTCAACACAGCCAGATACGACAAGCTGGTCGATTGGTGGGTGAACGAGGTGAAGGGCACCGGCGTCAAGCTGTACATCGGACAGGCGGCGTATAAGGTGGGAGCTGCCGATCAAAGCGCCGAGTGGCAGAGCGGCCAGCAGATCATCAACCAATTGAAGTACAACGAAACCTACAGTGAGGTCCAGGGCAGCATCATGTTCCGCGCCAATGATATAACCGTACGCAATCCTGGCGATTTGACGAGCCTGCTGACTTTTTATTTTAAATCATGAACCGCAAAGTTTAAGACATCAAAAAACCCCTGTGCTCATAGATAAGCAGTAGAATCTATGGGAACGGGGGTTTGTCGTTCATGGAAATCCACGCGGTGTTTGAAGGCGGAGGGGTCAAGGGCGTATCGCTTGCTGGAGCGGTAAAGGCTTCGGAAGAGGCCGGGGTAACCTTCAGCCGGGTGGCTGGCACCTCTTCAGGCTCCATTGTCGCTTCGATGCTCGCTGCGGGTTACGACGGTGCAGGAATGAACCGGATCATTCGCGAAACATCGTTCCGGTCGTTCATGAAGCGTTCCCCGGTCTTTAACACCCGGATTATTGGACCACCTTTAAGAGTGCTTCTGAAAAAAGGTCTGTATTCCGGGGAAGCGCTCGAATCCTGGATGCGCGGCGTTCTGGAGAGGAAAGGAATCATCCGCTTTCGTGACCTCCCTTCCGGCAAACTGTCCATCATCGCTTCCGATATAACGAACGGCAGACTGGTCGTGCTGCCTGATGATTTGCCGTCATACGGAATAGAGCCGGGTTCATTCGAGGTTGCAAGAGCTGTGCGCATGAGCTGCAGCATTCCCTATTTCTTCGATCCGGTGATGTTAAGATTGAGCGCGAGAGCATCGCAAGGCAAAAGCTTTACGGAACAGTTCGTCTATATGGTCGACGGCGGCCTGCTCAGCAATTTCCCGATGTGGCTGTTCGATGAAGACAAGAAGGAAGGCGGACCGCAAGTTCCGGTGGTCGGCTATCAGATGGTCGGCCGGGCGGAGCCGCATCCGAACCGGATAACCGGACCGTTCAGCATGCTGCAGGCGCTTGTGGAGACGATGCTCTCGGCGCACGACGAACGGTATATCGAGCATGAAAAGGTTGTCCGTACCGTCAAAATTCCTACGCTCGGCATCGGAACCGTCCAATTCGAGCTTACCCCCGAGCAGAGCGACGCCCTGTATCAATCCGGCTATGAAGCCGGGCGCGAATTTTTCCGGAAATGGCGACCCGGCCCTCACGCTTGAGCGCCTCCAACAAGACGAGCGGCGCATTCGGATTGAATGCGCCGCTCGTCTTGGCTGTGATCGGATTAATGATATTTGGGCAGCTGTTCATCATCATTCTTGCCTTTGCTGCCTTCGATGACTCGAAACGGATACGTCTTGCGTTTGGCCGCTGTTGGCGGCTGGCTCTTCCGAATGCCGGCAACTTTGGCCATCGTCTTCTGGGAAGGCTTCACCTTGCGGTGCTGACGCCCTCTGCCTCCCCCAAGCCGCCCCATCTGGTATCTGTACAGCAGAAACAGGAGCAAGATCATAACGACCGGAATAATAAAGCCTTGCAGCGAAGCCAGTCCTTGGCGGAGAAATCCGGACACGAGTCCGATCGCCGCCAGAACAATGGCGCTCCAGAATACAACAGCATCCCGTTTCATAGGCCACTCATCCTTTCGCAGGGTCCAATATGCCTCCGGTTACATTGGTTTGCTCATACCCCTTGGCTTCGATGGCTGCATCCAGTTCGCGCATCCGGTTAAAGGAGGCGATGGAGACTTCGACCTGATCGTCCTTCGGTTCCTTGGTGGTGAGAAGCTGAAGCCATAGTCCGGGATACCCGAGATAGCGCAGCACGGGGATTTCGCGGACAGCGTTCGTTCCCTTCAGCACTTCAAAGGAGACACCGATAACGACCGGGAGCAGAATCAGGCGCTGGACGACGCGCTGCACCAGATTGTCCCAAGGGGCAAGTGAATAAATAATAACACCCAGCACAATCGTCAGCATCATGAAGCTGCTGCCGCAGCGGTAATGCAGCCGGCTGTGCTTCTGCACGTTCTCTACCGTCAGTTCATCGCCCGCTTCAAAAGCGCTGATTACCTTATGCTCCGCGCCGTGATACTGAAACAGCCTTTTAACGACCGGAGTCTGGGAGATGGCCCACAGATAGACAAGCAGCAGTACGAGCTTAATGGCTCCTTCAATCAGGTTGTGCAGAATGTAGTTGTCGAATGCGTTGCCGAACAAAAAGGATTCTACGAATACAGGCACGAGCGTAAAGATGACCTTGCCGATAATGAACGACAAAATCCCCATGACTGCGACCCCCAGCATCATGCCGAGACTCCAGCCTTCCTCTTTCTTCTCCTTCTGCTTCTTGGTCTCTTCCTCAGGCCCGCCTTCGTCCTCGGCATAAGCCTCGGCGGAATAGTTCAAATGTTTCGAACCTTTGGCGCTGGCATCTATAATACTGACAAGGCCGCGAAGGAGCGGAATCTTGCGCAGCTTAAGTACCCAGCTCTTCTCGCTTCTCGGCACCTCCAAAAATGTGATTTCCTGATTCTTCCGCCTAACGGCCGTCACGTTGACATGCTTGCCGCCGAACATCACGCCTTCGATGACGGCTTGACCGCCGTAGCTCGGAGTTTCCTGGGACAACCAATTCACCTTCCCGCAAAAAAAGTAGTGTATGCTTCTATACGTTATTATTGTAACGAATTTTTGTTTACATTTCTACTTGGAACGCCGCGGCTTGTGCATACTAATCTTAAATGTGCAGCCGGATCTATCCGGAGCCTTCAAAAATGAAAGAGAAACGGGGTCTGGAATGATGGGAAAAGTGGCCGAACAGCATAAGCCGATGACAAATCCGCTGTTTTTTGCAATAGAGACCGGATTCTTCGCCGGTTTGATCTGGGGCGGCGTACGCTGGCTCTTTTATGCCATTCATTTTACAAAAGTGGTTCCGGGATTTCTCGGCGAGCCTTTCTTTAAGCATAAATTTCTGCTTACAACGGCCGGGCAGCTTGCGGGCTATTTGCTGTTCATCGGGTTCTCCGTTCTGTGCGCCATTCTGTATACCTTGCTGCTCCGTAAAGTTAAAGGTCCATGGCTCGGCATGGTATACGGCGTTCTATGGTGGGCGATCCTGTTTCTGACATTATCCTGGCCGCTTCTGCAGCAGCCTCCGTTCCGGCTTCCCTGGAATACGGTCATTACGGAATTCTGCGTCTTTCTGCTCTGGGGACTGTTCATCGGATATACGGCTGCCAATGAATTTACCGACGAACGCAAGCGGGATGCAAGCACCGGAATGGCGTAATCGGCGCCTTCTAATCCGTATTCAGAGCCGCGCACAAAAAACTTCTCAGCCGCAGGCCTGCTATGCTACAATATAATGTGGCTATTTTCGAGAGGAGAATGTGATTATGGGCAACAACCGGGTCTCCAAACTGCGGAACGTAGTGCAGGATCACGGACTGGATGCGATATTGATTACAAGCGGCATTAATCGCCGCTACTTAAGCGGGTTCACCGGTTCCTCCGGATATGTGCTCATAACGGAAGAGAAAGCCTATCTGTTGACCGATTTCCGCTACATGACCCAGGCCTCCGAGCAGTCGAAGGGGCTCAAGGTTGTGCAGCATGCGCCGAGCTTTGTGGATACGGTGAGAGAACTGCTGCCCAAGGGAGGCAATTGCCGGCTCGGTTTCGAGCAGGATGATGTCACCTACGGTTCCTATGCCTCCTACGCGGAGGCGCTGAAGCCGGCAACGCTCGTTCCGGTGTCGCAGGCGGTCGAGAAGCTTCGCATGTTCAAGGATGAGGAAGAGCTTGCCGTTCTGAGACGGGCGGCTGATCTCGCAGATGATACTTTCCGCCATATCCTGAAAGTGATCAAGCCCGGTATGACCGAGCGGGATGTCGATCTGGAAATGGAGTTCTACATGCGCAGCCATGGGGCAACGGCTTCATCGTTCGATACGATCGTAGCTTCCGGGGAGCGCTCGGCTATGCCTCATGGTGTGGCCAGCGAGAAAGTGATTCAGAAGGGCGATATCGTAACCTTCGATTTCGGCGCACTGCTGGACGGCTACTGCTCGGACATCACGCGTACCATCGCCGTTGGCGATCCCGGAGCGAAGCTCAAGGAGATTTACGAGATTGTGCTGGAATCGCAGCTCTATGCGCTTGAGCATATCAAGCCGGGCATGACTGGCCGGGAAGCCGACGCGCTGGCGCGCGATATCATCGCTTCCAAGGGCTACGGCGACGCCTTCGGCCACAGCCTGGGCCATGGCCTAGGTATGGAAGTGCATGAATGGCCGCGCCTGTCCATGCGGAGCGACGATGTGCTAGAACCGGGTATGGTCGTTACGGTTGAGCCGGGTATTTATGTGCCTGGACTCGGCGGCGTCCGAATCGAAGACGATGTGGTCGTGACGGCGACCGGGGTCGAGAAACTGACTCATTCGTCCAAGGATTTCACCGTTCTGTAATTTTGCGGACGGACTCTTGCTTTAGGAGCGGGAGAAAGGGTTTAATGTTCTCATAAGAACATGCTATTCATGTGAATTCAGGAGGGGTTAATTCGTGATTTCTGTTAACGATTTTAAGACAGGCCTGACCGTCGAGGTAGACGGCGATATCTTCACCGTGCTGGACTTCCAGCACGTTAAACCGGGTAAAGGCGCGGCGTTCGTCCGCTCCAAGCTCAAGAACCTGCGCAACGGCAACACCGTTGAACGCACATTCCGCGCCGGCGAAACAATCGGCCGCGCCGTGATCGAGAACCGCGCTGTGCAATACCTGTATGCGAGCGGCTCCGAACATGTATTCATGGACAATCAGACTTATGACCAGTTCAGCCTGGAAGCTGACCAGCTGGAATGGGAGCTGAATTTCCTTAAGGAGAACATGACCGTTAACATCGTCAGCTACCAGGGCGAACTGCTCGGCATCAATCTGCCGACAAGCGTGGAGCTGAAGGTCATTGAAACCGAGCCTGGAGTTAAAGGCAACACGGCTCAGGGCGCTACCAAAGCGGCCAAGCTGGAGACCGGCCTGTCGGTTCAGGTACCGCTCTTCATCAATGAAGACGACGTACTCTTGATCGATACGCGCGAAGGCAAGTATATCTCCCGCGCATAAGCTTCAACCTTCAATAAAGCGAATAAACGATTTACCGGAAACCCGCGCCATGTGCGCGGGTTTTTTTGTCGTTTAAGGATTTATTCGATCACCGATGGATATTACTCTGCACGGCTTCAATCAACGAGGAAATAACTGACGGGAGAAGTTGGAGATATGTAAATATAACGTCATTATACTTTACGCGAGTAGCGATAAATGTGAAGTTTAGACAACATTTTCAGAACATTTCATGAATGCAAAAGGAAAAATGTCAAATATTCTCACATATTTTCATAGATTGTTCTTATATGACGCGTAAATGATCTTGTTGGACCTAAATATATCTAAATATAATAAATACAAGTTTGATAAGACGGTTCGTTCACAGAACGAAAGCTATGAATCACTTAAAAATAATCAAACATAACAAAAAGGGGGTGCGCGGATGATGGGCTTGAAATTAAGAATAATCCTTGGCTTGCTGATTGTTATCCTGATTATCCCTGCCGCGTACGGCCTTGAGGCGCTGGACCGGAACAGAGGCCTTAGATCCGGGGCCATCATTAAGGTACAGGATGAAAGCTCGGGCTCCCTGGTAGCGCTGATGGGGATCGACGTTCTGAAGTCGCTGATGGTTCAGCAATTCCCCGATGATGACTCTGCTGAAGGGCCGACGCTGCTGTATGTCATTGGAGCCTCCGGACTCAGCGGATACGAGAAGGTGGAGGTCAAGGGATTGAAGGGCGGAGAGAAATTTCTCGGAGACAAGAAGGATCTGAGCGGACCTTACGTACTTGCCCTCAACGAGCGCGGCACAGCGGATCTTGTCGAGTTGGAGAAGCCGGAAGTAATCCTTGTTCGTGACGTGAGCGAGATTAACAAAGTTCAGTAAGGGGGATGGCAATGGAGATTACGCCTCAAGTCGAAGATAACAGCAAACTTTCGGAGAAGCTCGCCAAAGCGCCGGGCAGGTTCTTGTTCAGACTCGGACTGGCTGATGTACTTAGATTCACCATGTTTGGAACGATGGTATCGGTGGTCAATGACGTGACAAGGCTGCCGCTCCAGCTCCCGGGACATACCAGCGTATGGTGGATGGGCCTGCTGATTCTGGGCAAAGGCCTGATTCCGAAGTTCGGCGGAGGGATCATTATGGGGGCTGTGTCAGGAGTGCTTGCCGTTCTCCTGGGGCTTGGCAAGGAGGGCATATTTATCTTTTTCAAATATTTAGCTCCCGGTCTGCTGCTCGATATTCTGTCTCCGCTGTTCTTCCATCGTCTCGGCAACCCGTTCGTCGGTATGATTTGCGGAGCGCTGACCAGTCTGTCCAAGCTGCTGGTATCGCTGCTGCTCGGTGTGCTGCTTGACCTGCCAATGGGCTTTCTGGCGCTTGGCCTCGGATACTCTTCCCTGACGCATATCGTGTTCGGAGCCATCGGCGGTCTGATTGCTTCCATGCTGATTCACCGGCTGAAGCCAAGGCTGACTGCTTGGGAACAACCTTATGATTGAGCTCGACCATGTATCCAAAGCTTTCCGGCTGCCGAATGGGCAGGAAGCTGCCGTTTTGCAAGATATCACATTCTCCATTGGTGCAGGGGAGTTCGTAGGATTGGCAGGGCGAAACGGATCGGGCAAAAGCACACTGGTCCGCCTGCTTAACGGCTTGCTCCAGCCCACAAGCGGAATGGTGAGGATCGACGGGATTGAGGTCTCGGACGCGGCAAGACTGGTTGAGATCAGGCGCCGGGTCGGCATGGTGTTTCAGCATCCGGATAACCAAATTGTCAGTTCCATTGTGGAAGAGGACGTCGCATTCGGTCCTGAAAATCTGGGCCTGCCAGCCGAAGAGGTTCGGAGAAGAGTGGATTGGGCGTTGTCGGTTACCGGCATGGAGCAGCATCGCGACAAGGATCCGAACCGGTTGTCAGGCGGGCAGAAGCAGCGGGTAGCGATAGCCGGGGCGCTGGCGATGCGTCCAAGCCATCTTGTGCTCGATGAACCGACCTCCATGCTGGACCCCTGGGGCCGGAGAGAGCTGATGGACACGCTGCATGCCATCAATCGACAGCTTGGAATGACCATACTGATGATTTCCCATCATGCTGAAGAGCTGCTGCGGACCGACCGGCTGATCATTATGGATCAAGGGACTGTCGAGCGGGACGGGGAGCCGTTTACTTTGCTGGAGGAGGGATCGCGATTGGGCGAGTGGGGAATTGAAATGCCGGATTTGGTCTATCTTCAGCGGGAGCTGAAGGCAAGAACCGGGATTGGAAATGGAAGCTCCGCATCCACAGTGGAAGAAATGGTGGATTGGCTATGCCGGTCATTGAGCTGAGTCACGTAAGCTTCAGGTATAGCGGAGACCGGAAATCCGGGGAAAAGGCTCTTGACGACATCTCCTTGACTGTAGATAAAGGCGAATTTATTGCAATTGTGGGGGAGAATGGATCGGGAAAATCAACGCTAGTCCAGCATATGAACGGTCTTCTCTGTCCGGATGAGGGAGAGGTGACGGTGCTGGGCGGGAAGACCTCGGACGTTCGCCACCGCTCGGGCTTGTGGCGCCGGGTCGGACTGCTGTTCCAATACCCTGAACGTCAGTTGTTCGAGGAGACCGTGATCCGGGACGTATCCTATGGACTAAGGAATATGGGGGTCGATGAGGCGGAGGCGGCCGAACGCGCGGCAGAAGCGCTGTCCCTCACCGGACTTGATGCAGGAAAGGTGGGCTTTCTCTCTCCTCTTGCACTGAGCGGCGGGCAGCGGCGCCGGGCTGCTTTTGCCGGAATACTGGCTATGCGTCCCGAAATTCTCATCTTGGATGAGCCGACGGCAGGGCTTGATGGACCCGGCAGGTCGGGGCTGCTGTCTTTGGTTAAACGGCTTCAGCAAGAAATGGGCTGTACCATCGTCATGGTATCCCACAGCATCCGGGAAGCCGGACTGCTAGCCGACAGATTATATCTCCTTAGCGGCGGGAAGCTGGCTGCGGTCGGCCAAACCGGCGAGACCCTGACCGGAATCGGCAGCGCGGAATGGGATGAGTGCATTTTGCCGGAATATATGCAGGTGCTCCAAAGACTTGCCAAACGCGGCTATCCGGTAAGTCCACGGGTCGCATCGCGTGAGGAGGCGCTGGAGCAGCTGTTGATGCTGATACGGGAGGGGCGCATATGAGGGGAGCAAGGCTGGGTCGATTCAACAATGACGATACACCGGTTCACCGTTTGGATCCGCGAACGAAAATTTTAGGCTGTCTGGCGCTAACGTTTATTGTTCTGCTGCGACCCGGGGCTGCGGAGGTAGCCGGGGCTGCGGCTTTGCTGGCATTGGGCTTTCGTCTGGCGAAGGTGCCGCTGGGAAAAATTCTTCGCGGCCTTCGCGGCCTGTGGATTATGCTGCTTCTGTCGATCGTGTTGCAGGCTGTGCTGACGGACGGACGCCCGATGTTCTCGGCATTCGGTCTGACGGTGACGGAAGAGGGACTTGTACGGGGGCTGCTGACTTCCTTCCGCCTGGTGATTCTGCTGTTCAGCGCAAGTCTGCTCACGGCGACGACATCGCCGATCAAGCTGGCCTCCGGATTCGAGAAGCTGCTGAACCCGCTGAGCCGTCTCGGAGTGCCTGTCCCCAAATTCGCTATGCTGATCAGCATCGCTCTCCGGTTCATACCGGTAGTGGGCGAGGAAGCGGACCAGATCGTCATGGCCCAGCGTTCCAGAGGGGCTCCTCTAGGGTCCAAGTCCGTGATCGTCCGCATTCGCAGCATGTCAGCTGTTCTGGTCCCGCTTCTAGCTTCATCGCTGCAGCGTGCAGGTGAATTGGCGGTCGCGATGGAGAGCCGCTGCTACTGGGGAGGAGCCCATGAGACACGGCTGCGCGGATTGCGCTATGCAAGAGGTGATCGGGTCGTTCAGTCGGCCATCGCCCTGCTGCTGATTCTGTCGGTGCTGCGGAGCTGGTAGAAGAGATCATCTATACATAAAAAAGGGGGAGTATCCTTGATTCAATACGCTGCCAAGAGGATTACCATCTGTCTTGCGCTGCTGCTCCTGCTGGTATGGCCGGCTGCAGCGCCGGTATTTGCGGATAATGGCGACGGCACCGGGCCGTCGGAAGGAACACCGGGAGCAAAGCCGTTGAACTTCGTCTCGGCCACCCTCGTGAACGGAGGCACAAGCATCATAGACGCTGCGGATATTCCGCTGCGGCCGAAGATCCGGATCGCTTTTGACAAGAATGTTGTCAACAGCGCGGTGTGGGGAATCAACCGGGAATGCTTTCTTCTTCTGGACAGCGGCAAGAACCCGGTTCCCGCCGAGGTGACCAAGGTGGATGACAGCATTGATTTCTCGCAGCGGCAGATTGTTTTCGTTGAGCCGCTTGAAGACTTGAAGCCGGGTACTGGCTATAGCTTGAAGGTCAAGCCCGAGCTGCTCGCCAAGAACGGAATCTCTACGCTTGGCGGCACTACCTCAGGCAGGGGGATTACGCTGCTGTTCACGACGGTGAAGGCGCAGACTACGCCGGATCAGGAGGCGGCGGCCACTCCGGCCGCTGCGGCGAGCGCCAAGCCGGCTGCCAAGCCAAGCGCGGGAACGGCGGTCGCCGCTGCCGTGCCGTCGGCGAAGGCGGCCGCGAAATCCGCAGCGGCTTCGCAAGCTGCGGCTTCTGCGGCGAGCGAAGCGCCGCAGACGACCCCATCGGCCGCGGCGCCAAGCGCGCAGCCGGAGGCTTCACCCACCGCGTCGCCGTCCGCGGTGGAAGCTTCGCCGTCGGCCGTGGCTTCGGCCGACGGAACGCCCCCGCCGAGCGCAGCTCCGGCGGAGGCCGCACCGGCGCCGGCCGCATCGGCGGAGCCGGCGGGCGGGAGTCCGAATCCTGGCGGAGCGGATTCGGGTGCGGCGATCACCGGCGAGCAAGCCGCCGGTGGGGATGCCGCCGCGGGCGGCAGCGCGGCGGACGATGCGCCGGCGCTGTCGGAGACCGGTGGCGCCGTGGACTGGCATTGGCGGCTGATGATGGCCGCCGCCGCCGTGCTGGTCGTCGGCTGGTTCGTCTGGGAGCGGCTGGCTTACCGCCGCAAGCAGGCCCGCCGCAACAACTCCGGTGAACGGAAATAACCTCATTTTGATTGCTGTATGTGCACACGGGTTCAGCCTCCGCCGTCCACTAATTTTTATCCCAATCCATGACGGCGGTATTGATATAGCTTGGAGTCTTGATCCAGGGGGGATCTTATGTCCGTACCCGCCCGGTAATTCCGGGCCAACGTGAAAGAAGAGAAAAAAATACACTTTGGGGAGGAAAAGTATGTTTACTGGAAAAATCAAGAAGTCCGGATTGGTTGTCTTGTCGCTGTTGATTTCACTTGTTGGAGCGGGTTCCGCTTCGGCGCTCAATTTCAACGGAGCGGGTGGCGCCGGCGGCGGTTCAGGCAGCGGAAATAAGGCGCTCAATTTTAACGGCTACAAATTCACGAATACGGATCGCAACAAGCTGTATCTGTACTTTGACAAGACGCTGAGCTCTGCGCAGCTCGATGTCAGCCAATTCGAAGTCAAGGAGCACGGGACTGCAACAACGGTAGCTGTAAGCAGCAAAACATTGACGACCGGCACCGGCTACAGCGGCTGCAGCGACAGTCAACTGGATGTAGGTTCGACTGTTGTGCTGACGCTTGCCTCCAACCTGACTTATGACAAGTCATATGACGTTACCTTAAGCCCGACAATTGCGGCGAACAACGGAATTACGCTTGGAAACTATTATCAGCATAATGACATCACATTCCTGATAAAAACCCCAACCAACGCAGGTGCTTATACCGGAACGCCGGCCGTTACTTTCTTGACGGATGTATTGAATAGTGTTTCTTACGAAGCCAATATCGTTGCGGTGGTTGACCGGCCCATCTCGAATACGAGTACAGTATTAAGCAGCTTAAGCACGAACTTTGTTAATGGCGCCACGACAGTAACTCAGGACAGCACCATTGACGGCACTGCGGTTACCGGCGCGGAAGCTTATACGCCGCATGCCAATGACGAGCACAATACGTTATTCTTCCCACTTACCGGTAAAGGAAACGCCAATATAGCCTACAATCTGGACAACTCCGGTTCCAACTCCTACACCCTGACTATGCCAAGCTTCACGGATGTGAGCAGCAACTCCTACAGCGGAGGCTCCGCATCGTTTGATACCGTCGACAGTGACTTGTCTGCATGGACCGACGCTGTTCCTACAACTTCCGTATCCGGCAGCAATGTCACGGTTAGTTGGTCAGGCAACTCCAACACGAGCATTACCCCTGCGCCATACGGCTATAACGTGTATTACAGCAGCACACCGTTTGGCTTTAACTCGAACTGGACGAAATGGAACGGAAGCATTGTAACAAGCACTTCTTATATGAATTCCTTGCCTTCGGGAACTTATTATTTCCGTGTGGTACCGATTGACGCAGCGGCTGGCGGGCTTGAATCCGGATTTTCCCTGCCGACGGCCAGCGCGGTAGTGATTCCTTAATGCGGCTTACACGAACATAACAACAGAATAACTTTTATAGTCTCTTGAAACAGTATGTCTGACATGACGCTGTTTCAAGAGACTCATTAACTATGAAGGCATGGCCGCCCCTTCTATAACGGGCTGCGGTCTTTTACATATCGATACAAAGAATAATTATGGATAGGAGTGATGAACATGAAAAAACGAAGTGTGCTGGCAGTGGGCCTGCTCTTTTTTCTGTTGCTGAATACGGCATTTGGCCCGTTCCAGATGTCTGCTTACGTCTCGGCTGAAGAAGCGGGGAGCACGGTACAGGGGAATAACGTCAATTTATCTTCGGAACAGCAGGAAGCATTGGACAAATTGCCCATCCCTTTTATTAAGAATGTGGGGCAGATCAGCAACGGGCAAGTTGAGTATTACACCGATACGTTTGCTGGGAGAGTTTTTATCTCAGATAACGGCCTGACCTATAACCTGACATCTACTCAAGCAGACAAAGGGGGATGGGCTTTAAGCGAAACGTTTGCCGGCGGGCATCCGCTGCAGATCAAAGGGCTGAGTCCCTCTTCAACCCAAATGAACGCATTTATGGGGAGCAGCTCAACCGACTGGTTCAAGAACATTCAAGGCTTTGATACGGTAAGTCTCGGAGAGGTGTTCGATCAGATCGAAGTGACCTTGAGAGCATATGGAAGCAATGTGGAGAAGGTGTTTACTGTTGAACCTGGAGGAGACCCTTCATTAATTGCCCTACAGCTCCAGGGAGTTGACGGAATTTCTGTAAATCCTGAGGGGCAGTTGCTCATTCATACCGGGCTCGGAGAAGTCAAACTGACCGCACCTGTTGCTTATCAGGAGATCGATGGCCAACAAGTGGATGTGCCGGTGAATTACCGGGTTGATGGCGATCGCTACGGATTCACGGTCGGAGCTTATGACAAGACATATCCGCTAATCATTGACCCGCTGCTAGCGGCCACGTTCCTCGGAGGTTCAAACGAAGATTTGCTGTACGATATAGCGGTAGACTCGGTTGGAGCAGTATATGTGACCGGTTATTCCACTTCCACTAACTTTCCGTCGAAGCTTGGATTTCAGCCTTTGCTCACCGGAGAGAAAGACATCATTGTGGCAAAGTTCAACAGCAGCTTAACACATCTGATTGCTTCTACGTTCTTGGGAGGATCGGGGAGCGATATCGGCAGAAATATTAAATTGTTTAACGGCGATGTATATTTCGCAGGCACCACTACATCAACCGATATTCCGCATAATGCAGGGGAACCGCCAGAAAGCGGAAAGACAAAGATTTATCTGGCCCGATTGAACGGGGCATTAAATGAATTAAAGAATGCCGGAATCATCGATCAATCGGAGGACTTCACTTATTCTGACTTTGCTGTTGCGGATAATGGAGGAGAACCCGAAGTATTCATAGCTGGAACAACGTCGAATGCCGGTTTGGCGACCCCTGGAACTGTTCAATCTCAGATTCCCAGTTCTAAAGCCGGAATCATCTTCAAACTGGATGGCAGTCTGAACAAAAGCGAAGCCACCTATCTCGGAGGAAACGCAAAATCTGGCACCGCTTTTGTACTTAATAGCCTGGATGTCACACCAGACGGACGGATTGTCGCCGCCGGAAGTGCGACTAGCGGGTTTAGCTCTGCTAATAACGGAGGTTTTACGCTTTCTAACGGGGCTTACGATAATACAATTGCGGGATCTGGTGCTGATGGATATATAGCCATTCTGAATAACAGTCTTACCGAAGTTACTGCGGGAACTTTTGTAGGGGTCAATGGTACGACAACTGCGCAAAAGAGATCGGTTGAATCCATCGTTGACGTTCAATACGTAACAGATGGAGATGGGGAGGATTACGTATACGCTGTTGGCTCGGGGCTGAACTATGCGGAAGGTGACATTACAACCGGAGTAACCCTTCCATCTGTTACTGATACTGGCAGCATGTTTATCATCAAGTTATCGGCAGATTTGAAGACTAATGCCGCAATGACTGTATTTAATGGGAGCGGAAATGAATTACCATATAAAATGACGATCGATTCATCGCATAACCTGTACGTTTCCGGCTTTACCACTTCACCTGACTTGTCTGTTGACGGGCAAATCAGTTATCAGCCGTATCTTTATGGTGAGAATGGGTTCGTCGCCAAGTTCGATCATAACTTGATTAACACCCGTTCCACATATTTCGGTGCGGCGAATGTTCTGTTCCCGACTACACTTGTAGCAGGCGATAATGGAACCTTATATGTTTCCAGTTCAATTACTGATTTACCGCCTTTTAGCATACCCTCAAGAGGCTACCAAACTTCAATGAATTCCGGAGCCAGCTACGACGGCCTTATCGTCAAGCTTGATTCTGACACACTGTTCGCAGCGGGCGCAGATACGGAACCGCCCGAATGGAATCCGGGTTCGGTAACGGCTACCGATATTGCTCCCACAGGCCTGACCCTCCATTGGCCCGAAGCGTCGGACAGCTCAGGGATTGATGAGTATTTGATCTATTCCCGAAACGTCACATTGGGTGAAGACTTCTACAAAACATCGGGCAGTGTGTCTGGTTCGATTAATACGTATCAGGTAAGCGGATTGATACCAGGCGATATCTATGCTTTCCAGGTGGAGGCAGTGGATAAGGCGGGGAACTGGACAACTACCCCTGTATATTCGGATTCGATTTCCATTCCAGATTCATTCGCTCCGGTCTGGCCTGTAGGCAGTGCCTTATCAGCCGCTTACACGGATAGCTACGATCATCTGCGACTGACTTGGCCGGCGGCCGAGGACGACGGTACGGTTACCGGATACAAACTGCTGAAGGACGGATTGAACGTGACCAATGCCGTCTATGATTACAGTGTCACGGAAGCTGTGTATTACAGCGACATTTATAACCTGAAGAGTGATACGGAATATACTTTCAAAGTTGAAGCGGTAGATGATGAAGCGAATTGGAGTCTGAAAGGCCCAGAGGTCAACGCCCGTACGCAGAAAGCACCGGATACGACACCACCTTTGTGGCCAGGCGCAGACCGTCCCAGTATGATTTACACTTCATTAAACAGCACCTTAGTTACGTGGCCGGCGGCATCGGATGATGAGGGTGTTGTACAATACCGCGTTTACGTCAACAACTTGACCAACCCTTCGGCTTCATATGAAGCTGTTGTTGACGCTCAGACATTCAACTATGCAATTACTCTGTCTGGAAATGATCATTACATCTTTTCCGTCAGTGCGACAGATGCTGCAGGCAATACGTCTTCATTACTAAAATATGATACTGAAATGTTCGCACAGGCAGCACCATTCGGCAGTGGCGCCGGTAATGGATCGGGCGGCGGCTCCGTGCCAAATCCATTTATCGTCAGTGTAACCTTAAGTTCGACTTATCAAATGTACAATTCCTTAACGGAGCTCAGCACTCCGGTATCCACGTTCGGTATGTCGGTGGAAGAAGCGGTTGGCGTGCCGCTGAAGCCGACGATCAAAGTGTTCTTCTACAACAACGTTTCAGGTAAGGTGGAGACTAATAAGCAATACTTCAAGCTGTATGAGATCAACGAGGGTGAACAGTTTGAAGTGCCTGTTGAAGTAACGGCAAGCTCCAATTTTGATGAACGAAGATATTTGTTTGTCAGCCCTTCGGAGCCCCTCAAGCTGAACACGCAATATAAGCTGTTTGTTGGCAATGAGGTTACCTCCAACAACAGCCATACTTTGGGCTATGACAAAGAAGTCTATTTCACAACCACTTCCATTAGTACAGACAAGGAAGTGACGATACCGCACGGACAGGCCGCCTATGTTGCTGTCGGCGCTCAAACCCCGGACGGTATGGTTGTAACCATTCCATCCGGAGCAACGGGCTCGGCGCTTGATCTGTCCCCACTGGTTGATCATTCCGGTCAAGAACCGGTTGCACGCAATCTGCCAGGGATTGACTTAAGGGCCACGGTTGCGGATCTGAACGCGGGAAGCCCGGTTCTGGTCACGCTGCCTAGCGGCATCAGCCTCACGGGTGAAGCGGGCTGGAACGGACAGTTCCTGGCGCCAATCGCAATCGATCCGGCCGATACGGGGGTCGTGTTGCCTTCGGATGCGGCTGATGACGCAGTAATTCATTCCGTTGTGGAAATCGGTTCGCGTGAAGTGCCGCTGACCGCAGACCGGGCAGTACGTGTAGTATTCCCGGGTCAAAAGGGTCTTAAGGTCGGCTATTTCCGTGACGGTGTCTTTACAAAGATCGACCATCAGATGAGTTCGGATAGTCAAAGTGAAGGTGACGCGCTGCCTGCTGGCGGCGACGGAGTTATTACGGTCGGAAGTGATCTGGTCGTCTGGACGAAGCATTTTACCCAGTTTGTGCTTTATGGAGATGCTTCCTGGACGCCAAGTATAGCCCCGACCTGGAACGAGGGAAGCCTGACGGCATCCGGGGTCCATACAACCGGGGTGACGCTGACATGGAGTGGAGCGGTTGACGATTCTGGCGTTGCAGAATATCGCGTATACCAAGATGGAGAACTACTCGCTACAACTACTGTAACAGATGCTACGTATGCCGTAAGCGGATTGAATCCTGCTACGACTTATTCCTTCAAGGTGGAAGCCGTGGATGCCGAAGGGCTTGAGAGCAGTGACGGTCCATCGGTAAGTGTAACCACACTTGGTGATTCAAGCAATGAAGGCGGCGGTACGGGCACTGGAAATGGAGACGGGAGCGGTACAGGCACCGGCAACGGAGACGGCGGCGGTACAGGCACTGGTAGTGGAGACGGCAGCGGTACAGGTACTGGTAGCGGAGACGGTGGTGGTACAGGCACTGGTAGCGGAGACGGTGGTGGTATAGGCACTGGCAGCGGAGATGGTAGCGGTACAGGCACCGGAGACGGCAGTGGTACAGGTACTGGAAGCAGCGGAGGCGGCAGCAGTAGCGCCGGAGGAAGTGTTTCTGTGGTGACGAACGCAACCAATACGGAAGGCGTATTTACCGTCGACTCGGCCTGGCTGGAAGCCGCCCTGAAAAATACAGCTTCCGCTCAGCTAATCATCGACCTTAACGGAACCACCGCCAAGAACGGCGTGAAGACGGCGGTAATCGCTGCGGATATCGCCGCGAAGATCAAGGCCGCGGGCAAGCCGTTGATGCTCCGGGATTCCGGTCTGGAATGGATCATTCCAGCCTCGTCTCTGCCGGATGGACAAGTTATCAAGCTGAATGTATCGTACCCTGATCTTCAGTCCGTGTCGGCCGCGCCAGCCGGAACTGTAGGGAAAGCTGGTTATAGCCTTAGTGTTACAGCGGATGGCAAGGAGATCAAGAATGTTGGAACAGGTGCGGTCATCCGATTCCCGATTCCGGCAGGAACGGCTGATGCGGAACTGCTGGGCGTATACGTTCCGGACTCGTCCGGAAACGGCTGGACCTATGCGGGTGGACGCGAAGGTAGCGGCAAGCTTGAGCTGAAGACCGGCGGTACCGGGGTATTCCTGGTTGTCCAGTCGACGCTGACATTCCCGGACATCGCGAGTCATTGGGCCAAGCATGACATTGAGGTGATGGCCTCCCGGCATATCGTGAAGGGAGTAAGCGATACGCAGTTCGCTCCGAATACTACGATAACGCGTGCCGAATTCGCAGCGCTGCTCGCCAGAACGCTGCAGCTTGAAACAACAGCTGGAACAGCATCGTTCACGGATGTTGCGGCGAGCTCATGGTATGCGGGCGATGTCGCCAAAGCGGCTGCAGCCGGATTGATCAAAGGAGACGGCGGCAAATTCCGTCCGAACGATACCATTACCCGTCAGGAGATGGCTGTAATGATCGAACGGGCGGTAAAATTGAAGGGGGCCGCATCAAGCGAGAGCGGCAGCATGGCGTTCTCTGATGTTACTTCCATTCAAGCTTGGGCGAAGGAAGCGGTCGAGAATGTCTATGCTCTTGGCATCATTAAGGGAAGACCGGACGGCAGCTTCGGACCTGCCGAAACGGCAACCCGCGCCGAAGCAGCGGCGATGCTGCTGAAGCTGATGAATCTACTCGAACTGTAAGAAGGCGGCTGCGCCCGTTGGAAGTATGGTGTGCGGCGCAGCCGGTTCATAGACTGGACATCCTGGAGGAGTGTTAGATGAGAAAGAAATACTTGTTCTTCAAGATCATGCTGGTACTCGCTGTGCTTGTGTCATTGGTGCCGCAGCTGAATGTACCTGTGGCTTCGGCCTTTAACAATGACTCGGCAACGGGCAACAAGCCCTTTCACTTTATCGGGTACCGCTATAAAGACTCCAAGAATATTCAAGTATGGTTCGATAAAGGATTGCCATCAAGCAATGTATCGCCTGAGCAATTTAAGATCTATAAAGGCACGGACGGCAGCGGGCAGCAGTTAACTGTGACGGCGGCGACGGCTGGATTGTCGAGCGACAAGAATATGAGCGTGACCGGCCTGCCTAACGGCTCCAGCTATATTTTGACGATTGGTTCGGAGAATAGCTTTGAATCCGGACAATCTTACACCGTTATCATCAGCCGTACGTTGAAAGCGAACAATGGGCTTGTGATCGGCGGATTTACGAATAACAGGGATGTCCGCTTTACGTTTACCGCTCCTTCCGGCGACGGGACTTATACGGCAGCGTCGGGTCAACGGGAAGCGGATTACTGGATTGAGGACGGAGCAAGCGGCGTCCCAGTGGAAGGGAATCTCTGGTTCTCTTTGCCGGTTCCCGCCGTTAATTATGACGAGGTGAAGAACGGAATCGTACTGAAGGAGAATGGAACAGCTCTTCCGTACGATCCTACGATCGATGCTTCTGCGGTCGACGGGGCAAGAAGTTTTTCACCTGAAATGAGCAACGACCATACTTATTTCTTTATCCCGCTTACGGGCAGCGGCGGAGCTGTCAGCTATGATCTGGCGTTGAATAGTACCTATACGCTGGAGATCCCGGCTATCCAGCTTGTGAACGGGCAGCAGATTCCGGCGAAGACGCTTCATTTTACAACCGCTTCGGCAGATGTTCCCTTGACGATGACCTCGGCCGTAACTACAAGCACCCAGGACGGCGCGTTTACGCTGCAATGGTCCGCGCTGTCGTTCGCGACCGGCTACAATATTTATTACAGCAGCAATCCTTACTGGGATTTCCAGAAGCTTAATGCTGTGCCAACGGCGGGCACCTCCTACTCTGTGACGGGGCTGACACCCGGTCAAACCTATTATTTTCGGGTGGCGGGAGTTACCGCTGGAGGCGAAGGCGGTCTCTCGCCAGCTGTAGCGGCGGTAATTCCGCAATTGGCAATTCCACAATGGGTTGGCGGCAACCTGGCCGCTCAGGATATCGGAAAGACGGGGTTAACGCTCAAATGGAGCGGGGCTGTCGACGATGTGGCTGTCACCGGCTATAACGTTTATCAGGACGGCGTGCTGCTGACTCCAGCGACGGTCAGCGGCGATACGTATCAGGTGAGCGGATTGTCTCCGTCCGCAACCTATTTGTTCAAGGTGCAGGCGGTAGATGGGGATACTCACGAAAGTACGGACGGTCCGTCCGTTACCGTAACGACGACGTCGGAGGATGGCGGGACTCCCGGATCTTCGACTGGCGGATCTGGCAGTACGGGCGGAACTGGAGGCACTGGAGGTACTGGGGGCACGGGAGGCTCCGGAGGCGGTGCCGCGGATACGATTCCGCCGGTGTTCCCGTCCGGCAGCGTCCTGACCGCAGACAAGACCGCCCAGATGGAAGCGGATGTCCAATGGACGGCGGCAACGGACAATGTGGGAGTTGCAGGTTACCGGATCTACATTGACGGCAATTCATCACCTGCCTACTCTGTGGGGAACGTCACCAGCTTCCATGCCGCAGGACTGCCGACCGGACCGCATACACTGACGGTCCAGGCGTTTGATGCCGCCGGAAACCTCAGCACAGGCGGTCCTACAGGACAGCTCGGAGGGGATTCCGACAAGACGTTTACTGTATCCATGAGTGTCATCAGCAAGGAACCAACACGTACAGTACTGCAGTTCGATTTCAACAGCGGCATCGACTTTAATCTGAACGATGCGCTGCAGAAGATCAAGCTCACCAAGAAAGGAAGCGGCCAAGCGATTGCCTTCTCGTCGCAGAATTATTTGAAGCAAGGGACGGATTGGGATACAAGCGTTCAGAAGTTGCGCCGTCTGACTCTCACTTACAATAATTTGGAGAATGACACGGCCTATACCGTTACGGCAGCTTCGGGACTTACCGCCAATAACGGAAATACGCTCGGGCATGATTATTCCTGGGACTTCGCGATCGGCACACCGGCCGTGGCTGTTGGGGGAGGAGGCGGCGGTGCGGGCAGCGGTGCTTCAGACTCAGGAGAGGAAGAGCTGCTGCAGAATGCGATTGCTCCGGAGCAGGCGGGAGAAATCACGGCAAGACCGGATCGCACCATCCTGCTGAAGCTGGATGCAGGTAAAGCGGGAGAAGCCCTCGCCGATTCCAGCCGTGCCGCGCTGGCGATCAATCTTGCCTCGCTGTGGACCGGACAGGCCATAGCTGTCGGGATCGAAATACCAAAGGAGCTGACGGCCAAGCTTAAAAAAGCTGGAAAACCCGTCATTCTTCAGGATGGAACGCTGTATTGGAGAATACCGGAGTCTTCATTGCCAGATGGCGCAGACACCACCTTAATCCTTTCATATCCGTCATTATCCAATCTGTCGCCAAAGCCGGATTATCTGAATATTGAGAAGGCGTACTCTTTCTCGGTGCAAGCGGATGGCGTCAAGACGAAGCTGTCAGGCACACAGACAACCATATCGCTTCCTGCGTCGGAGAGCCGTTTGCAGGGCTTGTATCAACTTAATGATCAAGGAAGTGCATGGAATTATGTCTCCGGCAAAAAATCGAACAGCCGTCTGACGCTTAAGGTCGGTGAATCAGGCACTTACCTGCTCGGAACATGGAACCGGACTTTTGCCGATACCGGAAGTCACTGGGCCAAGGAGAATATCGACATTATGGCGGCCAGACAAATCGTTACCGGAGTTGACAGCTCACGGTTCTCTCCTAACGCCAAGGTTACCCGGGCGGAGTTCGCCGCGATGCTGTATCGCATGCTGAAACTGGATAATAGCGGCAGCGAGGCTTCTTTTACCGATGTGAACAGCGGAGCATGGTATGCCTCTGCAGTGGCCGGGACGGCGGCAGCCGGCCTGATTCAGGGTGAAGGCGGACGCTTTAATCCGGATCGGCCGATCACGCGTCAGGAGATGGCGGTTATGATTGACCGGGCCTGCACCGCCGCGAAGCTTCAGACAGCGGAAGCGGAGGCATCCTTTAAGGACAAGGGCGAAATTGCAGCCTGGGCTACCGGATCAGTGAACCGGATATACGGGCTTGGCCTGATTACGGGTAGACAGGATAACCGGTTCGCACCAGCAGAGCCAGCCACACGCGCTGAAGCTGCGACAATGCTGCTGAAGCTAATGGACAAGATGGAGTAGCTGCCTAAGTGCCACAGTTCTTGCAGGGGGGATACGGATGATTATTGAAGGACAGGGGAAGGAC
>RCUO01000283.1_pt1 | contig 29601 bp, 24 predicted proteins | sample 2166161 | NCBI WGS metagenome assembly RCUO01 (sample SAMN09932617, study PRJNA488358) | compost metagenome | feature: garden; material: soil; isolation source: compost soil in cyclohexanecarbonitrile-enriched culture | place: Germany: Experimental Botanical Garden Goettingen | collected 2016-01-27
GGAAACTGTCGAAGGCGGGGTGGGTCCGGTTGCGGGGGCGTGAGCCGCATGGATGCGGCGACCGAGCCTCCATGGACGGATTTACGGCGTCCCCCGCCACTGGACCCACCCCGCCATCCCACGGAATGCCCGCTTTTGACGTTGCTGTTGCCGTCGCTTGAAGCCTCTGCAGGTGCCGGGCGCAGCCCGGCCGCGCATCGCTCAACAGGCAGCCGGCGCCCGGAACAGGTACCCTATGCCGCCATCAGACAACCGAATCGCCATGACCGACGCCATCGTCGCTCCGCAGTGGGCCTCGCGCCTGCGCGACATCGCTGACTTCCCCAAGCCGGGCATCCTGTTCAAGGACATCATGCCGCTGCTCGCGCACAGCGAGGACTTCCGTGGCGCGATCGCAGCGATGTCCGATCGCTGGCGCGGGCAGAAGCTGGACGCGGTGGTCGGCATCGAATCGCGTGGCTTCATCCTGGGCGCTGCCATGGCACTGGAACTGGGCGTCGGCTTCGTGCCGGTGCGCAAGCCGGGCAAGCTGCCGGGCAAGGTGCTGCGCGAGGAATACACCCTGGAATACCGCAGCGACTGCATTGAAGTGCATGCCGACGCGTTGCCGGCCGGTGCGCGCGTGGCGATCATCGATGACGTGCTGGCAACCGGCGGTACGCTGGTGGCTGCGTTGTCGCTGGTGCGCCGCCTGGGCGTGGAAGTAGTCGGCGCCGGCGTGCTGGTCGAGCTGGACGGCCTGGGTGGCCGTGGCCGCTGGGAAGCGGATCTGCCGCTGCACACCGAACTGGTGTTCTGATTTCGCAGGTGCCAACCAAGGTTGGCATCTACCCGAGCGAATCGCGGCAAACCGGTAGTTGCCAACCTTGGTTGGCACCGCATGGATGGGCCAACCAAGGTTGGCCACTACCAGGTCACGTCGCTGCCAACCGTGGTTGGCAGCGCTCCTGCAATCACATCATCCGCACGCGGAACCGTCGGCCCTTGATCTTGCCGGCTTCCAGCTTCGCCACCGCCTTGTTGACCTGCTCGCGGGCGATCGCCACGTAGGAGCGGGTAGGGAAGATCGCGATCTTGCCGATGAACTTGGCCGACAGGCCGGCATCGCCGGTGAGTGCGCCGAGGATGTCGCCCGCGCGCAGCTTGTCGGTCTTGCCGCCATCGATACGCAGGGTACGCATCGCCGCCTGCGGCAGCTCGGCCGGGCGCGACGTCGCCAGCGGCGTCTTCTGCCAATCCAGCGGCTCGCCGCGCTGTGCTTCGATGGCGTCGGCGCGGTTCTTTTCGCGGCCTGCCACCAGGCTGATCGCCAGGCCACTGGCGCCGGCACGGCCGGTACGGCCGACACGGTGCTGGTAGCTCTCGACGTCGGTCGGCAGCTCGTAGTTGATCACCGCGGCCAGCTCTTCCACATCCAGCCCGCGTGCGGCGACGTCGCTGGCAACCAGCACGTTGCAGCTGCGGTTGGCCAGGCGCAGCAGCACTTCCTCACGGTCGCGCTGCTCCATGTCGCCATGCAGGGCGAGCGCGGAGAACCCGAACTGCTGCAGCGAGTTGGCCACTTCGTCCACGTCCTTGCGGGTGTTGCAGAACACCACGGCCGATTCGGGCGTGTACTTCAGCAGCAGGCCGGCCAGTGCCTTCTGCCGGTGCGCCGGTTCGACCTCGCAGAACAGATGACGGATGGCCGGCGCCTGATCGGCGCCTTCCACGGTCACTTCCACGGCATCGCGCAGCAGGTCGCGGGCCATGGCGCGGATGGTGTCGGGGAAAGTGGCCGAGAACAGCAGGCTCTGGCGATCGCGGTGGGTACGGCCGGCGATCTCACGGATCGGTTCCTCGAAGCCCATGTCGAGCATGCGGTCCGCTTCGTCCAGCACCAGCGTGCGCACGGCGCCCAGATTCAGTGCGCGCTTGCGCGCCAGTTCCTGTACGCGGCCGGGCGTGCCGACCACCACGTGCGGGTCGTGGCTTTCCAGCGATGCCAGCTGCGGGCCGAGCGGCGTGCCGCCGGTCAGCAGCAACAGCTTCAGGTTGGGGATGCCGGTGGCCAGCTTGCGGATCTGCTTGGCCACCTGGTCGGCCAGCTCGCGGGTGGGGCACAGCACCAGCGCCTGTACGCGGATCAGGCTGGGGTCGATGGACTGCAGCAGGCCCAGGCCGAAGGCGGCGGTCTTGCCGCTGCCGGTCGGGGCTTGGGCGATGACATCGCGGCCATCGAGGATGGCGGGCAGGCTCTGCGCCTGGATCGGCGTGAGGGTGGTGTAGCCGAGGGCATCCAGGCCGGGCTGCAGGGCCGGGCTCAGCGGCAGGGTCGAGAAATCAGTCATGGCGCATTGTACCTGTGCGCGCGCCCGGTCCCGCCGCCGTTCACGATTGAGGGGCGCCCGGTAGCGGCCGACCTTGGTCGGCACCTTGGCCGAGCGTCCCCTCAGGCCAGCCCGAGGGCCACCAGCCGATCAGCCATCGCCTGCACCTGCTCCGGGGTGGCCGCCTTTCCCGCAGCCCTGGGCTCCAGCAGCAGCTGGTGGAACCACGGGTTGGCGTGCTGCGTGTCGAAATGGAACGCACAGCTGGCCTGCTCGCCCATCACCGCCTGCACGATCCCGATCAGCGTGTCTTCGGCTTCGTCGACGTTGCCCGGCCCATAGCGATCATCCAGCAGGCGCAACGGGATCGGCAGCAGGGTGGAGGAGGCGGGCATGCCTCAAGTCTAACGATCCACAGTGGACACGAGCAGGAGGAGACTCACGTCGCGTCAACATGGAACTGGATCAGGCCGCAGTGCAGGCACTCGAACGTGTAGAAGCCGATATCTGCACCGGGCACGTAGTCGCTGGCGAGCTCCAGCCAAACCGCTTCGTCGGTGCCGTTGGCCGCGCACCACGCCGCGATGGTCGCTGCCGAGGCCTGACTCACCTGTTCCACGCTGGCGTCGCCCAGGAAACGGCAGATATCGCTGCAATGTGCCAGCCATTTTTCCCCTTGAAAACTGACATAGCCTGGCGTGCGCAGGGACAGCTCTTCCAAAGCGGTTTCGGACACGCTTTCGTCGATGTCCAGGCTCCACGCAAATGCGATATCCAGCGCCGACGCTGCACGGCCATCGGCAATGCACCAAGGGCAGATCTGCTCCGAATAGTCTTCGCGCCCTGCGTGGATGGCATTGTGCAGGTACACGTATCCACGCGCTTGCTGGCAGACCCTGCAGGCAGTGGTGGACGGCCTCACGTTGCCCGTCGCGACCGGGTCCGGATGGTAGCGGAAGTCTGGAAAGTCATTGATGCTCATGGCGTCCATCCAGTGCAGCGCAGGGGACGTTCTTGTACGACCTGCGGATGGTTTCGGCAAGCTGGGAGGGTCGCTCAGCCCAGCACCGCCAGTACACCCTGATGGATCGCCAGGCCGCCGAACAGCAGCCAGCCGAACAGGATCAGCGCCAGCAGCAGCGGCTTCAGGCCGGCCTGGCGCAGGGCCGAGACGTGGGTGGTCAGGCCCAGTGCGGCCATCGCCATCGCCAGCAGCACCGTATCCAGCTGCACCAGTCCTGCCAGCAGCCCGGCCGGCAGCAGGTGCAGCGAATTGAGGCCGGCAACCGCCACGAAACCGAACGCGAACCACGGCACCACGATCCGGGCCTTGCCACCGTCCGCCGCCGCCTTGCCGCCACGCGCCAGCCACAGCGACAGCGCGATCAGGAACGGGGCCAGCAGCATCACCCGCACCATCTTGGTGATGACCGCGGTATCGGCGGCCGGCTCGCTCACCGCGCGTCCGGCGGCGACCACCTGCGCGACCTCGTGCACGGTCGCGCCGGTGAACAGGCCGTACTGCTGCGCGTCCATCGCCAGCCAGCCATGTGACTGCACCAGCGCGTACAGCGCGGGATACAGGAACATCGCCAACGTGCCGAACACCACCACCGTCGATACCGCCACTGTCACCTGCGCGGCACGCCCGCGTACCACCGGTTCGGCGGCCATGACGGCGGCCGCGCCGCAGATGGCACTGCCGGCGCCGATCAGCATGGCCGCCTCGCGCTCCATCTTGAACACCCGCACGCCCAACCAGCAGGCCAGGCCAAAGGTGCTCGCCACCACCAGCACATCCATCAGCACGCCGGCCACGCCGACGTGGCCGATGTCCTGGAAGGTCAGCCGCAGGCCGTACAGCACGATGCCGGCGCGCAGCAGCCAGTGCTTGGAGAAGCCGACGCCCGCCGCGCTGGCAGGGGCCAGTCGTGGATAGAACGTGTTGCCGACCACGATGCCAGCGACGATCGCCACGGTCAGCGCGCTCAGGCCGTGCGCCTGCAGCCAAGGCAGCTCGGCCAGATACAGCGAAGCGGCCGCGACCAGGCCGACCAGCAGCAGGCCGGGCAGCCGAGGTTGCCAGCGCTGGCGCAGGGCGGGCAGGGACCAGGAGGAGAGGGCAGGGGCGTTCATGGCAGTGGAAGGGTCTGGAGAGGCCATGCCAGCCTGCGCTCACGCCACTGACCTGTAAAACGAATAATATTGGTGAAAATTACCTATTTAAAAGGTTGTTTGTGCGCCTGACCCTCCGCCAGCTGCAGGTCTTCGTCGCCATCGCCGATCACGGCAGCACCACGGCCGCCGGCCAGGCCATCGCCCTCTCGCAATCGGCCAGCAGCGCCGCGCTGCAGGAACTGGAGGCGCATTTCGGCACGCCGCTGTTCGACCGTATCGGCCGCCGTCTGGCATTGAACGGCCACGGCCGGGCGTTGTTGGAACCTGCACGCGCACTGCTGGTCAATGCCGCCGATCTGGAGCGACAGTTGGCGGCGGGCGGTGACCCGGCCCAAGGCGCACCGCTGCGGCTGGTACTGGCGGCCAGTACCACCATCGGCAACTACCTGCTGCCGCCGCGTATCGCCGACCTGCTGCGGCAGGCGCCGCAGGCCGAGGTCGACCTGCGCATCGACAACAGCGCAGGCGTGGTGGCGGCCGTTCAACGATTGGACGTCGACGCCGGCCTGATCGAAGGCCCGTGCCACGAGCGCGGGCTGCAGGTGACTGCCTGGCAGCAGGACCCGTTGGTGATCGTGGCAGCGGCGGATGCACCCCCACGCTGGTCGCTGGAAGAACTGCGTAGTGCCCGTTGGCTGCTGCGCGAACCGGGCTCAGGCACCCGCGAGGCCGTTGAACAGGCGCTGCTGCCGCATCTGCGCGGGTTCGCGCAGGCGCTGCAGCTGGGCAATACCGAAGCCATCAAGCAAGCCGCCATCGCAGGCCTAGGCCTGGCCTGCCTGTCCCGCCACGCGCTGGAAGAGCCCCTGGCCCTGGGCCGCCTGCGCATCCTTGAAACGCCATTGCCCGCCCTGCAGCGCACGCTGTGGCTGGTACGCCACCCCGGCAAGCAATGGTTGCCGGGTTTGCAGGCGTTGCTGGGGAAGGTGGAGTAGTCCGCTGGTATCCAGTCGATTGCATCCATTGGAAGATCCTGCGGCGATCATCCACGCATGGCGTGGACCCACCCTGCCATCCCACGGGAAGCCAGCTTTTGACGTTGCTTTGGCTGCGGCCGTTGCCTCTGCGGGTGCCGGGTGCAACCCGGCCGACGCCCGCAACCCGCTACAATGGTCGGATGCCTCTGATTACTCTGCAAAACGTCGACTTCAGCGTCGGCGGCCCGCTGTTGCTGGAAAAAGCCGAACTGTCGATCGAACCGGGCGAGCGTATTGCCCTGATCGGCCGCAACGGCGCCGGCAAATCGACCCTGCTCAAGCTGCTGTCCGGCGACCACAAGCCCGATGACGGCGAAGTGCGCGTGCAGCAGGGCGTGCGCGTGACCCGCCTTGAGCAGGAGGTGCCGCACGGTGCCGCCGGCAGCGTGTTCGACGTCGTCGCCGATGGCCTGGGCGAACTGGGCCAATGGCTCGCCGAATTCCATCACCTCAGCCACGCCGAAGTATTCGATGGCGAAGCGCTGGGCAACGTGCAGGCGAAGATCGACGCCGCCAACGGCTGGGGCCTGGACCAGCGCGTCAGCGAAACCCTGACCAAGCTCGACCTCGATGGCGACGCGGAGTTCGCGCGCCTGTCCGGCGGCATGAAGCGCCGCGTGCTGCTCGGCCGTGCGCTGGTCTCCAGCCCCGACCTGCTGCTGCTGGATGAACCGACCAACCACCTGGACATCGAAGCCATCGACTGGCTCGAAATGTTTCTCAAGAACTGGAACGGCAGCGTGGTGTTCGTCACCCATGACCGCCGCTTCCTGCGCGCGCTGGCCACCCGCATCGTCGAGATCGATCGCGGCCAGGTCACCAGCTGGCCGGGCGACTGGGCCAACTACGAGCGCCGTCGCGAAGAACGCCTCAATGCGCAGGCGCAGGAAAACGCACGGTTCGACAAGCTGCTGGCGCAGGAAGAAGTGTGGATCCGCCAGGGCATCAAGGCACGCCGCACCCGTGACGAAGGCCGCGTGCGCCGCCTGAAGGCGATGCGCAACGAGCGTTCCGCACGCCGCGACCTCAGTGGCAACGTCAAGATGGAAGCGGCCCAGGGCGTGAGCTCGGGCAAGAAGGTCATCGACATCAAGGACATCTCGTTCGCCTTCGGCGATCGCACGATGGTCCGCGATTTCTCCACCACCATTTTGCGCGGCGATCGCATCGGCCTGATCGGCCCCAACGGCAGTGGCAAGACCACGCTGCTGAAGCTGCTGCTGGGCGAACTGCAGCCGCAGAAGGGTGAAGTCAACGCCGGCACCAACCTGCAGGTTGCGTACTTCGACCAGTACCGTGCAGTGCTGCGCGAAGACTGGAGCGCGATCGAGAACGTGGCCGAAGGCCGCGATTTCCTCGAGTTCAACGGCAAGCGCAAGCACGTGCACGCCTACCTGCAGGACTTCATGTTCACCCCCGAGCGCGCGCGCGCGCCGATCACCCGCCTGTCCGGTGGCGAGCGCAACCGCCTGCTGCTGGCCAAGCTGTTCGCGCAGCCGTCCAACCTGCTGGTGATGGACGAACCGACCAACGACCTGGACGTGGAAACCCTGGAGCTGCTGGAAGAGCTGCTGGGCGAATACAACGGCACGTTGCTGCTGGTCAGCCATGATCGTGACTTCATCGACAACGTGGTGACCTCCACCCTGGTGATGGAAGGCGATGGCGTGATCGGTGAGTACGTGGGCGGCTACAGCGACTGGCAGCGTTACGCGGCCAGCGTGGCCGCAGCGCCTGCGGTGGCTGCCGCGGCCAAGCCTGCTGCTGCGCCGGTGGCTGCCGCGGAACCTGCTGCGCCCAAGCGCAAGCTCCCCTACAAGGAAGCACGCGAGCTGGAACAGCTGCCGAAGACCATCGAAAAGCTCGAGGGCGATGTCGAAGGCCTGACCTCGGCAATGAACGATCCGTCGTTCTACACGCGCAGCAGTGCCGAAGTGACCGCGCACACCCAGCAGCTGGCCAAGGTGCAGGCCGAACTGGATGCCGCGTACGCGCGCTGGGAAGAGCTGGAAGGCTGAGGGTTGATCGGCGCCCGGGTGCGCCGATTGCTGTAGAGCCGAGTCCATGCTCGGCTCCTGGAAGCCAAAGCAGCCGAGCGCAGGCTCGGCTCTACAGAAGAACAGCGGAGCAGGGCGCGGCTACGGATGCGAGGGCGCCGTGGCGCCCATCAATCATTTGACCCCGTGCAGATCCCGCAGCTGGCTCGTGCGGCTGCCGAAGTACGCCGCCAGATCGGCGATGTCCTGATCGCTCAGGTCCTTCGCCTGCGGTGTCATCAACGCATGCTGGCGGTCACCGGCACGGTAGGCCTGCAGCGCATGCGCCAGGTAGTCGCCATATTGCCCACCCAGTTTCGGGTAGGTCGGATCGATCGGCGCATTGCCGTCGGCGCCGTGGCAATCGATGCAGCTCTGGCTGGTGGCCTTGCTCTTGACCTTGGCGCGGGCCTCACCTGCGGCTTCACGGCCGGCAGGCAGGCCCGCGGATGAAGACGATCCGTGCTCGCCGCTGGCATGGCCGGGATCTCCGGCGGATTTCTCGCTGTTCTCCACCTGTGACTGCGAGCAGGCCGCCAGCAGCAGGGCGACGGACAGGGCGATGGCGTGACGCAGTGGATGCGCGGCTTTCGACATGGGCGGGCCTTACTTGACGGTGGACAGGTAAACAGCGAGATCGGCGATCTCCTGTTCGCTGAAACTCATCGACTGTGCCTGCATCGTGGGATGCCGGCGCTTGCCCTGGCGGTACTCGGTCAGGGCCTGGGTCAGGTACTGCTGGGTCTGGCCACCGATCTTCGGCACCCGGTAGCTGGGATAGGCGTTCTTGTAACCGGTGATGCCGTGGCACCCCTGGCAGGTATAGGCCAGCACACGGCCATTGTCGAAACTGCCGGTGGGCGTGGCGGCCGCTGGCACAGGGGCCGTAGCCGGTGCCGGGGCGGGTGCTGCAGGAGCAGAAGCAGGAGCGGGCTGTGCGGCGGCCCCGAGGGGCAGGAGGACGGCCAGAGCGAGACAAGCGGCGAGCGGCTGCGGGCGCATGGTGTCTTTTCCGGGGATTCGGGTCTGGTCGTTCCGGCGTGGGGTACGGAACGACCCGAGTATAGCCTCAGGTTTCATCTAGCTGAAATGGGGTCGGCCCGACCGGCGGCGTGAAGGCACCATGACCTTTGGGATATGGTGTTGCCGTGAAGTGGTGCATTACTTTGCTACCACACCTGCCCACGCATCCTCCAGGGATCTGACGATGTCGCACCGAACCTTCCTGCCCGGCCCCCGCAGCGGACTCTGCGCTGCCGCGCTGCTGCTCTCCACCTCCCTGCTGCTGAGCGGTTGCGCCGCTGGGCCCAACAACGAGGCCAAGGCGGCCGAGACCAAGGACGAGAAGAAGGTCGAGGCGGTGCCGGTGGAAGTGGCCGTGGCCAGCCATCGCGCAGTGGCCGCCAGCTACACCGGAACCGCAGCACTGGAGCCGCGCGCCGAATCGCAGGTGGTGGCCAAGACCTCGGGCGTTGCGCTGGCGGTGCTGGTCGAGGAAGGGCAGCGGGTCAGCGCCGGGCAGCCACTGGTGCGCCTGGATCCGGACCGCGCGCGCTTGGCCGTAGCGCAGAGCGAAGCGCAGATGCGCAAGCTGGAAAACGACTATCAGCGTGCACAGAAGCTGGTCAGCCAGCAGCTGGTCAGTGCGGCCAGCGTCGACCAGCTGCGCTACGACCTGGAAAACATCCGCGCCCAGTACCGCCTGGCCACGCTGGAACTGTCGTACACCACCGTGGTCGCACCGATTTCCGGCGTGATCGCCTCGCGTTCGATCAAGACCGGCAACTTCGTGCAGATCAACACGCCGATCTTCCGCATCGTCGACAACTCGCGGCTGGAAGCCACCCTCAACGTGCCCGAGCGCGAGCTGGCGACGTTGCGCGCAGGCCAGCCGGTCACGTTGTCGGCCGATGCGCTGCCGGGCCAGACCTTCACCGGTGTCGTCGACCGCATCGCGCCGGTGGTGGATTCGGGCAGCGGCACCTTCCGTGTGGTCAGTGCTTTCGATGGTGCCGCGCAGTCGCTGCAGCCGGGCATGTTCGGCCGCATCCGCATCGACTACGACCAGCGTGCCGATGCGCTGGTGGTGCCGCGCCTGGCACTGCTGGACGATGGTGAGCCGGCGGTGTTCCGGGTGCGTGAGGGCAAGGTCGCGCGGGTGCCGGTCAAGCTCGGTTATGCCGAAGGACCGTGGGTGGAAATCCGTGAGGGCCTGGCCGCTGGCGACCAGATCGTCACCGCCGGCAAGGTCGCCCTGCGCGATGGCACGGCGGTGCAGGTGATCGCCGATCCGAAGGCCAAGGCGAAGACGGTAGCCACCTCGGCCAAGCCGGCAGAGAAGGCCGGGAGCACGCAATGACCGCGCCCGGCCACGACCACGGTGCCTCGCCAGGGAGCGACGGCGCCGCCGCAGGCATGCGTGGCGGCCTGGTGGAGTTCGCCACCCGCCGTCGCGTCACCATCGCCATGTGCACGGTCACCCTGCTGCTGTTCGGCCTGATCGCGCTGGGCAACCTCAAGGTCAACCTGCTGCCCGATCTGAGCTATCCGACGCTGACCGTGCGCACCGAATACACCGGTGCGGCGCCGACTGAAATCGAAACCCTGATCACCCAGCCGGTCGAGGAAGCCGTGGGCGTGGTCAAGAACCTGCGCAAGCTGAAGTCGGTGTCGCGCACCGGCCAGAGTGATGTGGTGCTCGAGTTCGCCTGGGGCACCAACATGGACCAGGCCAGCCTGGAAGTGCGCGACAAGATGGAGGCGCTGAACCTGCCACTGGAAGCCAAGGCGCCGGTGCTGCTGCGCTTCAATCCCTCCACCGAGCCGATCATGCGCCTGGTGCTGTCGACCAAGGCCGCGCCCGCGACCGACGAGGAAGCGATCCGTGAACTGACCGGCCTGCGTCGCTATGCCGATGAAGACCTGAAGAAGAAGCTGGAGCCGGTCACCGGCGTGGCGGCGGTCAAGGTCGGCGGTGGCCTGGAAGACGAGATCCAGGTCGATATCGACCAGCAGAAACTGGCCCAGCTCAACCTGCCGATCGACACCGTCATCAAGCGGTTGAAGGAAGAGAACATCAACATTTCCGGCGGCCGCCTGGAGGAGGGCTCGCAGCGCTTCCTGGTGCGTACCGTCAACCAGTTCGCCGACCTGGAAGAGATCCGCAACCTGCTGGTCACCACCCAGTCCGCCAACGGCAGCGCGGCCGACTCGGCGCTGCAGCAGATGTTCAACATCGCGGCCTCGACCGGCTCGGCTGCGGCGGTCGCTGCTGCGTCGGCCGCGCAGAGCGCGTCGTCCGGCGGTGCGTCCAGCGTGGTCGCCAACGGTGTGCCGGTGCGCCTGAAGGACGTGGCCACCGTGCGCCAGGGCTACAAGGAACGCGAAGCGGTCATCCGCCTGGGCGGCAAGGAATCGGTCGAACTGGCGATCTACAAGGAAGGCGACGCCAATACCGTTGCCACCGCCGAGGCGCTGCGCAAGCGCCTGGAGCAGATCAAGGCAACGTTCCCGGCCGATGCCGAACTGACCACCATCGAAGACCAGTCGCGCTTCATCGAGCACGCCATCGCCGACGTCAAGAAAGATGCGGTGATCGGCGGCCTGCTGGCGATCCTGATCATCTTCCTGTTCCTGCGCGATGGCTGGAGCACGTTCGTGATCAGCCTGTCGTTGCCGGTCTCGATCATCGCCACGTTCTTCTTCATGGGCCAGCTCGGCCTGAGCTTGAACGTGATGTCGCTGGGCGGCCTGGCACTGGCCACGGGCCTGGTGGTGGATGACTCGATCGTGGTGCTGGAAAGCATCGCCAAGGCGCGCGAACGCGGCCTCGGCATCCTGCAGGCCGCCATCGCCGGTACCCGCGAAGTGAGCATGGCCGTGGTTGCCTCGACCCTGACCACCATCGCGGTGTTCCTGCCGCTGGTGTTCGTCGACGGTATCGCCGGCCAGCTGTTCCGCGACCAGGCGCTGACCGTGGCCATCGCCATCGCCATCTCGCTGCTGGTGTCGATGACCCTGATTCCGATGCTGAGCTCGCTGAAGGGCCGGCCGCCGCTGGCATTCCCGGAAGAAGCTGCGGCCGAGCCGTGGCAGCCGCAGAGCCGCTGGCAGAAGCCGGTCGCGCTCGGCCGTCGTGGTGTGATGGCAACGATGCGCTGGGGTTTCTATGCGCTGGCATGGTTGGTGGTGCGCCTCTGCCGTGGCGTGGCAGCGGTGGTCGGCCCGGTGATGCGCAAGGCCAGCGACATCGCCATGAAGCCGTACGCCGGTGCCGAGCGCGGCTACCTGCGGCTGCTGCCGGGTGCGTTGGCCCACCCCGCCAAGGTGCTGGGCCTGGCGGCGCTGGCGTTCGTCGGTACCATGGCACTGGTGCCGATGCTCGGCGCCGACCTGATCCCGCAGCTGGCGCAGGACCGTTTCGAAATGACGGTCAAGCTGCCGGCCGGCACGCCGCTGAAGCAGACCGATGCGCTGGTGCGTGAGCTGCAGTTGGCACACGGCAAGGGCGAGGGCGTGGCATCGCTGTATGGCGTCAGCGGCAGCGGTACCCGCCTGGATGCCAGCCCGACCGAGAGTGGCGAGAACATCGGCAAGCTGACCATCGTGATGGAAGGCGGCGGCAACCCGCAGACCGAAGCGGAGATCACCGAGCGCCTGCGTGACGCCATGGGTCAGCACCCGGGGGCGCAGGTGGACTTCGCGCGGCCGGCACTGTTCAGCTTCTCCACGCCGCTGGAAATCGAACTGCGTGGGCAGGACATGGCGACCCTGGAAGTGGCGGGCCAGCGCCTGGCGGCGCTGCTGCGCGGCAATGCGCACTACGCCGACGTCAAATCCACCGTGGAAGAGGGCTTCCCGGAAATCCAGATCCGCTTCGACCAGGAGCGTGCCGGTGCGCTGGGCCTGACCACGCGGCAGATCGCCGACGTGGTGGTGAAGAAGGTGCGCGGCGATGTTGCCACCCGCTACAGCTTCCGTGACCGCAAGATCGACGTGCTGGTGCGCGCGCAGGAAACCGACCGTGCCAGCGTGGAGAGCATCCGCCGCTTGATCGTCAATCCGGGCAGCACCCGTCCGGTCACCTTGGACGCAGTGGCTGACGTGGTCGCCACCACCGGCCCGAGCGAGATCCATCGTGCCGACCAGACCCGGGTTGCCGTGGTCTCGGCCAACCTGCGCGACATCGACCTGGGCGCGGCCATGCGCGAAGTGCAGCAGATGGTGTCCGAACAGCCGCTGGGCGCCGGCGTGGGCCTGCACATCGGTGGCCAGGGTGAGGAACTGGCACAGGCAGCGAAGTCGCTGATCTTCGCCTTCGGCCTGGCGATCTTCCTGGTCTACCTGGTGATGGCGTCGCAGTTCGAATCGCTGCTGCATCCGTTCGTGATTCTGTTCACCATCCCGCTGGCGCTGGTGGGCGCGATCCTGGCGTTGATGCTGACCGGCAAGCCGATATCGGTGGTGGTGTTCATCGGCCTGATCCTGCTGGTCGGTCTGGTCACCAAGAACGCGATCATCCTGATCGACAAGGTCAACCAGCTGCGCGAGGCCGGCGTGGCCAAGCACGAGGCACTGGTGGAAGGTGCGCGCTCGCGCCTGCGGCCGATCATCATGACCACCCTGTGCACGCTGTTCGGCTTCCTGCCGCTGGCGGTGGCGATGGGCGAGGGCGCCGAGGTGCGCGCACCGATGGCGATCACAGTGATCGGCGGCCTGCTGGTGTCGACCCTGCTGACCCTGCTGGTGATCCCGGTGGTGTACGACCTGATGGACCGCCGCGGTGATGCCTATTACCGCGAACGTGGCCGCAAGCATGCCGGTGAGGGCCTGCACGGCACCGCGGGCAGTGCAGCGGGTGCGGAGGAACCGGCATGAGCATCGCCGAGTTCTCCATCCGTCGGCCGGTCACCACCATCATGTGTTTCGTGTCGCTGGTGGTGGTCGGACTGATTGCCTCGTTCCGGCTGCCCTTGGAAGCGCTGCCGGACATCTCCGCGCCGTTCCTGTTCGTGCAGATTCCGTACACCGGCTCCACCCCGGAGGAAGTCGAGCGGACCATCATCCGGCCGGTGGAAGAGTCGCTGGCGACGATGACCGGCATCAAGCGCATGCGCTCGTCGGCAACCTCCGAAGCCGCGTCGATCTTCATCGAGTTCAGCGACTGGGATCGTGATATCGCCATCGCCGCTTCCGACGCGCGCGAACGCATCGATGCGATCCGCAGCGATCTTCCCGACGACGTGCAGCGCTACAACGTGTTCAAGTGGTCCAGCAGCGACCAACCGGTGCTGAAGGTGCGCCTGGCCAGTACCACCGACCTGACCACCGCCTACGACATGCTCGACCGCGAGTTCAAGCGGCGTATCGAACGGATTCCGGGCGTGGCCCGGGTCGAGATCACCGGCGCGCCGCCGAACGAGGTGGAGATCGCGATCGATCCGAACCGCCTGAACGCCCACGGCCTGAGCATCAACGAGCTGAGTGATCGCCTGCGCACGTTGAACTTCTCGATCTCGGCCGGGCAGATCGACGACAACGGCCAGCGCGTGCGCGTGCAGCCGGTGGGTGAGATCACCGACCTGCAGGAAATGCGTGATCTGGTCATCAATGCCAAGGGACTGCGCCTGGGTGACATTGCCGATGTGCGGCTGAAGCCGGCGCGGATGAGCTACGGCCGCCGCCTGGATGGCAATCCTGCCGTCGGCCTGGACATCTACAAGGAACGCAGCGCCAACCTGGTGGACGTCTCACGCGGCGCGCTTGCCGAGGTTGAAGCGATCCGCGCGCAGGACTCGATGCGCGACGTGCAGATCAAGGTGATCGACAACCAGGGCAAGGCGGTGACCTCGTCGCTGCTGGAGCTGGCCGAGGCCGGCGGCGTCGGCCTGATCCTGTCGGTGACGGTGCTGTTCTTCTTCCTGCGCCACTGGCCGTCCACGCTGATGGTGACCCTGGCCATTCCGATCTGCTTCACCATCACCCTCGGCTTCATGTACTTCGCCGGCGTCACGCTCAACATCCTGACCATGATGGGCCTGCTGCTGGCCGTGGGCATGCTGGTCGACAATGCCGTGGTGGTGGTCGAGAGCATCTACCAGGAACGCGAGCGGCTGCCGGACCAGCCACGCCTGGCGTCGATCATCGGCACCCGCAACGTTGCCATCGCGCTCAGCGCCGGCACCTTGTGCCACTGCATCGTGTTCGTGCCCAACCTGTTCGGCGAAACCAACAACATCAGCATCTTCATGGCGCAGATCGCGATCACCATCTCGGTCTCGCTGCTGGCCTCGTGGCTGGTGGCGGTCAGCCTGATTCCGATGCTGTCCGCACGCATGGCCACACCGAAGCTGGTGCACTCGCAGACCGGCGTGATCGCGCGCCTGCAGCGTCGATACGCGCAGCTGCTGGACTGGTCACTGCGCCATCGTGGCTGGAGCCTGCTGGGCATCCTGCTGGTGGTGCTGGTCAGCCTGGTACCGATGAAGCTGACCAAGATCGACATGTTCGGTGGTGATGGTGGCAAGGACATCTTCATCGGCTACATGTGGAAGGGCGCCTACACCTACCGGCAGATGTCCGAGGAAGTGGCCCGCGTCGAAGCCTGGATCGAGGAAAACCGCGAGCGCCTGCACGTGCAGCAGGTCTACTCCTGGTACAGCGAGCAGGAAGGCAGTTCGACCGTGGTCACCCTGGACGAGAAGTACGCCAAGGACATCAAGGCGCTGCAGGAGGAGCTGCGCAAGGGCCTGCCGAAGTCCGCGCGCACCGACTACTTCGTCGGCAACCAGGGCGGTGATGGTGGTGGTGGCGGCAACCAGGGCGTGCAGGTGCAGCTGGTCGGCGACTCCAGCGCGATGCTGCAGGAGATCGGCCAGGAAGTCCTGCCGCTGCTGGCCCAACGCACTGAGCTGCGCGATGTGCGCATCGACAATGGCGAGAAGGGTGGCGAGCTGAAAGTGCACGTCGACCGCGAGCGTGCAGCGGCGTTCGGATTCAATGCCGAGCAGGTGGCCAGCTTCGTCGGCCTGGCGCTGCGTGGCGCGCCGATGCGCGAGTTCCGTCGTGGTGACAACGAAGTACCGGTGTGGGTGCGCTTTGCCGGTGCCGAACAGAGCAGCCCCGAAGACCTGGCGGGTTTCAGCGTACGCACCGGCGATGGCCGCAGCGTACCGCTGCTGAGCCTGGTCAGTGTCGACGTTGGTTCATCGGCGACCCAGATCGGCCGCACCAACCGCCAGACCACGTTGACCATCAAGGCCAACCTGGCCGAGAAGATCACCGCGCCGGACGGCCGCAAGGCCATGGAAGCAGTGCTCAAGCCGATGAACTTCCCGGCCGGCTACGGCTTCACCTTCGACGGTGGTGACTACGGCGATGACAACGAGGCGATGCAGCAGATGGTGTTCAACCTGCTGATCGCGCTGGTGATGATCTACGTGGTGATGGCCGCGGTGTTCGAATCGCTGCTGTTCCCGGCGGCGATCATGAGCGGCGTGCTGTTCTCGATCTTCGGCGTGTTCTGGCTGTTCTGGATCACCGGCACCTCGTTCGGGATCATGTCCTTCATCGGCATCCTGGTGCTGATGGGCGTGGTGGTGAACAACGGCATCGTGATGATCGAGCACATCAACAATCTGCGCCGGGGCGGGATGGGGCGTACCCAGGCGCTGGTGGAGGGTTCACGCGAGCGTCTGCGCCCGATCATGATGACCATGGGCACGGCGATCCTGGCGATGGTGCCGATCTCGCTGACCGATACGCAGATGTTCGGCAACGGGCCGGAGTATTCGCCGATGGCGCGTGCGATTGCCGGTGGCCTGGCGTTCTCGACCGTGGTCAGCCTGCTGTTCCTGCCGACCATCTATGCGGTGCTCGATGACCTGCGCAATGCGGTGGTGCGCCTGATCCAGCGCGCCCGCGGGCTGGAGAGGGTAGAGCCGGGCGCTGCCCGGCTGTAATGCACAGCAAAATGTGTTTGTGGTGGGGGGAGACCGGTCGTAGTGGGGCGGTCTCCCCCTTTTTTTCATCGCCGTATCGTGTAAATGCCGTGCCAACCAGGGTTGGCACCTACCAGCAGGGCCGAGCCATGCCCGGCGGGGCAGCGCGATCAGCTCGCCACCTTGCTCCACACCTTGCCGGCAGTCAGCCACAAGCCCAGCATGCTGCCCAGGTTGGTCAGCATGAAGGTCAGCACCACGCGGGTGACGCGGTTGCGGTACCAGCCCTTCAACGACTGTGCGTCGTCGCGCAGCTTGAGGAAATCCTCGTAGGTCGGCTTGCGCAGGCGCGCCTCCACCAGGGCCGCGAACGCACCGGTGGGGATGCTCAGGCGGAACGGCTTGAACGGCGCCACCACGATCGCGGTGAGGATGCTCAGCGGGTGGCTGCCGGCCACCAGGCAGCCCAGGCCAGCCAGGCCGCCGGTATACATCGCCCAGGTCGCCAGCAGTTCGGTGCCCACGCCCAGTCCACCACGATAGAAGCCGACACCGATGCCGGTAGCCACGATGGCCAGGATCGCGAGGGTGAACCACGGGATGTTGCGCTTCTTCGGCACCGCTTCCAGCTGCTCGCGCAACGGCGCGGCCGCCTCGGTATCGGTTTCCAGATAGCGCGCCAGGCCGGCCAGGTGACCGGCACCGACCACCGCCAGCACTTCGCGCTGCTGCGGATCATGCGCTTCACGCAGGCGCGTGGCCATATAGCGGTCGCGCTCGCCGATGATGGTTTCGTACAAGGCCGGGTTCTCGCTGGCGAACTCGCCGAAGCTCGATTCCAGCATGTCGCCCTGCTTCAGCTTCTCGATCTCGTCCTCGCCGACATCCTCGGACGAGAACAGGCCAGCGCCGAGCCCGGCCACCAGCTTCAGCTTGCCGAAGAAGCCCAGTCGCTGCGAAGCGCGGCGGAACGTCAGGCCGACTTCGCGGTCGATCAGGTGCACCGGCAGGTTGCGCTCGCGCGCCAGTTCCACCGCACGCTTCAGTTCGGCGCCGGGCTCGATGCCGAGCTGTTCGGCCAGTCGGCGCTGATAGGCCGACAGCGCGAGGTTGGCCGCGAACAGGGCCACGCGACCCTTGCGGATCACTTCCACCAGGTCCAGTTTGGCCAGCGTGTCCGGGTCGCTCAGCGCCTGCAGGCGCTGTGGGTCCAGCTCGACCGCCACCGCATCGAAACGGCCGCTGTCGATGGCTTTTTCCACTGCCTCGACGCTGGCATGGGAGACGTGGGCGGTGCCCAGCAGGGTGTAGCGCACGCCGTCGCGTTCGACAACGCGTACGGGCTGGCCGGCGAACAGATCGTCGCCGGTTTCGGCAAGGGTTTCGGTCATGGAATCATTCATTGGAAGGAGCGGAATCGGCGCCATCGCCGAGCGCGCGCTGCATCTGTACGGTGTCCAGCCAGCGGCCGTGCTTGCGGCCGAGGCCACGGAACACGCCTACCAGCTGGAACCCGAAGCGTTCGTGCAGCTTGATGGAGGCGGTATTGGTCGGCTCGCCGATCACCGCCACCATCTGTCGATGGCCGCGCGCGGTGCAGGCATCGATCAGTGCCTGCAGCAGGCCGGTGCCGACGCCACGGCCCTGGAAGCGTGCATCGACATAGACCGAGTTCTCAACGGTCCACTGGTAGGCGATGCGCGTGCGGTAGGTGTTGGCATACGCATAGCCGGCAACCTGGCCGTCGATCTCGGCCACCAGGTAGGGGAAGCCGCGGTCGATGATGTCGCGCATGCGGCGCAGCATCTCGGCCTGGTCGGGAATCTCGTACTCGTAGGTGTTGACGAAGTCGGTCACTTCCACCGCATAGATCGCGGTGATCGCAGCGATGTCGGCAGGGCCGGCATCACGGATGAGTACGGCCATGCGCGGGCTCCGGGTCAGTCGATGTAGCGCTTGAGCAGGTCGCCGTAGGCGTCGATGCGACGATCGCGCAGGAACGGCCAGATGCGGCGCACATGCTCGCTGCGCTGCAGATCAACTTCGCACATCAGGATGGTCGCTTCGGTGCCGGCTTCGGCCAGGAACTCGCCCTGCGGGCCCAGCACGTGGCTGTTGCCCCAGAACTGGATGCCCGAGGCGCCCAGCGGCGACGCTTCATGGCCCACGCGGTTGCAGCTGAGCACCGGCACGCCGTTGGCCACGGCATGGCCACGGTGGCTCAGCACCCAGGCGTCGCGCTGGCGGGTCTTCTCGTCCTGCACGTCATCCGGGTCCCAGCCGATCGCGGTGGGGTAGAGCAGCAGTTCCGCACCGGCCAGCGCCATCAGCCGCGCCGCTTCCGGGTACCACTGGTCCCAGCACACCAGCACGCCAAGGCGGCCGACCGAAGTGTCGATCGGCTTGAAGCCGATGTCGCCCGGGGTGAAGTAGAACTTTTCGTAGAAACCCGGGTCATCGGGAATGTGCATCTTGCGGTACTTGCCCAGCAACGTGCCGTCCTTCTCGAAGACCACGGCGGTGTTGTGGTACAGGCCGGCAGCGCGGCGCTCGAACAGCGAGCCGACCAGCACCACGCCGTGCTTCTTCGCCAGCGCGCCCAGGCGCTCGGTGCTCGGGCCCGGGATCGGCTCGGCCAGGTCGAATTCATCGACCGATTCGTGCTGGCAGAAGTAGGGGCCGTTGTGTAGTTCCTGCAGCAGCACCAGCTTCGCGCCCTGTGCCGCAGCGTCGGCAACACGCGCTTCGATCACCGCCAGGTTGGCGGCGGCATCACCGTGGTTGCGCTCCTGGATCAGGGCGACGGTAAGGGGGCTGCGCGAGTTCATGCGGGGCGATCCTGCGGGGGAAAACCCGCATGTTAACGCGGATGTGGCATGACAGCGTGTTGGCTGCTGAATGGTGCACGCAACCGGTAGCGCCGGGCCATGCCCGGCGGATTTTCCAGATGCCGCTGCGCTCGCCGGGCATGGCCCGGCGCTACCGCGTGGCTTACGCCTTCAACAACCCGGCCGGCAGCTGCATGGTGATGCAGTGCAGACTGCCGTTCTGCCAGATCAGCGAGCGGCAGGGCACCTGTACGATCTCGCGGCCCGGGTGGGCCTGTGCCAGCACATCACGGGCCAGGTCGTCGGCCGGGTCGCCATAGGCCGGCATCAGCACCGCGCCGTTGACGATCAGGTAATTGGCATACGAAGCAGCCAGGCGGCGGCCTTCATCGATCACCGGCTTTGCCCACGGCAACGGGAACAGCCGGTACGGCTGGCCGTCACGCGTGCGCAGTGCGGCCAGCTCGGCACCCATCGCCTGCAGTTCGGCGTAGTGCGAATCGCTGGCGTCGTCGCAGGCCTGGTAGACGATGCTGTCGGCCGAGGCGAAGCGGGCGAGGGTGTCGATATGGGCGTCGGTGTCGTCGCCTTCCAGGTAGCCATGATCCAGCCACAGCACGCGTTCCTGCTGCAGCCAGTTCGCCAGGTCGGCGCTCAGGCTGTCGCGGTCACGGTCGGGATGGCGCTCGTGCAGGCACTTCCAGGTGGTCAGCAGGGTGCCTTCACCATCGGTCTCGATGCCGCCGCCTTCCAGTGCGAACGGAATGCTGCGCACCGCCGCATCGTTGAACACGCCGGCCTGGTCGAGCACGCCAACCAGCTGGTCATCGAGGGTGGCATCGAACTTGCCGCCCCAGCCGGTGAAGCGGAAGTCCAGCAGCTGGAAGCTGCCGTCGGCGCGGCGCAGGGTGATCGGGCCCGAATCACGCAGCCAGGTATCATCGTACGCGGCGGTGGTGAAGTGGACCTTGTCCATGTCGATGCGGTTGGAGCGCAGCCGCATCTCGGCATAGGTCTCCACGTCATCGTCGGCCACGCAGATCAGCACCGGCTGGAAGCGGGTGATCGCCGCAACGAGGGCGATGTAGGTCTCTTCCACCTGGCCCAGGCGGTCGGCCCAGTCGGTGTCGGCGGTGGGCCAGGCAATCAGGACGCCGCTCTGGGCTTCCCATTCGGCAGGAAAACGAAGGGTCTGGTTCATGGTCTCGCTACACGCGCCCGCCGGTGGCGGGCATGGGGGTCAACGGATCGGCGGCTTGGGGCCGATTTCGTTCGGATCCGCCTGGTTTGCCACCACGTCGATCACCTTCTGCTTCTCGAAGTAGACGGTGAACTGCGGGTACACCCAGCGGTGGATGGTTGGCCATTGCCGTTTCTGTCCGCCGCGCGGCTGCAGCTGCTCTGCCGGCGCGCCGAACTGGGACTGCACCTGCTGCATGCTCTGGCCGCGGGCGGGCAGGGCGCCGGCCGGCTTCTCGCGGGCGCGGTCGACAAGCAGGGTATCGGCCAGCGCCGGGGTGGCGGCAGCCAGGGTGGCCAGTACGGCCAGGGTGCACAGGTAACGCGTCATCTCGATCTACTCCCCAGTGGTCAAGAACAGCGATTACAGCAAAAACGGCAGGAAAAAACCGCATAAACAAAAAACCGCCCGAAGGCGGCTTTTTGCATCGGGTCGGCCCCGCGTGGGGCCAGCCGCGGTCACAAGGACCGTTGGGCTTAGCGCTGACGCGCCTTGAAACGCGGGTTCGACTTGCAGATGACGAAGATCTTGCCACGACGACGCACGACCTTGCAGTCACGGTGACGGGCCTTCGCCGACTTCAGGGAGGACAGAACTTTCATGGCATACCTCGGCGTAAACAGTAGTTGTTCGGGTGGAGCGTGGCCGCGATATGCGAAAGACAATCGGCAGTTGACGCTCGTTCAAGCCCGCCATTCTACCGGGCTTTTCCCCATGGTTTCAAGTGGTTGCACAAATGGCCCGTTGCGGGGTGTCTGGCAGGGGCTAGAATGGCCCCTTCACACGCGCAAGGACCCCCATGAATCCACTCGTTCCCGTCCTGACCATCGACGGCCCATCAGGGGCCGGCAAGGGTACCATCAGCCGCATCGTGGCGCGCCGGTTGGGCTGGCACTACCTGGATTCGGGCGCTCTGTACCGTGCCGTCGGCGTGGCGGCCAGCTGGGCCGACATCGACACCTCCGATGCCTCCGCGCTGGTGCGCTGCACCTTTGACACCCATGTCCAGTTCGTCGAGCAGGGCGATGGCATGCGGGTCCTGGTCAATGGCACCGACGCCACCGACGAGCTGCGGCTGGAGACCACCGGGGCGCTGGCGTCGGCGATTGCCGCCATTCCCGAGGTCCGGGCCGCCCTGAAGGAGCGCCAGCGCGCATTCAGGATGGAGCCGGGGCTGGTCGCCGACGGCCGCGACATGGGCACCGTCATCTTCCCGGACGCCCCCTACAAGGTCTTCCTGACCGCCAGTGCCGAGGAGCGCGCCGAGCGCCGGCATAAGCAGTTGAAAGACAAGGGGGTTTCTGTTAACTTTGAAGACCTCCTGCGCGAGATCATGGCCCGCGACGCCCGTGATGCTCAGCGTACCGTGGCGCCCCTGAAGCCGGCAGACGATGCTGTCCTCATCGACACCACAGGCATCGGCATCGAAGATGTCGTTGCCAGAGTGATGGATCTGCTTCCGGTTCCGGCTGCCTGATCCGTTCGCGCGGGAGCTCTGCCAGCAGCATCGGTGGAGGTCGCGCATCTGCAGTGCTGTAAAAGCTCCGTCGCGCAATGATGCGTGGCGGTTTTCCTACTTCCACACACGACCTGCATTTCCGGGGTCGACCAACAGGCGGGCGGCAGCCATTCCCTGAAGGGAAGCCAGCCGACCCATGTGTCCAACAGAGTAAATCTAATGACCGAATCATTTGCCGAACTGTTTGAAGCCAGCCAGGCCAACCTGGCCAAGCTGAAGCCGGGCGCCATCGTCAGCGGTACCGTTGTTGAAGTCCGCGGCGACGTCGTGGTGATCAACGCCGGGCTGAAGTCGGAAGGCATCGTGCCGATCGAACAGTTCCGTAACGACGCTGGCGAAATCGATGTTGCCGAAGGCGACATCGTCAAGGTCGCCCTCGACTCGATCGAGAACGGCTTCGGTGAAACCGTCCTGTCGCGCGAGAAGGCCAAGCGCGCGATGGTGTGGGACGAGCTGGAAGAAGCGTTGGAAAAGAACGAAACCATCACCGGTCGCATCAGCGGCAAGGTCAAGGGTGGTTTCACCGTGGACATCAAGGATGTCCGCGCCTTCCTGCCGGGTTCCCTGGTCGATGTGCGCCCCGTGCGCGATCCGGCCTACCTGGAAGGCAAGGAGCTGGAATTCAAGCTCATCAAGCTTGACCGCAAGCGCAACAACGTCGTGGTCTCGCGCCGCGCTGTCGTCGAAAGCGAGCACTCGGAAGAGCGCGAGCAGCTGATGGACAAGCTGCAGGAAGGCGCGATCCTGAAGGGTGTCGTCAAGAACCTGACCGATTACGGCGCATTCGTGGACCTGGGCGGTATCGACGGCCTGCTGCACATCACCGACATGGCATGGAAGCGCGTGCGCCATCCGTCCGAAGTCGTGAACGTCGGCGACGAGCTGGACGTGCGCGTGCTGAAGTTCGACCGCGAGCGCAACCGCGTTTCGCTGGGCCTGAAGCAGCTGGGCGAAGATCCGTGGGATAACATCGCCCGTCGTTACCCGGCCAACAGCCGCGTGTTCGGCAAGGTCTCCAACGTCACCGATTACGGCGCATTCGTCGAAATCGAGCCGGGCGTCGAAGGTCTGGTGCACGTTTCCGAGATGGATTGGACCAACAAGAACGTCAACCCGTCCAAGGTTGTGCAGGTCGGTGACGAAGTTGAAGTCATGGTCCTGGACGTCGACGAGGAGCGTCGCCGCATCTCGCTGGGCATGAAGCAGGTTGCCGCCAATCCGTGGGAAACCTTCGCTGCCACCCACAAGAAGGGTGACAAGGTGTCGGGCCAGATCAAGTCGATCACCGACTTCGGCATCTTCATCGGCCTGGACGGCGGCATCGACGGCCTGGTTCACCTGTCCGACATCAGCTGGGCGACCACTGGCGAAGACATCGTTCGCAACTTCAAGAAGGGCGACAACCTGGACGCAGTGGTCCTGGCCGTCGATCCGGAGCGCGAGCGCATTTCGCTGGGCGTCAAGCAGCTGGAGCAGGATCCGTTCGGCCAGTACATGGCGACCAATCCGAAGGGCTCCAAGGTCGAAGGCGTGGTGAAGGAAGTCGACGCCAAGGGCGCGATCATCGAGCTGTCCGACGGCATCGAAGGCTATGTTGCAGCTCGCGACATCGCCAACGAGCGTGTCGACGACGCGACCCAGCACCTGAAGGTCGGCGACAAGGTTGAAGCCAAGTTCGTGGGCATGGATCGCAAGGGTCGTACCCTGCAGCTGTCGATCAAGGCCAAGGACGACGCTGAAATGCGCGAAGTGCTGGAGGAATACCAGTCCTCTTCGGCTTCCAGCGGCACCACCCAGCTGGGCGCGCTGCTGCGTGCACAGCTGAACGGTAACAAGTCCGAGTAATATCGGCCTTACGCTGTTCGTTGTTTCCTGGACGGCCCGGGCACTGCCCGGGCCGTTTCAGGCTGAGATGCCCCTGATGTGAGCCGGTAATGACCAAATCCGAACTGATCGAAATCCTCGCGCGCCGGCAGGCGCACCTGAAGGCCGATGATGTCGATCTGGCGGTCAAGTCATTGCTGGAAATGATGGGGGGCTCATTGTCGGCCGGCGATCGCATCGAGATCCGCGGCTTTGGCAGCTTTTCGCTGCACTACCGTCCGCCGCGCCTGGGTCGCAACCCGAAGACCGGCGAATCGGTTGCCCTGCCGGGCAAGCATGTCCCTCATTTCAAGCCAGGCAAGGAATTGCGCGAGCGGGTCAGCAGTGTGCTGCCGCTGGACGCAGATCCGGCCTGAGCCGTCCGTCGCGCGACTTCGTGCGAATCCCACCACGAGTCGGATAAGCTACGGCCTCCTGCCAATGGAGCTGTCGCATGAAAGTTTTTCGTCTGCTGGTCCTGCTGGCGGTTCTCATCCTTGGTCTGATCATCGGTGCGGTCAACATGACGGCCATGTCGATCAACCTGCTGTTTACCCAATTGAACACATCCGTCGGCGTGGCGCTGATTGCCGCCCTGCTGATCGGTGTCGTGGTCGGTGCTGGCCTGGTGCTGGTAAGCGTGGTCATTCCGCTCTACAGCCAGCTGCGCCGTGCCAACAAGTCGGCGGCTGCCCCGTCGGCGCCGGTGGCCCCCTCCCAATCGTTTGATGGACGTTGATCGAAGATGGAATTCGTTTCCGAGTGGTTCTGGTTCTTCCTCTGTCTTCCGTTGGCGGCGCTGGCCGGCTGGGTGATCGGACGCCGCGGCGGTCAACGCCACGGTGACAACCAGGTAAGCCACCTGTCCAGCACCTATTTCCGTGGCCTGAACTACCTGCTCAACGAGCAGCCGGACAAGGCCATCGAACTGTTCCTGCACATCGCCGAGCTGGACAAGGAAACCTTCGAGACCCAGGTCGCGTTGGGTCACCTGTTCCGTCGCCGTGGTGAAGTGGACCGCGCGATCCGTCTGCACCAGGGCCTGGTCAACCGCCAGGACCTGAGCGACGCGCAGCGTGTGCAGGCCCTGCTGGCACTGGGCGAGGACTACATGAAGTCCGGCCTGCTGGACCGTGCCGAAACGGTGTTCACCGAACTGGCCCAGCTGGACCAGCGCGCACCGCAGGCGCTCAAGCACCTGATCGGCATCTACCAGGCCGAGCGCGACTGGGAAAAGGCGATCGACAACGCTACCCGCTTCGAAGATGTCACCGGCGAGCCGATGGGCAAGCTGATCGGGCAGTTCGAATGCGAGCTGGCCGAGCGCTTCCGTGGCGCTGGCAAGCTGGAAGAGGCGAGGGCAGCCATTGCCCGCGCTTACCAGGCCGATGCCATGTCGGTCCGTGCCGGCATCATCGAGGGCCGCCTGGAAACCGATGCAGGCAATGCCGAGGCCGCCGTGCGCGCCTTCGAGCGTGCTGCCCGCAACGATCCGGAATACCTGCCGGAAGTGCTGCCGGCGCTGATGGAGAACTACCGCAAGGTCGGTGACCTGGGTGGCGCGCGCGCCTTCCTGTCCGAGATGACCGAGCATTACCGCGGCATCGCTCCGGTGCTGGCGCTGACCCGCCTGATGGAAGAGCAGGAGGGTGTCGCACCTGCCCGCGCCTATCTTGGCCGCCAGCTCAAGGATCGCCCGTCGGTGCGTGGCGAATCGGCACTGATCGACCTCACCCTGGCCGAGGGCGCAGATTCCACTGCCACCCTGCACGACCTCAAGCACATCACCGACCAGTTGCTGGTGCGCAATCCCGCCTACCGCTGCACCCGCTGTGGATTCGGCGCGCGCACCCACCACTGGCAATGCCCGAGCTGCAAGGAGTGGGGCACGGTCAAGCCGCTGTTGAATTACGCGGTGCTCTGAACCATGCCGTGGCTTGTGATGGCCGCGCTGCTGGGCCTGGCCCTGCTCAGCGCGGCGTTGACCTGGGCGGCGCGCGTGTATGCCCTGCGCAGGCAGTTGCTGGATCAGCCTGGCGAGCGTCGCAGCCACAGCGTCGCCACCCCGCGTGGTGGCGGTATCGCCATCGTGATCAGTCTGCTGGTTGCGGCGGCCGTGGCCGCCTGCGTCTGGCCGGACGCTGCAGTCAGCCTGGCTGTCGCCAGCCTTGGTCTGGCCCTGGTGGCCGGCATTGGGTGGTGGGATGACCATCGGCCGCTACCGGCCATGCGCCGCTTGCTGGTGCATTTCCTCGCCGCCGCCTTGTTGGCTGGGCTGGTCAAGATGCATGGGGGCAGCTGGCTGTTGAGCCTGCTGGTGCTGTTCTTCACCGCATCACTGATCAACATCTGGAACTTCATGGATGGGATCAACGGGATTGCCAGCAGTCAGGCGGTCATCGTTGCGCTGGGCTTCGCCACCGTGCTGCCCTGGCCCTATTCGCTGGTAGCCGTTGTTCTTGGCCTGGCGTGCCTGGGTTTTCTGCCATTCAATTTCCCGCAGGCGCGGATCTTCATGGGTGATGTCGGCAGTGGCGCGCTGGGCTATGCCGTGGCGGCGGTGCTGGCCGTCGCTGCAGTGCACACCGACATCAACTGGATCCTGCTTCTGCTGCCGTTATCGGGCTTCCTTGTGGACGCGGGCTTCACGCTGTTGGCGCGCATGCTTTCCGGGCAACGCTGGATGGAACCCCACACCCAGCACGTCTACCAGCGCGCGGTCCAGGCAGGAGCCAGCCATGCCCAGGTGACAGGGATGTACTTTGTTCTGGGCCTGTTCAGTATTACAGTGTTCAATATCTGCACCAATTTGCAGCCGAGGTGGGAGGCTGCCGTAGCGGTCGCGTGGTTTGCCGCGTTGACCCTGCTGTGGCTACTCCTGCGCAATGGATTGCGCCACCGATAAGGAATTACTCGATCTATGTCTTCACCCTGGCGGGACAGAATCCTCGGTCTGATGCCGCGTACGGCCATCGTCTGCCACGACTTGTTCATGGTATGGGCGTGCTGGCAGCTGTTGCATGCAGGTCGTTACTCGATCCTTGCCGACGCTCCTGCATTGCCGCTGTGGAACGTGGACACCACGCTGGTGCTGGCGCTGCAGGGCCTGGTGTTCTGGCGTATCGGCCTCTATCGCGGGCTGTGGCGCTTTGCCAGCGTCAGCGACCTGCTGAACATCTTCAAGGCCAGCTTCATCGGCCTGATCGCCATCGTTCTGGTGCTGGCCTGGAAGCGCTTCAACGGCGTGCCGATGTCGGTGCTGGTGATCTATCCGTTCGCACTGTCGGCACTGCTGGGCGCGCCGCGCCTGTTGTACCGGGCGTGGAAGGACTACCAGTCGCTGCAGTCCGATTCGTCCGCGCGCCGCGTGCTGATTCTCGGCGCCGGCCAAGCCGCTGAGACCCTGGTGCGCGACCTGCGCCGATCCGGCAATTTCGAGCCGGTCGGCCTGCTTGATGATGCACCGCACCTGCGTGGCGCCAAGCTGCAGAGCCTGCCGATCCTGGGCACGCTGGACGACGCACCGGCGGTGGCCCGTGAGACTGCGGCCAAGCTGCTGGTGATTGCCATGCCCTCGCTGGATGCCGTCGGCATGCAGCGCGTGGTGGCCATCTGCGAGAGCACCGGTATTCCGTTCCGCACGGTGCCCAAGCTCAGCGACATCCTGCAGGGACAGTCGCTGCCGGGCCAGTTGAAGGAAGTGGCGATCGAAGACCTGCTCGGGCGCAAGCCGATCATGCCGGACTGGAACCTCATCCGCGGCTGGTTGGGCGGGCGCACGGTGATGGTGACCGGTGCCGGTGGCTCGATCGGGTCCGAGTTGTGTCGCCAGTGTGCGCGCCATGGTGCCGGACGTATCGTGCTGCTGGAGATCAGCGAACTGCTGCTGTTGACCATCGAGGGCGAGCTGCGCCGCAGCTTCCCCGACGTCGAGATCGAAGCCGTGCTCGGTGACTGTGGCGATCCCGCGGTCATCCGCCATGCGCTGTCGCTGCATCCGGTCGACACCGCCTTCCATGCCGCTGCCTACAAGCATGTGCCGGTGCTGGAGCGTCAGCTGCGCGAAGCCGTGCGCAACAACATCCTGGCCACCGAGAACGTGGCCCGCGCCTGCCTGGAAGCCCGCGTCGAGCACTTTGTGTTCATTTCGACCGACAAGGCGGTGGACCCGGTCAATGCGCTGGGCGCCAGCAAGCGCTATGCGGAGATGATCTGCCAGAGCCTGGACCAGAAGTCCACGCACACCCGTTTCGTGACCGTCCGTTTCGGCAACGTGCTGGCGTCGGCCGGCAGCGTGGTGCCGTTGTTCCGCGAGCAGATTCTCAAGGGCGGCCCGGTCACGGTGACCGATCCGGAGGTCAGCCGCTATTTCATGACCATTCCCGAGGCATGCCAGCTGATCCTGCAGGCGGCCGCGTCGGCGTCGCACGGGGCGATCTATACGTTGGACATGGGCGAGCCCGTGCCGATCCGGGTGTTGGCCGAACAGATGATCCGCCTGGCCGGCAAGCAGCCCTACAAGGACATCCCGATCATCTACACCGGCATGCGTCCGGGCGAGAAGCTGCACGAGACGCTGTTCTATTCCGACGAGGACTACCGGCCGACCGCGCACCCGAAGATCCTGGAAGCCGGCGTACGTGCGTTCTCGCGTGACATCGTGCTGGGCAACGTTCCGAAGCTGCGCGAGGCGATTGCCAGGTACGACATCGATACAATCCAGGAAATCCTGTTCGCGACCATGCCGGAATTTTCGCCAATCGAACAGGATGCTTACATTTCTTCCGCTAAGGTTGTGCCCTTTCCGGCACGTGAGGCCAGCAGGCACCAATGAGCAAGCGTATTCGCAAGGCGATATTTCCAGTAGCAGGTCTGGGCACGCGTTTTCTTCCGGCAACCAAGACGGTGCCGAAGGAGATGCTGCCGATCATCGATCGGCCGCTGATCCAGTACGCCGTGGATGAGGCGATCGAAGCGGGCTGTGACACCCTGGTGTTCATCACCAACCGTTACAAGCACGCTGTCGCCGACTATTTCGACAAGGCCTACGAGCTGGAGCAGAAGCTCGAGCGCGCGGGCAAGCACGAGCAGCTCGAACTGATCCGCCATGTGCTGCCGGAAGGCGTGCGCGCGATCTTCGTTACCCAGACCGAGGCTCTGGGCCTGGGCCATGCGGTGCTGTGCGCCAAGGCGGTCATCGGTGACGAGCCGTTTGCAGTGCTGCTGCCGGATGATCTGATCTGGAACCGCGGCGCGGGTGCGCTGAAGCAGATGGCCGACCTCAACGAGGCCAGCGGCGCCAGCGTCATCGCCGTGGAAGATGTGCCACACGACAAGACGGCCAGTTACGGCATCGTCGCCACCGAGGCGTTCGATGGCCGCAAGGGGCGTATCTCGCAGATCGTGGAGAAGCCCAAGCCGGAGGACGCGCCGAGCGATCTGGCAGTGGTGGGCCGCTACGTGCTGAGCCCGAAGATCTTCGAGTTGCTTGAGCAGACCCGGACCGGTGCCGGTGGCGAGATCCAGCTGACCGATGCGATCGCCGAACTGCTGAGAACCGACGAGGTTGATGCCTATCGTTTCGAAGGCACCCGTTTCGACTGCGGCACCCATCTGGGGCTGGTCGAGGCGACGATCCGCTTTGCGCTGGACAACCCGAAGCTGGCCGGGCCGGCGCGGGAGAAGCTGGCGGCGATGCTGGCGGAGTAAGGT
>RCUO01000286.1_pt1 | contig 29103 bp, 22 predicted proteins | sample 2166161 | NCBI WGS metagenome assembly RCUO01 (sample SAMN09932617, study PRJNA488358) | compost metagenome | feature: garden; material: soil; isolation source: compost soil in cyclohexanecarbonitrile-enriched culture | place: Germany: Experimental Botanical Garden Goettingen | collected 2016-01-27
TGAAGGCATTGCTGGCGGTGTTGGTGCCGGTAGCGCCGCCATTGCAGGTGGCCGGCACGGTGGCGTTCCCCAGCAGCACCTCGTTCCAGGCCCAGGTCAGCACCACGCTGGCGCCGCTGAAGGTGCTGCTGTAACTACCCGATGCCAGCACCTGGTTGGCCGGGATCTGCGCGAACAACTGCACGCTCTGCGCGCCGCTGCCGCCGGTCAGCAGGGGCACGTTGTAGGTCATGGTCAGCTCCTGCGCCGGCGGTACGCCGCGCGGGGTCAGGCCGGTTACCTGGCTGTAGTTGGAAGTGTTGTAGAGCTGGAAATTGAGTGTATCGCCGCTGCCGTTGACCATCGTTCGCCACGGCGTGGTGGTGCTGCCGCCCGTGCCGTTGCCGATGCCCACGCAGACACGCACGCCGGTGGTGGCGAGCAGGCTCAGCGCGGCGGTGGTGCAGGTCACGGTGATGTTCAGGGTGCCCGAGGTCGGCCCGGCGGCGCCGCTGTTGACGTTGCCGAACGGCAGCAGTGCGTCGGCGGTGGCGGTGCAGGTGGCGGCCGCGCGCGCCGGTGCGCTGGCGATCAGGCCGGCCAGAAGCAGCAGGCCTAGCAGCAGCATCCTCACGGCGCCACCTCCGGCACGCATTGCAGGGGCGCCGGACGAGGCCGCGCACCCGCGGCGACCACCTGCGGCGATGCCGGTACCCGCGTACGGCACTGCCCTCGGCTGGTGGTGATGTACAGCACGGTGCCAGCGGCCACGTCTTCCAGGTACAGCAGTCCGTCGTAACCGACCGAGGCCTGGCGGCCATCCGCCAGTTGCACCTCGCTGCCTGCTTCCAGCGGCTGCCCCGCCATGTCCTGCACGGTGAGGGTCAACGACGGCCGCGAGCGCAGGTTGAAGGTCAGCCCGGTGCCGGCACGCTGGCGCGGTGTTACCCAGTCCTCGATGCGATCGGCGCGCATGTCCGCCGGCAGGTCCAGGGTGTCGATGGAGACGCGGTTGCGCTGCCAGGACAGCAGTGGGCTGATCAGCAGCAGGCCACGATCGTCGGTGACACCGATCAGGCGGTTCTCAAGCCGCACCGGTACACCGCCCACGCCATTGGTGCTGACCACGGCGAAGGCATCGGCGACTTCGCGCGCGGCGAAGGTGTGCCCGGCCATCCACACCAGGCTGCCGCTGGCGCTGCCATAGGCGTAGTTGAGGCCGGACTGGCGCGAGGCACCCAAGGCATAGCGGCCGACATCGTTGAGGATGCCGACTTCGGCCAGGCCGCCGCTGCCGTCGTCGCCGTGGCGCACCTGTGCGCGCCAACCGATACCGCCGGCGCTGCCGTCGCCCGGTACCGGCTGGGTGACATCGGCGACCCAGCTCTGGCGGTCGCCGTTGCGCTGGCTGGACAGGCTGGCCTGGCGGTTGTTGCCCAGGCTTGCGGTCAGCGACAGGTAGACACTGCGGTCATCGCTGTTGTCCAGGTTCTGGTTGACCGACAGGTAGGCCGACCAGCGCTGGCTCCAGCTGCGTGACCAGAACAGGCTGGCATAGCGGTTGTCCTCGCCATCGGGATAGCGCAGGCGCAGGTAGCTGGCGCTCAGGGAGCCCAGGCGCAGCAGGTCCAGGCCGACCGTGGCCTGCTCGCTGATGCTGGGCGGCAGGTTGGCCTGCAGCGCGCCCAGGTCGCGGTAGTCGCCGTGGCTGCGCACGCTGCGCAGATTGACGTTGAAACGACGGTTGTTCCAGCTGTACCCCAGCGCCCACTGGCCGCCCTGCAGGCCCTGGTAGCGGCTGTGGGCGTACGCGGCATTGACCACGCCCGCGCCGCCCAGCAGCCACCAGCCGCCCACGCCGGCCTGTGCCAGGCCGCCGCCACCTTCGGCGTGTGCTTCGCCGGTGAATGTGTCGCTGACGCCGCCGCGCCAGCTGGCGCTTGCCACGGTACGGTCGTCGTAGGCGAAGGAGCGCTCGCCGAACTGCTCGCGCAGCTGGCCGACGCCGAGCGACCAGTCCGACAGGCCCTTGGCCAGCAGTTGCTGGGTGCCGTAGAAGCTGAAATCCAGGGTCTGCATGCGGCCGAACGCATCGGTGACCACGACCTGCGCGCTACCGTTGCCGCTGATGCCCGGTTGCGCCGCCAGCTGGAATGGTCCGACCGGCACCTGGCCGCTGTACTGGCGCAGGCCATCGACATACAGCTCGACCGTGGATGGCACCACCGCCTGGCCTAGGAAGGCGGGCGTCGGGGTAAGCACACGGTACGGCTGCAATCCGTAATTGCGGCCGATCTGCAGGCCGCCCAGGCGTACCGGCCGGCTCCAGTCGACGAAGCCGCTGTAGAAGTCGCCCACCTCCAGAGTCAGCGCCCTGTCCGGGAAATCCAGGGTCCAGCGCGTGTCCAGGCGTACGCTGTCGCTGCGCCAGTGGCGGTCTCCGGTCTGGTAGCGACGGCTGACCGCGGTGTTCTCGAAGGTGCCGGCACCCACGCCGAACACCCGCAGTTCAGAGCTCAGGGTCAGATTGCCGAGGCGGTCGACGCGGCTGCCATACAGGTCGTAATTGAGCAGGACGCCGGGCGAGGCGCTGCTGCGCGGCGCGCGCGCCTGCGGGCGGCTGAGCACGGTCGTGGGCAGGGTCAACTGGTCCAGTGGCACGTCCAGCGCGAGGGTCTGCAGGTGCGCGTCATAACGCACCACCGCGCCGCTGATCTGGTCCAGATACACGGGAGCATCGCCACTGGCATTGAAACCGAGCTGGCGCAGGATCTCGGGGCTGGCCTGCAGGCGGCCGCGATTGTCGGTGAAGGGCAGCAGGCCGCGTGGCGTGCTGTTGAGGGTCACGTCCAGGTACAGCGTCTGGTTGGCCGTGAGTGGGGTCGGTGGCGGCAGCAGGGCATCGGCGGAGACCCCGGAGACATCGGCTGCATGGGCCGCCGGGGACAGGGCCGCACCGAGCGCTGCGCTCATCAGCGCCTCAGCGAGCCGGTGGTGGCGGCAGCGACGTCTGTTCCGACTCGCCATTGAGCTTGGCCGTGATCTGGTCGTTGTCGCGGTCGATCGCCGTGCGCTCCAGCGGCCAGCGCATGACCTGGCCGGGCAGCACGTAGCCCAGCAGGCCGGGATGGACGATGCGCGGCCGCTCCGGGCTGCCCAGGGCGAGGTCGGCGATCTGCGCGTAGCTGTTGCCGGTATTGCCTACTTCCACGCCGTTGCGACCGTCGTCCAGCCGGACCAGGCGGGCGTGCAGCTGCGGTGCCAGCCGGCCGCCGGCGCCGGGTTGCACGAACACCGGGATGGAATAGCGCAGTACGAACTGCATGCCTTCGCTGCGCGTGGCCAGATCGGGCACCTCATCGACGATCAGCCGGTAGTACTGCTGCGCAGCCGGTGCGTCGGCAACGGCGCGCATGACCCGCACCAGCTGCTGCTGGCCCGCTGCCAGTTCCTGCATCGGTGGCGTAGCCAGCAGATCCTCGGTGGGCAGCAGTTGCTCCTTCCCGTCCTGCTGTACCCAACGGAACACCCTTACCTGCAGCTTCACCGGCGAGGTGCCGCTGTTGGTCAACCACAGTTCGCCAGCGCGCTGGCGTGCTTCCAGCTGCAGGCTGGTGGGGGCGACCTGCAGGCTGGTCGCCGAGACCTCGTTGACCCCAAGCAGGCTGAAGACGAGCAGCGCCACGCCGGTGGCGCGCCACGGGCGGGATCCGGCCATGCGGGCGTGCTCCATCAATAGGTGATCGTGGCGGTAACGGTATCCAGATAGTTGCCGGTAGCAGCGTTGGCCGTGCTCAGGTTGAGGATCTGGCCGTAGACGATGTAGGGCACCGCCAGCCCGGTGCCGATGCCGGCCTGGGTGTTGGTGCCGGTGGTGGCGCCCCAGACCAGGGTGTGTGCGGCATCCTGGTAGAGCTGGTAGCCCACGTAGTTGTTCGCGGTCACCGCGGCGTTGGTGTTCTTCATCCGCCGCGTGGTGACGTCATTGGCCGTGCCGGCATTGGCACCGGCATTCAGCGCGATGGTGTACGGGGTCAGGGCCGAACACTGCGCGGTCACGGTGCCCTGGCCCAGGGTGGGGGTGGCGGTGGTGGAGGCGGCGGTACCGAAGTCGACGTTGGTGGCCGCAGCGGCAGTGATGGTGCAGGCCTTGGTGACCACCAGGGTGACGTTGAACGTGGTGGTGTCGGCGGCGGCGGCCGGGCCGGCCAGCAGCAGGGCCAGGGCCCAGGCCAAAGGGGAACGAGCTGCGGATCGCATGGACAACCTCCCTGACCCGAAGGTCCGTTGAACAGGGCGAAAACGGCACGTTCGGCGCCGTTTTGACGACAGTGGGGCCAGCGTAGGCACCGCAAGTGTCTGTATTCCGTGAGAAACAGGCTATCGAAAGGGTGTGGACCATCACGCTTTCACCTTCCTTGCCGGATCCGTGCATGGCCCGGATCGCCAGTTGGGTGGCGTTCGTTCAGATTGCGGCCGGATCGGCGATAATGGGAGCCATGAGCGTGAATATCAAAACCCCGCAGGAAATCGAGATGATGCGCATCGCCGGCCGCCTGGCCAGCGAAGTGCTCGACATCGTCACCCCCCACGTCAAGCCCGGTGTCACGACCGAGGAACTGGACCGCATCTGCCACGACCACATCGTGAACGTGCAGGGCGCCATTCCGGCCAACGTCGGCTACCGCGGCTTCCCCAAGACCGTGTGCACCTCGGTCAACAATGTCATCTGCCACGGCATTCCCAGCGAAGGGAAGGTCCTCAAGGATGGCGACATCATCAACATCGACGTCACCGTCATCAAGGACGGCTGGCATGGCGACACCAGCCGCATGTACTTCGTCGGCACCCCGTCGGTGATGGCCAAGCGCCTGGTCGACGCCACCTATGAAGCCATGTGGCGCGGCATCCGCGCGGTGCGTCCGGGCGCAACCCTGGGCGACGTCGGCCATGCGATCCAGAGCTATGCCGAAGGCGAGCGCTTCAGCGTGGTGCGCGAGTACTGCGGCCATGGCATCGGCAAGGTCTACCACGATGAACCGCAGGTGGTGCATTACGGCCGCCCGGGCCAGGGCCTGGTGCTGCAGCCGGGCATGACCTTCACCATCGAGCCGATGATCAACGAGGGCACCCGCTACAACAAGGTGCTGCCCGATGGCTGGACCGTAGTGACCAAGGACCGCAAGCTGTCGGCGCAGTGGGAGCACATGATCGCGGTCACCGAGACCGGCGTGGACGTGCTGACCCTGTCGCCGGGCGAGTCGCAGGTCTCCTGACGATGCTGCCGGCGAGTTCGCTGCTGGACACGCCGGCCGCGTCGCTCAACGACCCGGATTGGGCTGCTGCCGCGCGCGATGCGCTGCAGCAGGCCGACACGCGCCTGTACCGCCGCTTCGACCAGGGCGACAACATCGAGCGCCTGCTGGCGTTGCGCGCGCGCGCGGCCGATCACCTGATCCGCCATGCATGGCAGCGCTGCCTGCCAGCCGACAGTGGCCTGTCGCTGTTCGCGGTGGGGGGCTATGGGCGTGGTGAACTGTTCCCGCGTTCGGACATCGACCTGCTGGTGTTCGGCGATCCGCTGGCGCAGCTGGCCCACGAGGACGCGCTCGCGCGGCTGTTCGCGCTGCTGTGGGATTGCGGCCTGGCGGTCAGTCACGCAGTGCGTTCGGCCGCGCAATGCAGCGAGGCCGCTGCCGACCAGACCGTGCTGACGGCGTTGATCGAAGCGCGCCCGCTGATGGCCGATGAGGCAGCACGGCGCGCGCTGCGTGCGGCGGTGGATGACCGCGAACTGTGGCCACCGCGTGCGTTTTTCCTGGCCAAGCTCGAGGAACTTCGCAACCGTCACCAGCGCTTCGGTGACACTGCCGACAACCTGGAGCCGGACCTGAAGGATGGCCCCGGCGGCCTGCGTGATCTCAATACGCTGGGCTGGATGGCGCTGCGTGCGTTCGGTGTGCGCGATCTGGAAGCGTTGGTCGGCCTGGGCCACCTGGGCGCTGACGAGGCCGCTGCGCTGAAGCGCGAACGCGCGGTGCTGGCACGACTTCGCTTCGGCCTGCATCTGGTGGCGCGACGCCCGGAAGAGCGCCTGCGCTTCGATTACCAGAAGACCCTGGCCGCGCGCCTGGGCTTTGAGGACGACGCCGAAAGCCTGGGTGTCGAGAAGATGATGCAGGGCTTCTACCGCGCCGCTTCGGTGGTGCGGCGGATCAGCGATCGTCTGCTGCAGCGTTTCGAGGAACAGTTCGATGGCGAGGCACAGCCCGAACCACTGACCGTGGGGTTCGCCCTGCGCCGTGGCTACCTGGCGGCCAACGATGCCGACTGGCCGAACGCCGACATCGGCCAGGTCTTCGCGCTGTTCGCCAGCTGGGCCAACAATCCGCAGATCCGTGGCCTGCATTCGTTGACCGCGCGCGCGCTGGCCGAATCGCTGCCGCTGCTGCCTGCCTATGACCAGGCAGACCCTGACGCGCGCGAACAGTTCATGGCCCTGCTGCGCGGCCAGCGCCCGGTCGACACGCTTTCGCGCATGGCGCGGCTGGGCGTGCTGGGGCAATGGATTCCCGCGTTCGCCCAGGTCAGCGGGCGCATGCAGTTCGACCTGTTCCATGTCTACACCGTCGACCAGCACACGCTGATGGTCCTGCGCAACATGGGGCTGTTCGCCAGCAGTCGCGCCGACGAACGTTTCTCGATCGCCCATGAAGTCTGGCCGCGCCTGCGCAAGCCCGAACTGCTGCTGCTGGCCGGCCTGTTCCACGACATCGCCAAGGGGCGCGGCGGCGATCATTCCGAACTGGGCGCGGTCGATGCAAGGGCCTTCTGCCATGCGCAGGGGCTGAGCGGTTCGGATACCGAGCTGGTGGCCTGGCTGGTCGAACAGCACCTGCGGATGTCGGTGACCGCGCAGAAGCAGGACATCGCCGATGCGGACGTGATCCATCGATTCGCGACCCTGGTCGGCAGCCGCGACCGCCTCGATTACCTCTACCTGCTGACCTGCGCCGACATCGCCGGCACCAGCCCGAAGCTGTGGAACGCGTGGAAGGACCGGCTGCTGGCCGATCTGTACTTCGCGACCCGGCGCGCGCTGCGCGAGGGCCTGGAACACCCGGTGCCGGCCGCCGAGCGCGTGGCCGAAGCGCGCGACAGCGTGCGTGCGCTGGTGCGCGAGCAGGGCTACGACGATGCCACCATCGACCGCCAGTTCGCGGTGATGCCCGACGAAGGTTTCATCCGTTTGCGCCCGGAACAGCTGGCCTGGCAGGCCGCCGCGCTGGTACCGATCAAGCAGGGCCAGACGCTGGTAAAGGTACGTCGGATCAGCGTCGACGACCCGGCATTGGAAGTGTTCGTGCACTCGCCGGACCGTGATGGCTTGTTCGCCGCGATCGTGATGACGTTGGACCGCAAGGGCTACGGCATCCACCGCGCACGCGTGCTGGATGGTCCGGCCGACACGATTTTCGATAATTTTGAAGTGAGCCCGGCCGATACGTTTGCCGATGGCAGCAGCGCCAACCTGGAGGCTGCCCTGCGCGAGGCGCTCAGTGGCGATTTGACGCGGCTGCGTCCCTCGCGCCGCGTGGTGCCACGCCAGCTGCGCCATTTCCGTTTTGCCCCGCGCATCGAGTTCCGCGATGAACCCGGCGCGACCCGTTTCGCCCTGGTCGCACCCGACCGCCCCGGCCTGCTGGCCGACGTGGCGTTCGTGCTGCGCAACCAGGGTCTGCGCGTGCAGGACGCGCGCATTGCCACATTCGGCGAACGCGCCGAAGACACCTTCGTGATCAGTGACGAACACGACCTCCCCCTGACTGAATCCGCCCGGCAGCAGCTGCATGACGCAATGCTGGCCTGCCTGGACCCTGATCGAAACGCCGGAGACCCCGCCTGATGGCCACCAAGCCTGCAAAGAAGACTGCCGCGACCGCCAAGAGCGCAGCAGCCAAAAAGACCACTGCCGCTGAGCCGGTTGCGAAGAAGACTGCCGCGCCGAAGAAGGCTGCGGTGAAGAAGGCTGCAGTGAAGAAGGCCCCGGCCAAGACCGCAGAAGCCGCGCGCGCCGAGAACATCGCACGCAAGTCGCTGCGCAAGCCGGCCGGCCCGGGCGTGGAAGAACTGAAGTTCGGCATCGAAAGCGCTTTCGAGCGCCGCGCCACGCTCACCCTGCACGAACTGGAAGGCTCGACCCGGCCGCTGGTCAACCGGGTGATCGATGGCCTGGAGAGCGGCGAGTTCCGCGTTGCCGAGCCGGATGGCCATGGTGGCTGGAAGGTCAACGAATGGTTGAAGAAGGCCGTGCTGCTGTATTTCCGTGTCAACGACATGGCCGTGGTCGATGCACGCCCGGCACCGTTCTGGGACAAGGTCGAATCGCGCTTTGCCGGCTATGACGAGGCGAAGTTCCGCCGTGGCGGCGTGCGCGTTGTGCCGGGTGCGATCGCCCGTCGCGGCACGTATTTCGGCAAGGACGTGGTGCTGATGCCGAGCTTCACCAACATCGGCGCCTACGTCGGCGAAGGCACCATGGTCGACACCTGGGCCACCGTCGGTTCCTGCGCGCAGATCGGCCAGCACTGCCACCTGTCCGGTGGTGCCGGCATCGGCGGCGTGCTCGAGCCGCTGCAGGCCAGCCCGACCATCATCGAAGACCATTGCTTCATCGGTGCGCGTTCGGAAGTGGTGGAAGGCGTGGTCGTCGGCCATCACAGCGTGATCGGCATGGGCGTGTTCCTCAGCCAGAGCACCCGCATCTACAACCGCGCCACCGGCGAAATCAGCTACGGCTACATCCCGCCGTACAGCGTGGTGGTGTCCGGCTCGCTGCCGAGCAAGGACGGTACCCACTCGCTGTACTGCGCGGTGATCGTCAAGCAGGTCGATGCCCGTACCCGCAGCAAGACCAGCGTCAACGACCTGCTGCGCGGCCTGGCCGACTGACGGAGCCGCACGCATGAGCACCACCGTCTACGGTCTGAAGAACTGCGATACCTGCAAGAAGGCGACCAAGTGGCTGGACCGCTTCGGCGTGCCGTACACCTTCGTCGACTACCGCGACAACAAGCCCAGCCCGGAAACGTTGCTGGAATGGGCCGCGCAGCTGGGCGGCCTGGCGGCGATGGTCAACCGGTCCTCCACCACCTGGCGGCAGTTGCCGGACAACCGCAAGGCCGCCGATTCGGAAGCGGAGTGGAAGCTGCTGCTGCGCGAATATCCGCAGCTGATCAAGCGCCCGCTGGTGGTGACTGCCGACGGCAAGGTCAGCCAGGGTTTCAGCGACAACGGCTTCAAGGCGCGCTTCGGCGTGGGCGGCGCGTGAGCGCCGTCCTCGACCTGGCCTGCGATCTGATTGCACGGCCGTCGGTGACCCCGGACGATGCCGGTTGCCAGGCGCTGATCGGTGAACGTCTGCAGGCGGCCGGTTTCACCTGCGAGCACCTGCGGCTGGGCGAGGTCGACAACCTGTGGGCCACCCACGGCAGCGGCGCACCGGTGCTGGTCCTGCTGGGCCACACCGACGTGGTGCCGCCGGGCCCGCGCGAGGCATGGCAGAGCGATCCGTTCGCACCGCAGATCCGCGATGGCGTGCTGTACGGTCGCGGCACCGCGGACATGAAGGGCAGCGTGGCCGCGTTCGTGATCGCTGCCGAACAGTTCGTCGCGGCGCATCCGCAGCACACCGGCACGCTGGCGGTGCTGTTGACCAGCGACGAAGAGGGCGATGCCATCGACGGCGTGCGCCATGTCGCGCGGCTGTTCGCCGAGCGCGGCCAGCGCATCGACTGGTGCATCACCGGCGAGCCGTCGTCCACCGCCACACTGGGTGACCTGCTGCGCGTGGGACGACGTGGCAGCCTGTCGGCCAAGCTGCGCGTGCAGGGTGTGCAGGGCCACGTGGCCTACCCGGACAAGGCGCGCAATCCGATCCACCTTGCCGCGCCGATGCTGGCCGAACTGAGCGCACGGCGCTGGGACGAGGGCTACGAGAGCTTCCCGTCGACCAGCCTGCAGATCTCCAACATCCATGCCGGTACCGGCGCCAACAACGTGATTCCCGGTGAGCTGGAGGTGGATTTCAACATCCGCTACAACCCGCATTGGGATGCACCGAAGCTGGAGGCGGAGATCACCGCGTTGCTGGACCGTCATGGCCTGCAGTACACGCTGAAGTGGCACCGCAGCGGCGAGCCGTTCTACACCCCGGAAGGGACATTGCGCGCAGCGGCGCGCGCGGTGCTGGCCGAGCATACCGGTCGCGCGCCGGAAGAGAGCACCGGTGGTGGCACCTCCGATGCGCGCTTCATCGCGCCCCTGGGTGCGCAGTGCATCGAAGTCGGCCCGGTCAACGCCAGCATCCACCAGGTGGATGAAAACGTGCGCGTGGACGAACTGGAAGCGCTGCCGGGGCTGTACCAGCGATTGGTTGAACGCCTGCTGGTGTAGCGCCCGTCTGCCGGATTATGTGGATACGCCGGGCATGGCCCGGCGCTACTCCGAGAACTGGAAGAACGGCGGTTTGATCGCTTCGCGCCAGTACGATTCGTCGGCCATGTAGAAGCCCTGTGCGCTGGCCTTGGCGAACCACGCCGCCGCCGCATCCACGTTCTTCTGCAGGCCATCGCCGCCGCGACCGAGTGCCAGCCCGGCCAGGTACTGGCCATACACGTTGCCCTGCGCAGCGGCACGCTCATACCAGCGCAGCGCTTCAGCCTTGTCCTGCACCACGCCTATGCCGGCCTCGTACAGCGTGCCCAGGTCCACCTGCGCTTCGGCATCGCCGCGCGCGGCGCGGCGCTGGATGCGCGCGATCACGGGATTCGGTGAAGCATCATCGCTGACCGGAGCGCCGGGTTTCGCGGACCCGCTGGTGGCATCACGCAACGGCTGCAGCTTGTACAGGTGGCGCAGGTAGACCGCGCGGCGCAGGCGCCAGCGCAGTGCGCCCTCCATGTCGCCACGTCGCTCGTACCACGTCTCCAGATCGCTCATCGCATACGGCGAGCCGTGATAGGCGGCGCTGTGGTACCAGCGGTAGGCCTTGCGCGCGGAGGGTTTCAGCACCACCGCGTCGGGCTTCTGCGGGGTATCAGCACTGTCCAGCCGGCCGCGTTCCAGGATCGTGCCCAGCTGTTCCTCGGCGCTTGTGGTGCGGTGCGTGCGCGGCGTGGTGGCAGCGGCGCGCGCGTACCAGTCCAGCGCACGCGCGTCGTTGCGGTACTGGTACAGCTTGGCCACGCGCAACGCCGAATCGAACTGGCCATCGGCAGCTGCGGCCAGGGCGTCGCGTTCGCTGTCATCGACCGGGCGGGTGGGCGTGGTCGCGCAGCCGGCCAGGGCGATCAGGGCCAGGAGGGGCAGCAGGCGACGGCAGCAAGGGTTCATCCATGAGTTCCGGAAAGCGGGCGGGGGATTATCCGGGTCGCTACCGGCGTGGCCGCTGAATCGGTTGCCATCGCAACTGTTGCGCCGCGCCGGAAACCCGGTTACGGTCGGATCCATGTCGCTCCGCCTGGCCACCGCCGTCAACAACACCAACCGCAATAATCTGCGTGCGAATAATCGCGCGCGGCCGATGCGGGACTGCGCCCTGGGTAGATAGACAGCAACATACGCCCGGACACCAGAAAACCCGCATCGGCCGATGCGGGTTTTTTTGTGCCCGGGCGCAGCCCCACCCGGGCCTGGATGGCCGGTCGAACACCTTCCCCCCGTGTACTTCCCCACAACAGGAGTTCCACCCATGTGTTCGATCTTCGGTATTTTCGGCCTGCAGGCCGGTGACGATCTTCCTTCCCTGCGCCGCCATGCGCTGGAGCTGTCGCAGCGCCAGCGCCATCGTGGCCCGGACTGGAGCGGCGTGTATCTGGACGAAGGCGCGCTGCTGGTCCACGAGCGCCTGGCCATCGTCGATCCGGCCGGCGGCTCGCAGCCGCTGCTGTCCGAAGACGGGCAGCTGGCGCTGGCGGTCAACGGCGAGATCTACAACCACCAGCAGCTCAAGGCCGGCCTCGCCGAAGCCTATGCCTTCCAGACCGGTTCGGACTGCGAGGTGATCAACGCGCTGTACCGCCAGGGCGGATCGCCGGCGCAGTGGCTGGAACAGCTCAACGGCATCTTCGCCTTTGCCCTGTGGGACCGTGCAGCCGGCCGTGTGCTGGTGGCGCGCGATCCGGTGGGCGTGGTGCCGCTGTACTGGGGCCATGATGCGCAGGGGCGGCTGCGCGTAGCGTCTGAAATGAAGGCGCTGGTCGACACCTGCGCCGACGTTGCCCAGTTCCCGCCGGGCCACTACTGCGACAGCGCCAGCGGTGAGCTGGTGCGCTACTACCAGCAGCCGTGGCGCGAGTACGACGACGTGCAGGGCCGCCAGGCCGATCTCGCCGAGCTGCGCCAGGCCTTTGAACATGCGGTTGAACGCCAGTTGATGAGTGACGTGCCGTATGGCGTGCTGCTGTCGGGCGGGCTGGATTCGTCGCTGGTTGCCGCCGTGGCAGCGCGCTATGCGCGCCGTCGCATCGAAGATGGCGGCCAGAGCGAAGCCTGGTGGCCGCGCCTGCATTCGTTCGCCATCGGCCTGAAGGGCTCGCCGGACCTGGCTGCTGCTGCGGTGGCCGCCGAAGCGCTGGGCACCGTGCACCACGGCTTCGAATACACCTTCGAAGAAGGCCTGGACGTGCTGCCGGAGGTGATCCGCCACATTGAAACCTACGACGTGACCACCATCCGCGCGTCCACGCCGATGTTCCTGCTGGCGCGCCGGATCAAGGCGATGGGCGTGAAGATGGTGCTGTCGGGCGAAGGCAGTGACGAGATCTTCGGCGGCTATCTTTACTTCCACAAGGCGCCGGACGCACGCGAATTCCACCAGGAACTGGTGCGCAAGCTCGATGCCCTGCACAACTACGATTGCCTGCGCGCCAACAAGTCGATGATGGCCTGGGGTGTGGAGCCGCGTGTGCCGTTCCTGGACCGCGAGTTCCTCGACGTGGCGATGCGTTTCGATGCTGCGCACAAGATGGTCGGCGCCGGTTTCGGTGGTCGCCGCATCGAGAAGGCAGTGCTGCGCGAGGCCTTCCAGGGCTATCTGCCGGACAGCATCCTGTGGCGGCAGAAGGAGCAGTTCAGTGATGGCGTTGGCTACGGTTGGATCGACGGCCTGAAGGCGCATGCCGAAGCACAGGTCAGCGACCGGGTTCTGGCGGCCGCCGACAAGCGGTTCCCACACAACCCGCCGCAGACCAAGGAGGCGTACTACTACCGCCACCTGTTCGAGCAGTTCTTCCCCAGCCATGCGGCGGCTGAAACCGTGCCGGGCGGCAAGTCGATCGCCTGTTCCTCGCCGGCAGCCATTGCCTGGGATGCCAGCTTCGCCGCCGCCGCCGATCCGTCGGGCCGCGCCATCGCCGGCGTGCACGAGCAGGCGTTGGCCTGACCGGCACTGCCCGGTCGCCTGACAACGGTAGCGCCGGGCCATGCCCGGCGAGCGCACAGCGCCGGAGCAGGCAAGGACGTATCATCGGCGCCCTGCACATTGGGGAATGTTCATGGACGTACAGACCGGAGGTCCCGTGCGGCCGACGAAGTGGGCGTGGCGTTACCTGGTCTGGGCTGGCGTGCCGCTGCTGGTCGGCCTGCTGCTGGCCCGCTATGCCGGGCCCGGGCTGCCGACGGTGACCAGCAAGGCCGAGGCCGTGGTCGGCAGCGATTGGGCGCATCACCTGGCCTCGCCGCTCGGCCTGTTCCTGCTGCAGCTGCTGGTGCTGTTGCTGGTCGCCAAGGGTGCCGGCGCGCTGTTGAAGCGTTTTGGACAGCCGGCGGTGATCGGCGAGATGGCCGCTGGCCTGATGATGGGGCCGCTGTTGCTGGGCAGCCTGCTGCCGCAGGTGCATGGCGCACTGTTCCCGGCCGCTTCGCTGGGGCCGCTGGGCATGCTCAGCCAGCTGGGCGTGCTGATGTTCCTGCTGGTGGCAGGTGCCGAGCTTGATCTGGGCGCTTTGCGTGGGCGTCGTCGATTCGCCTTCACCGTCAGCCACGCCGGCATCGCGGTGCCGTTCGTGCTCGGTGTGGCCCTGGCCATCTGGCTGTACCCGCAGCATGGCCCGCAAGGCGTGAGCTTTACCGCGTTCGCGCTGTTCGTCGGCATTTCGATGAGCATCACCGCCTTCCCGGTGCTGCTGCGCATCCTCGCTGATCGCGGCATCACCCACACATCGCTGGGGCAGACCGCCATTGCCTGCGCGGCGTTGGGCGACGCGACTGCGTGGTGTCTGCTGGCGCTGATCGTGGCCGCAGCGCAGGCCACTGGCTGGTTGCCGGCCAGCCTCAACCTGTTGTGCGTGGTGGCGTTCATCGCGCTGATGCTGGGGCTGGTGAAGCCATGGTTTGCCCGCAAGACCATCGCACCGGGTCGCGAAGGACGCTGGCTGCTGGGCATCCTGCTGCTGTCACTGGCCAGTGCGCTGGTTACCGAAGTGCTCGGCATCCACGCGCTGTTCGGCGCATTCGCCGCGGGTGTGGCGGTGTCGTCCAACGCGCAGCTGCGGCAGCTGCTGGTGGCCAGGGTCGAACCGTTCGCGGTGACCCTGCTGCTGCCACTGTTCTTCGCCATGACCGGCCTGCGCATGCGTGCCGACGCACTGCACAGCAGCGACATTCTGCTGTGCGTGGTGGTGATCGCCGTGGCCACGGTGGGCAAGCTGCTGGGCACCTGGAGTGCGGCGCGCAGTACCGGCATGGCCTCGCGTGAAGCGTGGCGACTGGGGGCGCTGATGAACACCCGCGGGTTGATGGAGCTGATCGTGCTCAACCTGGGCTACGAGCTGGGCCTGCTCGGCGACCGCCTGTTCGCGGTCCTGGTGATCATGGCGCTGGTGACCACCGCAATGACCGGGCCGCTGTTGAACCTGATCGAGCGCCGCAGGGCCTGACCCGGTCGCGCGGGCGGGCATTTTGTAGAGCCAAGCCCATGCTCGGCTCCGCACCAGAAGCAGCCGAGCATGGGCTCGGCTCTACAGCGTGCAGCGCATCCTCGGGCATGTGGGTGCCGCCGTCAGTGCACCGGTACCAGCGTCATCGTGTGCTGTGCCTTGCCGGGCAGGAACGGGGTGGGGCGACCATGCACCCAATCCTCGTGTCCCGCGCCCCAGTAAGGCGACAGCGGATGGCCGCTCTGCCCACCGGGCATGTGCACGATGCCGTCGGCTTCGTGGCCGGGCGAGACCACCATCCGCTGCGAGGCACCGAAGGACGGCGTTTGTACACGCGGCATGTCACGGTCGCCGGGCAGCGGATCGGCCGGCATGCACAACCAGCGACTGGCGAAGGCGGGCAGGGCGCGCGCGACCGGATGGCAGATCGCTGCGGTATTGCGCTCGCCCCAGCTGCGGTGTGCCAGCGGTCCCTGCCTGGACAGCTCGGCTTCGGTGCGACGTGCAGCATCGGCCAGCAGCGCATCCCAGCTGGTGTACGCGGGTGGCAGCAGGTTGGCGGGTCGCTGTTCCAGCATCGGCCAGGCCACACCTTCCAGCTGCGCCAGGCGCGGTGCCAGGAAATCCTCGCCCAGCTGCGCCCGGGCCGGTGCCAGCAGCGCATCGGTCAGCGTGTCGAGCACCTGTGTACGGAATTCGCGGACCACCCGGTAGCTGGTCGAATTGATCGCGGCGCGTCCTTCCCAATGCGCGCTCGCAGCACCCAATCGCTTCAGTGCCGGATCGTCGCTGTGCTCGATCACCTCCTGCAGCAGCACCCACCAGCGCTGCAGGAACACTGCGCGGTCGTCCAGCTGGATTGCCAGCAGGTCGTGTTCGTCGAAGCGTTCCTGGGTGGCCAGCAGGTCACGGATCTGCCGACCGCGTGCGCCGAGGTCGTAGCCGCCATTGCCGACGGTGGCCAGGGTCGCCTCGTCCACCACGCGACTGTTGGCGGTCCACAACCGATGGCTGGGCGGATCGATCAGGCTCGGCGCGGCATCGCTGCGGATCGGCCAGGGCGCGCAGCCCCGGTTGCCCTGATTGTCATTGAAGCCCAGTGGTGAGCAGTGCGGGCCACGGTCAGGCCGCACGCCGATGAGGCGCCACGCGATGCGTCCGCTGCGGTCGCCGACCACCAGGTTCTGCGCGGGAATGCCGGCGTGGTCGGCAATCTGCAGGGCCTGGTCCAGATCGGCAGCGCGTGCCATGTCGGCGAAGTCCATGCGCACCGCGCCCGGCAACTGCGCGACCCAGCGCAGGGCGTCGCCGCTGCCATCGGCGTGGGTGTGCAGGATCGGGCCCCACGCGGTTTCGCGTACTGGAAAACGCACGTCGGCGCTGCCGGCCACGACGATCCGCTCCTCATGCACGGTCACCGCAGCGTCGGCGGGCTCGGTGCGGAAGTCGGCGGTATCGATGTAGCTGTTGGTGAAGCCCCAGGCCACGTGGCCGTTGCTGCCGACAATCACCGCCGGCACGCCCGGCAGCGAGAACCCGCTGACGTCGACCTGGCCACCTGCGGCCTGCGGATCGGGGTAGCGCAGGCGCACACGGAACCACAGGCTGGGCGCGCGCAGGCCCAGGTGCATGTCGTCGGCGACGATCGCACGGCCATCGGCAGTCAGCGCGCCGGCAACGGCGAAATTGTTGCTGCCGACCGCGTCGGCATCTTCGGCAGCTGCGCCGCTCGAAGCCTTCAGTGTGTGCAGGTCCAGCTGGCTGGCGTCGGGCAGGGTGGCATTGCCGCGCGGAGCGCCGGCCAGCGGCGCGTCCCACTCGCTGCCGTCGTGCGCCAGCAGGGCGTACAGCGCCGGCGGCACCACCGCGCGGATGCGCTGCAGGGCCAGTTCGGACGGGTTGCTGGGGTCCTGCAGGTCGGCGTACATGGCCAGGCCCGCCAGCACGCTGTCGCTGGCCTGCCACGGTTGCGGCGCCTGCCGCAGCAGCAGGTAGGCCCACGGCCGTACCGCCAGGCTGTCCAGGCCCTGGTTAACCCCGTCCACATAGGCGCGCACGGCTGCAGGGTCGCTGCCCAGCGCATCCTGCAGATGGGCCTCGGTGCGCGCGCGCAGGCGGTGTACGCGCATGCGCTTGTCGGCTTCGATCGCCTTCACCCCGAACAGCGCGGACAGCTCACCGGCGGCACTGCGCCGCATCAGGTCCATTTCGAAATAGCGTTCCTGCGCATGAATACGGCCGAGCGCCCGCAGCGCATCGGCCTTGTTGCCGGCGGTGATGGTGACCACCCCCAGCGCATCGCGCTCCACGGTGACCTTGCCGGCCAGCCCGGGCAAAGGGCGCTCGCCGTCCAGCTCGGCCAGGCTGCCGCGCAGCAGCAACCACAGGACCAGCACCGCGAGCAGCACGATCGCGACCAACGCACCCAGAATCCACCGCCACTTACGACGCATTGCAGGTCCTTCCCGAGCATGTCGGCCGATTGTAGCCGCAGGCGCAACTGCGACTGATTCCGATTAGATCACCGTATTTCCAGATGGGGCACCATGGGCGCCATCGATTCACAGGAGCTCCCCCCATGAAAGGCAACCCGGACGTCATCGCCTGCCTGAAGGAACTGCTGCGCGGCGAACTCGCCGCCCGCGACCAGTACTTCATCCACTCCCGCCGCTACGAGGACCAGGGCCTGTTCGCGTTGTACGAACGCCTGAACCACGAGATGGAAGAGGAGACCCAGCATGCCGACGCGCTGCTGCGCCGGATCCTGTTCCTGGGTGGCGACCCGGACATGCGCCCGCATGCCACCGAGCCGGGCAAGACCGTGGAGGAGATGCTGCGCAAGGACCTGGACACCGAATACGCCGTTCGCAACAACCTCGCCGCCGGCATGAAGCTGTGCGAGGAGAAGGGCGACTACGTGAGCCGCGACATGCTGCTGGCGCAGTTGAAGGACACCGAGGAAGACCACGCCTGGTGGCTGGAGCAGCAGCTGGGCCTGATCAAGCGCATCGGCCTGGAGCTGTACCAGCTGAGCAAGATCGACGGCAGTGGCGCCCCGGCGCACTGACCGCTTGATGTAGAGCCGAGCCAAGCTCGGCTGCTGTACCTGATGTAGAGCCAAGCCATGCTTGGCGGCATTTCACAGAAGCACAACGTCCTGTCGCCCGCCAGCACCGGAGCACCGCCAGCCAGCCTTCGCCCGCCAGCTGCTCCACCGCCCGCCAGCCGACAAACAAAGAAGCCGGGGAATGCCCCGGCTTTTTTGTGTCTGGCGTCCCGTTCCCGGTAGCGCCGGGCAGGGTGTGTCAACCAAGGTTGACACCTACCGTCATTCGACCGACAGCCCTTCCACCTTCTGCCAGCCACGCGGCAGCAGGTGGCCACGGGTGGCGCGGGCGCCCAGATAGGCCTCGAGCTCGTTGAACTTCAGGCCCATGGTGCGCTGGCCGCTGCGTACCTGCAGGGTCTGCCCCGGGCTGATCGCCACGATTGCCACCACGCGCTCGGTGGCGAGCTTGGCCTTGGGGATCTCGATGATCTTGTTGCCCTTGCCCTTGTCCAGTTCCGGCAGGTCGTTGGCGGCGATCGCCAGCAGGTTGCCCGAACTGGTCACCGCGACGATGCGGTCGGTGGCGACGTTGGCCACCACCGACGGCGTAAGCACCGACGAGCCCGCCGACAGGTTCAGCATCGCCTTGCCGGCCTTGTTGCGGCCGATCAGGTTCTCGAAGCGGGTGACGAAACCATAACCGTGGGTCGAGGCCAGCACGAAGCGGGTATCCGGTTCGGCGCTGGCCAGGGTCACGAAGCTGGTGCCTGCGGCCGGCGAGAAGCGGCCGGTCAGCGGTTCACCGTTGCCGCGCGCCGAGGGCAGGGTATGCACCGGCGTGGAGTAGGCGCGGCCTTCGCTGTCGAGGAACGCGACCTGCTGGGTGCTGCGTGCACGCACCGCGCCCTGCAGGGCATCGCCATCGCGATAGGACAGGGTCGAGGCATCGATGTCGTGGCCCTTTGCGGCACGGATCCAGCCCTTCTCGGACATCACCACCGTCATCGGTTCGCTCGGCACCAGCTCGGTCTCGTCGATGGCCTGCGCCGCCTGGCGCTGCACCAGCGGCGAACGGCGCTCGTCACCGAACTTCTTGGCATCGGCCTGCAGCTCGTCGCGGATCAGCTTCTTCAGCTTGGCCTTGCTGTCGAGGATGCTCAGGATCTTGTCGCGTTCCTTGGCCAGCTCGTCCTGCTCGCCGCGGATCTTCATCTCTTCCAGGCGGGCCAGCTGCTTCAGCTTGGTTTCCAGGATGTACTCGGCCTGGTCTTCGGACAGGCCGAAGCGCGCGATCAGCGCCGCCTTCGGTTCGTCCTCGGTACGGATGATGTGGATCACCTCGTCCAGGTTGAGGAACGCCACCAGCAGGCCTTCCAACAGGTGCAGGCGGCGCTCGACCTTCTGCAGTCGGTGCTGCAGGCGGCGGGTGACGGTGCTGCTGCGGAACGCCAGCCACTCGCTGAGCAGCGTCTTCAGGTTCTTCACCTGCGGACGGCCGTCCAGCCCGATCACGTTGAGGTTGACGCGGTAGCTGCGCTCCATGTCCGTGGTCGCGAACAGGTGGCCCATCAACTGCTCGGCGTCGACGCGGTTGGAGCGCGGCACCAGCACCACGCGCACCGGGTTGGCGTGGTCGGACTCATCGCGGATGTCTTCCAGCCACGGCAGCTTCTTGGCGCGCATCTGCGCGGCGATCTGCTCGATCACCTTCGACGGCGACACCTGGAACGGCAACGCGGTGACCACCACGTTGTGCGCTTCCTTGGTGTAGGTCGCACGCGCACGCACGCTGCCGTTGCCGGTCTCGTACATGTTCCGCAGGTCGTTGGCCGGGGTGATGATCTCGGCGTTGGACGGGTAGTCGGGGCCCTTCACGTGCTCGCACAGGTCGCGCACGCTGGCATCCGGGTCGTCCAGCAGGTGCAGCAGCGCGCTGACGATCTCGTTGAGGTTGTGCGGCGGCACATCGGTGGCCATGCCCACGGCGATGCCGGTGGTGCCGTTCAGCAGCAGATGCGGCAGGCGTGCCGGCATCCAGGTCGGCTCCTGCAGGGTGCCGTCGAAGTTCGGCGCCCAGTCGGTGGTGCCCTGGCCCAGTTCGCCCAGCAGCACTTCGGCGATCGGGGTCAGCTTGGATTCGGTGTAACGCATCGCCGCGAACGACTTCGGATCGTCGCTGGAACCGAAGTTGCCCTGGCCTTCGATCAGCGGATAGCGGTACGAGAACGGCTGCGCCATCAGCACCAGCGCTTCGTAGCACGCGCTGTCGCCATGCGGGTGGTACTTACCGATGACGTCACCGACGGTGCGCGCGGACTTCTTCGGCTTGGACGCGGCATTCAGGCCCAGCTCGCTCATCGCATAGATGATGCGGCGCTGCACGGGCTTCAGGCCGTCGCCGAGGAACGGCAGGGCGCGATCCAGGACCACGTACATCGAGTAGTCGAGGTAGGCGCGTTCGGCGTACTCGCGCAGCGGCAGTTGTTCGAAACCGTGGAACACGGGGCGGGCAAGATCGGTCATGCGGCGTTGTTACCTATGTCGGGAGGCGGTGACGGCGGTCGCCGCTCTCAATCCAGTGATTATCCGGATGCGGCGGGGGATGCCAAGCCGCGTGCAGGGTCCAGGCCCGGTTCCAGGCCGTGGCCGGCCCGTGCCAGGTAGCGTCCGGGCGGCAACCCGAAGTGTCGCCGGAACACGGTGACGAAGGCGCTGGCGCTGCTGAAGCCCAGTGCATGGGCGATATCGGCCACGCTGCGGCCCTCGCTGAGCTGCCGCAGCGCCTCGGCCAGCCGCGCCTGCTGGCGCCACTGGGCGAAACTGAGGGTGGTCTCGTCGCGGAAATGGCGGGTCAGGCTGCGCGGCGACAGGCCAGCCCAATGCGCCCACTGCGCAAGGCCGCGCTCGTCGGCCGGGTCGGCCAGCAACTGCGAGGCGATCTTCAGCAGGCGCCGGTCGCGCGGCATCGGCAGATGCATGCGCTGGCGCGGCGCGGTGCGGATCTCGTCCAGCAGCACGTTGATGATGTGCTGCCGCTCGGTGGTGCTCTCGTAGTCCTGTGGCCAGTCGCAGATGCGTTCGGCCACCGCCTGCGCCAGCCGCGAGATGCCCAGCACGCACGGATCGGCCGGCAGTTCGGCGCACAGCGGTGCGGCCAGTACCATGCCCCAGCCGCGCAGCGGTCCATCGATGTGGACCGTATGCGGTTCGGCCGGTGGCATCCATCCCGCCGAGCCGGGCGCCAGCGACCAGGTGCCATGCGAGGTGCGGGTGGTCAGCAGGCCGCGTTCAACGCAGATCAGCTGCGCGCGGACGTGGTGATGCCAGTCCACTTCGCGCGCCAGGCCCTGTTGGCTGTCAAAGCGGAAGGCGATGACCGGCGGGCCGTCATTGCGCTCGAACCAGTCCAGCGCTTCCTCACGGAGCAGGGTGGCAGTTCCGGGTTCGCCCGCCTTCACGTGGGCTGGCAGTGGCTTGAATGTGACATTCATTGGCTGGATTGTACTACCGGGCCAGTTGGGGGCGCCATTAAGGTGGCGCCTTCACCTGATCCAGCCCATTGCTGCAACACAGCATTCGATGCCAGATCGAATATTTCCATTGAGAAATATTTTTTTTGGAAGAGAATGCTCCCCCATGATCTGTCCTGCAACCACTCCCCCCAGCTTCGGCCTGCTGCTGCGCCAGGTGCGCGACGGCCTGGTCCGCCAGCTCGATGCGTCCATGGCCGAAGAAGACCTCGGCATCGGCTTCACCCACTACATCGGGCTGAAGGTGCTCTCGAACATGGCGCCGTGCACGGCCAACGAACTGGCCCAGGCCATCGACCAGGTGCCCAGCGCGGTCACCCGCCTGCTGGACAAGCTGGAAGCGCTCGGTTGCGTGCGCCGCGAGCCGCATGCCCAGGACCGGCGTGCGTTGCAGATCGTATTGACCGATGAAGGCCGCGCGCTGTGGGCGCGGTTGAAGCTGCGCGGCGACGCGGTGATGGATTACGCCCTGCGTGATCTGTCCGCCGACGAACGCACCCAGCTGCTGTCCCTCCTGACCCGAATCCGCGATTCCCTGACGACCCCATGAACCCGATCCCGCATCCCACTCTCCGCCGGTCCGGACGCGCGCTGCTGGTTTCAGCGCTGGCCCTGGCCCTGGCCGCCTGCGCCAGCAGCCGCGGCCTCACCCCGCAGGGCCACGTGCTCGACGTGGACAGCCTGCACAGCGAACGCACCCTGGCCGACAGCGACCTGAGCGCCGCCGGTTTTCCCGCCCAGGACTGGTGGAAGGCACTGGGCGATACGCAGCTGGATGCGTTGATCGCCGAAGGCCTGGCCGGCCATCCGAGCCTGGACGCCGCCGACGCCCGCCTGCGCCAGGCACAGTCGCAGGTCGGCACCGCACGCGCCGATCGCCTGCCCAGCCTGTCCGTGTCCGGTGGCTACACCGGCCTGCGCCTGCCCGAATCGATGGCCGGCGATGAAATCGGTGGCCACTACGCCGGCAGCAGCCAGGTTGCCTTCGATTTCAGCTACGGCATCGACCTGTGGGGCGGCAAGCGCGCCGCCTGGGAAGCCGCCGTGGACGGCGCGCATGCCGCCACTGTAGAGGCCCAGGCCGCACGCCTGAACCTGTCCACCGGCATCGCCCAGGCTTATACCGATCTGGCTTATGCCTGGCAGCTCAATGACGTAGCTGAAGAAGAACTGGCGCGCTCGCAGAAGTCGCTGGAACTGACCCGGCAGCGTCGTAGCGCCGGCATCGACAGCGACCTGCAGGTGCGCCAGGCCGAAGCCCGCGTACCGGCCGCACAGCAGCAGTTGCTGGCGGCACAGCAGCGCATCGACGCGGGACGCACTGCGCTGGCCGCGCTGGTGGGCAAGGGCCCGGACCGGGGCCTGTCGATCGAACGCCCGCGGGCGATGAACCCGCTGGCCCTGCAGCTGCCGGGCGTGGTGCCCAGCGAACTGCTCGGCCGTCGCCCGGACATCGTCGCCGCGCGCTGGCGGGTGGAAGCGGCCGACAAGCAGATCAAGGTCGCCAAGACAAAGTTCTACCCGAGCCTCAACCTGACCGCGCTGGCCGGCGTGGTCGCGCCGAATGTCGGCGACCTGCTGCAGAGCAGTTCCAGCTTCGCTTACATCGGTCCGGCGCTGAGCATGCCGATCTTCGAAGGCGGCAAGCTGCGCGCCAACCTGGCCAACACCGATGCGCAGTACGACCTGGCCGTAGCGAACTACAACCAGGCGGTGCTCGATGCACTGCGCGATGTGGCCGACCAGGTCAACGCCGTGCGTTCACTGGCGCAGCAGGCGCAGTCGCAGCAGCAGGCGGTGGATACCGCACGCGCCGCTTTCGACCTGGCCCAGCAGCGCTACCGCGCCGGCATCGGCAGCTACCTGGACGTGCTGACCGCACAGTCCACCCTGCTGCAATCGCAGCAGCAGCTGGCCGGCCTGCAGTCGCAGCAGCTGCAGACCTCGGTGCGCCTGAGCAAGGCCCTCGGCGGTGGTTTCCAGCCCAGTGACGCCGACGCCGCACCGCTTGCTTCCCATTCCGATTCCTCGCATTCCTGAAGACGCCTGCCATGAGCCAGACCCAAGACACTGCGGCCCCCGCCGCCCCCAACCGTCGCGGCAAGCTGCTGCGCGGCCTGTTCGTGATCGTCGTGCTGCTGCTGGCGGCACTGGCGCTGTGGTACTTCATGTTCGGCCGTTGGTTCGAAGAGACCGACGACGCCTACGTGCAGGGCAACCAGGTGCAGATCACCCCGTTGGTGGCCGGTACCGTGGTCGCCATCAACGCCGATGACGGCATGCGCGTGGAGCGCGGCCAGCTGCTGGTGCAGCTGGACCCGGCCGATACCTCGGTGGCCCTGCAGCAGGCTGAAGCCAACCTGGCCAAGACCGTGCGCCAGACCCGCGGCCTGTACCGCAGCGTCGAAGGTGCGCAGGCAGATCTGAACGCACGTCAAGTGACCCTGAAGCGCGTGCGCGACGACTTTGCACGCCGCAAGGGCCTTGCCGCCACCGGCGCCATCTCCAACGAAGAACTGGCCCACGCCCGCGATGAGCTGGCGGCTGCCGAAGCGGCCGTGGCCGGTTCGCGCGAGACCGTCGAGCGCAACCGTGCGCTGGTCGACGACACCGTGATCGCCACCCAGCCGGACGTGCAGGCGGCCGCCGCGCAGCTGCGCCAGGCCTTCCTCAACAATGCGCGTTCGGGCATCGTCGCGCCGGTCACCGGCTATGTTGCCCGTCGTTCGGTGCAGGTCGGTCAGCGCGTGCAGCCGGGCAATGCCCTGATGGCGGTGGTGCCGACCGAGCAGATGTGGGTCGAAGCCAACTTCAAGGAAACCCAGCTGCGCCACATGCGCCTGGGCCAGGAAGTGGAACTGAAGTCGGACCTGTATGCCGGCGATGTGAAGTACAAGGGCCGCATCGACAGCCTGGGCCTGGGCACCGGTTCGGCGTTCTCGCTGCTGCCGGCACAGAATGCCAGCGGCAACTGGATCAAGATCGTGCAGCGCGTGCCGGTGCGCATCGCCATCGATGCCAAGCAGCTGGCCGACCACCCGCTGCGGATCGGCCTGTCGATGAAGGCTGAGGTGAGCCTGCGCGACCAGAAGGGCGAAGTGCTGCCGAGCGCGGCCGCCAAGGGCACGGTGTTCGACACCGACGTGTACGCCAAGCAGCTGCACGATGCCGATGAGGTGATCCACACGATCATCCAGGGCAACCTGCCGCAGCAGGCCAAGGCGAGCTGAGGTCGGCCATGTCCGCACAAGCTCCAGCTGCGCCCGGCTCTCCGGGCGCACCGGCGGCGCCGGGTGCGGCCGCCGGCTTCCTGCCACCCAGTGTGGCCCTGTGCACCGTGGGCCTGGCAATGGCCTCGTTCATGCAGGTGCTCGACACCACCATCGCCAACGTCTCGCTGCCGACCATCGCCGGCAACCTCGGCGCCAGTTCGCAGCAGGCGACGTGGGTCATCACCTCGTTCGCGGTGAGCACCGCGATCGCGCTGCCGCTGACCGGCTGGCTCAGCCGTCGCTTCGGCGAGCGCAAGCTGTTCGTGTGGGCCACGCTGGCCTTCGTGATCACCTCGCTGCTGTGCGGCCTGGCCCAGAGCATGGGCATGCTGGTGCTGTCACGCGCGCTGCAGGGCTTTGTCGCCGGGCCGATGTACCCGATTACCCAGTCGCTGCTGGTCTCGATCTATCCACGAGAGAAACGCGGACAGGCGCTGGCGCTGCTGGCGATGATCACCGTGGTGGCGCCGATCTGTGGGCCGATCCTTGGTGGCTGGATCACCGACAACTACAGCTGGGAATGGATCTTCCTGATCAACGTGCCGCTCGGCATCTTCGCCGCACTGGTGGTGGGTAACCAGTTGAAGGGTCGCCCGGAGCACGTCGAAAAGCCGAAGATGGACTACGTTGGCCTGGTCACCCTGGTGATCGGCGTGGGCGCCTTGCAGCTGGTGCTCGATCTGGGCAACGACGAGGACTGGTTCTCGTCGATGAAGATCGTGGTGCTGGCCTGCGTGGCGGTGGTGGCGCTGACTGTGTTCCTGATCTGGGAACTGACCGACAAGGACCCGATCGTCGACCTGAAGCTGTTCCGGCACCGCAACTTCCGCGCCGGTACGCTGGCGATGGTGGTGGCCTACGCCGCGTTCTTCAGCGTGGCCCTGCTGATTCCGCAGTGGCTGCAGCGCGACATGGGCTACACCGCGATCTGGGCGGGCTTGGCGACGGCGCCGATCGGCATCCTGCCGGTGATCATGACCCCGTTCGTGGGCAAGTACGCGTCGCGCTTCGACATGCGCATGCTGGCCACCATCGCGTTCGTGGTGCTGTCGATGACCAGCTTCCTGCGTTCGGGTTTCAACCTGCAGGTCGACTTCCAGCATGTGGCCGGCGTGCAGCTGATCATGGGTATCGGCGTGGCGTTGTTCTTCATGCCGGTGCTGCAGATCCTGCTGTCGGACCTGGATGGTCGTGAGATCGCGGCCGGCTCGGGCCTGGCCACGTTCCTGCGTACGCTGGGCGGCAGCTTCGCCGCGTCGCTGACCACCTGGCTGTGGGCGCGTCGCACGCAGGTGCATCACGCGGACCTGACCGAACACATCTCGGTGTATCAGCCGGGCATGCAGGACCAGGTGGCGGCGATGGGGCAGGGCGACCTGCAACATGGTGCGGCGGTGCTGAACAACATGATCAACCACCAGGCATCGCAGATGGGCTTCAACGACATCTTCTTCCTGCTGGGCTGGATCTTCCTGGCGATCATCACCTTCCTGTGGCTGGCCAAGCCGCCGTTCGGTGCAGGCGCCGGTGCCGCCGCCGGTGGCGGGCACTGATTGATCGTTGTTGTTGAAACGCAGAAACCCCGCCGCAAGGCGGGGTTTTTGTTTGGGCGTTGCGGGAAGTGTGGGGACATGGCTTTCAAACAGTGTGCCGTGGCACATCCAGGTCAAGCGGACTGGCTCGGGCCTAGCGTGTGCGATACACGCGCTTGAACACCACGCGATCGCGGAACAGCTGGCTGATCGCCCACATTCCTGCCACAAGTACGACGCCACCCGTGACCCAGCCGGCCGTGGCCTGCACGTGGGTGCCGACAAATGCGCCGCAGATGACGGCGGCGACGATGACAAGCAGGTGCGCTTCCTTTGGTGTGCCGTAATGGACCTCGGCCTGGCATCCCACGCAGACGGTTACGCCGTAGTTGGAGGTGGTGTGGCAGTGGGGGCAGATGATGCTGCGCTGCATGGAGCGTCCTTTGTGGGAGGAAGGGGCGCCGGAGCAGAGCGTGATGTCGTGTCTGCCCCCGGTAGCGGTAAATCTGCCTGCCGGGGAAAAGGAATTGGGCGGATTTCGTCTAGGAAAAGTACGAATTCGAGCGGAACGTGAAATGGATTCGGATACGAATGATGTTCAGAGCGTGGCGGCGGTGTGCCGAAGGGGGATCGCACAATCAAGTGGCCGCCAGATGGGGCCGGATACGACACGTCGAGCAGCAATCGCATGCAACGCCGCGTCCCGAACTCCGGACATGAAAAAACCCGCTTGCGCGGGTTTGATCATTGTCTGAGTCATGGTGCCCAGGAGAGGACTCGAACCTCCACGAAGTTGCCCCCGCTAGCACCTGAAGCTAGTGCGTCTACCAATTCCGCCACCTGGGCGACTCAGGAGGAGAATTTTGCAGGAAGGTTGGATATGTGTCAACACCATTTCACACATTTTTTTCTGCACCCCTTTCCGCGTCCACGTCCAGATGCAGCAGCAGGCTGCGCATCGGCGGCGAGAGCGTTTTCCAGTCGGCAAACGCGGCACACAGTCGGCGTTGTGCCCATGCGTTGCCGAGTGCAACGGCGACGATGCCGGTGGCCCGTCGGTGCCGCCGTGCGATCGTGCGTGGCGCGATGCCCACGCCGATGCCATGGCCCACCATCGTGCACAGGCCTTCGAAGGTCTTCATGCGGATGCGCACGTCGAGCGTGCGTCCGGACTCTGCTGCCAGTTCTTCGATATAGGTCTGCAGTGCGTTGCCGTCGGCCAGCGCGACGAAGGTTTCGCCCAGCACGTCGCTGAAGTCGAGCGAGCGCCGCGCGGCGAAGCGATGGCCAGCCGGCAGCAGCATCATCAGCGGGTCTTCCGCAACCACGTGGCGGCGCAACCCGTCGGCGGGGACGGCGTCACTGATGATGCCGGCCTCTGCCTGGCCGGCACGGATCGCGCGCACGACTTCATTGCTGGTGCGTTCGTGCAGTTCGACGCGCAGGCGAGGGCGTTCGGCCAGCCATGGGGCCAGTCGCGCGGGCAGATAGTTGGTCAATGCCGCGGTGTTGGCATACAGGTGCAGGGTGCCGCGCGCGCCGTGGGCGAAGGCCTGCAGTTCGCCGCGCAATTGTGCCTGCTGCTGCAGGATCAGGCGCGCGTGATGGGCCAGTGCGGCGCCCGCTTCGGTAAGGCTGACGCCGCGCGGGTGACGGGTCAGCAGCGCGGTGCCGGCGTCGGTTTCGATGGCGCGCAGGCGTTCGCTGGCCGATCCAAGTGCCAGATTCGCCTCTACGGCGCCGGCGGTGATGCTGCCGGCTTCGGCGACCGCCAGGAACAGGCGCAGATCGGCAATGTCCAGACGCATGTCATGGCCTCGCATCGTGGCCGTTGCCTTCGGAGCAGCCGAAGGGTAGGGCGGGAATGCCGCATTGTGCGCTGAAGTGCCGCCGGCTCCAATGAAGGCATGAATGAAACGATCTACTTCTATGGGTTGCTGGTGGGGGTGTTCCTGTTGGCCGGGGTGGTCAAGGGCGTGACGGGCATGGGCCTGCCGACCGTGGCGATGGGGCTGCTGGGCGGCGCGTTGTCGCCGGTTGCGGCGGCCTCGATGCTGTTCATTCCCACCTTTGTCACCAATGCCTGGCAGCTGCTGTCCGGTCCATCGGTGGGGCGGATCGTGCGGCGGCTGTGGCCGATGATGCTGGCGGTGGTGATCGCCACCCTCGGCGCCGCCGCGCTGCTGGTGCGGGTGGATCGTGATGTGTCACGGGCCGCGTTGGGCGTGGCGCTGGTGGTCTACGCCGGGTACGCGTTGCTGGCGCCGGTGTTGCGGGTACCGGCTCGGCGCGAGCGCTGGCTGGGGCCGCTGGTCGGCGCGATGTCCGGTGTGGTGACCGGCGCAACCGGCGTGTTCGTGATGCCGGCGGTGCCCTACCTGCAGTCGTTGGGATTGCAGCGCGACGAGCTGGTGCAGGCGCTGGGCCTTGCATTCACGGTGTCCACGATTTCGCTGACCACAGGCCTGGTGCTGCATGGTGCGTTCGGCGTGCAGCAGCTCGGCCTCAGCGCGTTGGCAGTGGTGCCGTCGCTGGCCGGGATGTGGCTGGGGCAGGTGATCCGCCAGCGCATCAGCGCGCGGGTATTCCGTGCCTGCTTCCTCGGCTTCCTGTTGCTGCTGGGCCTGGAGCTGGTGCTGCGTTCGTGGTGGTGATGCTGGCTGGACGCCAGACAAGAAAAAACCCGCTTTCGCGGGTGTTTTTCATTCTCGACATGGTGCCCAGGAGAGGACTCGAACCTCCACGAAGTTGCCCCCGCTAGCACCTGAAGCTAGTGCGTCTACCAATTCCGCCACCTGGGCG
>RCUO01000287.1_pt1 | contig 29087 bp, 27 predicted proteins | sample 2166161 | NCBI WGS metagenome assembly RCUO01 (sample SAMN09932617, study PRJNA488358) | compost metagenome | feature: garden; material: soil; isolation source: compost soil in cyclohexanecarbonitrile-enriched culture | place: Germany: Experimental Botanical Garden Goettingen | collected 2016-01-27
GTTCCGTTCCGTAGGCTACAGACGAGAGCGCATCAGAAGACAGGACAGCCAGTGCCTTTACCTTGGATAACTTTTCATGATCGAGTTCGTTCGACTTCATCGGACGTCCGATCAATAGTCGTTTTACCTTGCTTACCATTGTTGTAACAGTTCCTCTCTTTGTTAGTTGAACCGGTTATACCGTGCGCTGTTTTCATCGTTTTCATAGGGGGATTTTCATAAATGCAGGCACAAAAATAAGCATACGGAAATGATCCGCATGCTTCTGGCATGGTCATTATCCCACCTTTGCTTACGAGGTTAGCTGGCGGATTCGGGCTGTGGAAAGCCCTACGGTTACAGCCTTTACGGCCTGCTTCCGATTCACCCCGTCGGCCTTTCAGCCGAGTTTGGTTCCCCCGATTTCCCTGCGGAAAATTCAGCGCATATTCAACTTCTCACAAGGCTTAATGATAGTCTACAAAGCATTCCCAGTAAAGCTGTGAAACAAATGAAAAGACATGAAAAAACATCCAAAACACGCAATTCCAAGATCGGGGATGAATGGCTCTTTCATTCTCTTGCATTATCCCTTTGTATCTTGGTTTTAACGTATTTCGGATGTTATTTGTGACAAAAAAATCATGGTTTATTATGTGCTGAAGCCTGCTGTCAGCGGTCTATTCCCCTGCCGTATCTTTGCGTCCTGTCCACAGTAAAATTGTAATCAGCGTGAAGGCGGTCAAGGCCATCAATGGGATGGTAATAAAGCCTAATAGATTCACATAATCTACATTGCAGGGAACGCCTACTGTACATGGAAGCACCTTGCTCAGTGCAGGAATCTTCTGCTCTGCATAGTGATAGATGGAGATGCTTCCGCCAATGATGCTTAACGGCAAGACGTAAGGAATAATCTTTTTATCCCCGCGGTACGTGGCAATTCCCAGCAGAAACAGCTGCGGATACATGAAGATACGCTGGAACCAGCATAGCTTGCACGGCTCATACTTCAATACTTCGCTCAGATATAAGCTCCCTGCAACCGCAATAATGGATACGAACCAGGCCAGATACAGACAATGACGCCGGCAAAAGGCAGTGAACCTCATCACTGGGCAACCGCCGCTTCGGAAGCGGCCTGAATCTGGGCATCAATAGCCTCCATATTAAACGGTTCATTGACCATTACCCCGTTGACAAACAGCGTTGGTGTAGATGATACGCCGGATGCTGTAGCCAGCTGTACTTCACTCTGGATCTGGCTGTTATACGTTTTGTCTTCAATGTCTTTGCGCAGCAGCTCGAAATCAATTGGCAGCTTCTCTTTCTGCGCCAGCTCGACCAGGAAGTCAGGCGTAGCCCATTCCTTATTCTCGTCGCCTTGATTCGCATAGAGAGCATCATAGTATGTCCAGAATGCATCGCTGTTCTGATTATAAACCGACAAGGCTGCAAGGGCTGCAGTTGTTGAGTCAGGACCAAGGAAGGCCAGATTTACAAAGTACAGGGCTGCCTTATCCTGATTTACATATTCCTGAACAATCTGCGGCTTGATTACACCTGCAAACTGGGCGCAAGCCGGGCATTTGTAATCGCCGAATTCCACGATTTTGACCGGTGCATCTTCACTGCCCAGTCTCGACATTTCACTGTAATTGAATTCAACCGGTGCAGCTGGTGTGCCTGCTGTTGAGCTGTCTCTGCCGGCCAGCATAAATAATCCTGCAAAAATAACAGCCACCACCACGATCGTCGAAACAATCACTATCAGTGTTTTCTTCTTTTGGTTCTCCATCTGCGCTACGAGCTTCTCATTTTTGCTCTTCTGGGGAAGTGCAGCGCTTTTGCGTTTGTTTTTGCTCAAGTGAGAGTTCCTTTCTGTCCCGCGGGACCCGTTGAATATGAATCATATAATTTAAAATTATATAATTAAACTTCTCACTTTGGCAAACCTAAGCTTATACAGCCTCCGTTTTCAGCTCCAGGGAGTCCGGCTCACTAAAGTTCCGGGACTCTTCACCCTCCATCTGTCCTGAATCAAGCATCAGGCTGAAAACAGCCTCAGTCCCGGTGCCGGGCTCTGAGTTAATTCTGATGTTCCCGTCCATCAGTTCCACCAGCTTCCTGCAGATCGCAAGCCCAAGCCCGGTGCCCGGATACTGCCGGTTATGTGAGGCATCCAGCTGGGTAAAGGGCTGAAATAACAGCGGCAGCTTATCCGCAGGGATGCCAATACCGGTATCCTTGATGCGAAAAGTATATTCTCCTTTTGTGCCCTCTACTGGGCTGAACCCCACCTCTACGGTCACCCCGCCGGCAGGCGTAAATTTGACGGCATTGCCGATCAGATTCACCAGAATTTGGCGGATTCTCAGGCTGTCCCCTTTTACATATTCAGGAATATCCCCGGTAACCTGCAGCTTCAGCTGCAGTCCCTTTTCCTTCGCAGCCGACTCGAACAGCTCGGAACATTCCGTAAGCAGTGCCTGAAGCGGAAAAGCTTCGCTGCGCAGCTGCAACCCGTCCGAATCCAGCCTGGAGAAGTCCAGCACATCATTCACGACACTCAGCAGCGCCTGACTGCTGTTATACTGCAGCCTCAGCAGCTCCTGCTGACCGGGTTCGGCAATGTCATCGGCAAGGAGCTGATTGATCCCGATTATACCGTTCAGCGGTGTGCGGATCTCGTGGCTCATCGTTGTCAGGAACTCGCTTTTCATCCGGTCTGCGCCTTCTGCGGCTTCCTTGGCTTCAATCAGCTGCTGCTGAAACTGTATAAAGGGCGTAATATCCTCAGCAACCAGATATACCAGCTTCTGGTTGCCGTGAAGAAGCGGGAAAACAGTCGTGCTGCAGATCATGGTTCCGCCGTTTTTTATTATTACTTCAAGTTCAATCTTGGAGGAATGACCCGAAACTGCACGCTCTACCGCTTGTTTCAGCATGGCTTCATCCTTTGGGGTACTGAAAATACTTTTGTAATCACCAAGCTCCTCCTTACGGTAGCCGGTTGTCTGCTGCAGGGAGGGGTTGGAGCTGATCACCTTCCGGCGTACCGGATCTATGCACAGCACCATATCAGGGCTGGAGTCAAACAAGGCTGTATACCGCTGTTCATTGAAGCTGGCCGAGAAAAGGATACGCTGCCGGTCCCTGTACAGCAGTATCAGTACCGCCATGACTATGAATAAAAAGGAAACAGCCAGTACAACTGCCAGCAGGGAATCAGGCAGAAGCGGGACTGTGCCGCTGTAATTAAAGGTCCCTGAAGCGGAGAATACCGCTCCGTCCATTGCAGCATAATGAGATCCGCTCAGGCAGGCAGTAAGTACGAGCACCAGCAGCACTTTTTTTAACGTTAACATATTGTACGGCCCTGCAATCCAGCGCGGATTATACAAGCAGACTACCGCCGGAACAATCAGTGCGAAGCCAAAGGAGAACAGGATGGAGAGCAGGCTCTGCTCATAATTCCCAAAAAATTTCATCGACAGAATGCCGCAATAATGCATAATCAGAATCCCGGCGCTAAAAAGAACACCACCGAACGCCAAAAACAGCCGATTGCGGGTGTACGGGCTGCTGAGCAGCAAAAATAACGCATATGAGGCCGCTACCGGTACGATCAGGGACAATAGCAGCAAAGGAAAATCGTAAGCGACGCTCATATCCGTCCGCATTGCCCGCATCCCGATAAAGTGCATGCTCCACATCCCTGTGCCAAGCAAACCGGACAGCAGCAGAATAAATTTATGTCCCCTATTCTCGCGAATCAGCCGTTCAGCAAGATCCAAAGCTGAAAAGCAGGACAGCAGCGCTATAATAACAGAAAAGAGCACCAGCAGGTCACGGTAATGATCCGGATGTTGCAGCATGCGCTCCTCCCCCTTCTTTTAAAAATGGTACAAATAATGTATTTACCCTACCTTTACCCTCCAAGAAACGTCACGAACCTGCTAAATATTAGATATTATATAATCTGATAATTGATCAAAAAAAAGGCACAGCGCATTTACCTGCGCCATGCCTTATTATACAACCGTTACGCTCCGGCTTCTTCAGCCAGTATCTGCAGCTTCAGCAGCTTGATCCGGGATATCCGTTTGTTTTCGGTTTCCTCTACCACGAACAGATGGCCGTCGAATTCGGCCGTCTGGCCTTTTTGCGGAGGACTTACCTCAAGCTTGGAATACAGCCAGCCTCCAATGGTATCATAATCATCCGTCTCCATATGAAGCCCCAGCATGTCATTGATTTCTTCTATCAGCATAAGACCGTCAATGGAGAACTCGTCTTCCCCCAGCCGCTCAACCCCGGGGCGTTCATGGTCGAACTCATCCTGGATTTCGCCGACAATCTCTTCCATGATATCCTCCAGTGTAACCATGCCGGAAGTGCCGCCATACTCATCAATGAGGATAGCAATCTGTGTCTTGGCCCGCTGCATCACCTTTAGCAGAGCGCTGATCTGAATAGACTCAGGCACAGTCAGAATGGGACGAATCAGCTCCGTATACTTCGGCGTATTCTCACGGATCAGGTCCTTGATGTGAATGAAGCCTAGAATATGATCCTTATCGCCGTCGCAGACCGGATAACGTGTTCTCATGCCGTCATAAGCAATCTCCAGATTCTCTTCAGCCGGCAGATGGCTGTTCAGACAGATCATTTCGGTTCGGGGAATCATAATCTCCCGCGCCATTGTATCTGCAAATTCAAAAATGTTGTCTACCAGTGTCATTTCGGTATTGTCGATAAGACCGCTTTTGTTACTCTCCTGCATGATAATACGGATTTCTTCCTCGGTATGCGCAGTGGCCAGCTCCGAAGCAGGAGCCAGACGGAATATGCGCAGCAGCCCCCGGGCCAAACCGTTCACGATCCAGATAAACGGATACATGATCCGGTAAAAAACATTCATGGCTCCCGAGGTTAGCAGAAGCACCGCCTCAGCCTTGTTCACCGCAATTGTCTTCGGAGCAAGCTCACCAAGCACAATATGCAGAACCGTAATGAACATAAAAGCAATAATCAGCGAAATGACATAAACGGCAGTATCGCCAAAGCCCAAACTTGTTACAAGCGGCCCGACAATCGTGGCTACCGCCGGCTCTCCAAGCCAGCCGAGTGCGAGCGAGGCAAGCGTGATGCCAAGCTGGCAGGCGGACAGGTATGCGTCCAGGTTATGCACGATGTCTTTAGCTGCTAGCGCTCTTTTGCTGCCTTCCTCAATCAGTGATTCAATGCGGCCGCTGCGCACCTTGACCATTGCATACTCAACCGAAACAAAAAAGCCGTTAAACAGCACAAGCATGATAATAAGACCTACATGTAATATACCGGGTAAAGGGTCGCTCAAATTATACTCCTATCCACCGAGTCCTTGTTCGGCGGATAGGCCCACCTCCTTCGTTTATTCAGAGTGTCAGTCTGCGTCATAGCAGCCGTTCCTTTCATCGTCAATTTCCCAATGCCTTCATCTCCTGACTGTAATCACGAATGTTAAGATATACTGTATTATATTATTATCCGCGCCACAAAAACAGGTATTATTAGTGTAAAAATATGATTTCGCTGCCAATCTTATGGACATCCCATTCAAATGGATAGATTATGATCCCGTTTATCCGGCAAAAAAAGGACAGTTCCGCTAATTCGGGACTGTCCTTATCAAGGGAATAGCCTCTGTGCCTTACCGGCAGTTGCGGGTAGGCGGATTGCCGATTACGCCGGGATACTGGTAAGCCAGCGGCTCGTCAAAGGTGGCATAATCGAAGTAGATCATCAGCAGCACAGTGCGTTGTCCGGTAACCGGATCACTGATGATGATGTGGTCACGGCCTGCAGCCTCAAGCACGCCTTTATACACTTTTGCATTCCACTCTTTGTTATTTTCGTATGTGTAGTAGAACGTTCCGATCTTGCCGAGATTCAGCCGGAAAATATTTTCGATGTACGATTGTTCAAAAACGGGTGCGGTCGTAGGCACGACTGCTCCGCCCGGGGTCATCGGGCTTCCGCTGGTCACCTGGGGCGGCATGGTTCCCATGGGCATCATTGCCCCGCCGGGGTTGCTGCCGATCATATAAGTAACGGGACGGTAAGGTTGGCTGATCATTTTTGTAAAACCTCCTAAGTAAATGTTGGCTCAGGGAGACAGCTCCGGCGGACGGACCCAGCCGCTCTGTCTCCTGCAGCCGGCGGTGCCTAGTATACAGCCGGGCAATCCTCAGCGGTCGGGGTAAAGAAGCAATGGGCCTTGTAACGTCCGGTATTCTGCTGGTTATACCACGTTGCCGGACAGGCTCCGACTGGACGGAAGAACCATAAGGCGTTGGAGGCCGGCCAGGTTCGTTCACCTGCGATAGCCCGTTTGGCCAGCCTGATGTCCGACTCTCTGGCCCGCTGGTAAAAGTAACTCTTCTGCGGGGCCTCGAAGCCGCCTGGACTCTGATACACCATATCGTTCACATTCCGGATGTTGTTGAAGTCCAGACAATTTCCGAGAATCCGGTTGACCCCGACATTGCCGACCATCAGCATGCCGGAATCCCCATCCTCCTCGGCTTCCGCCCTCATCAGCCGTGCCAGCACCCTCACATCTTCCGAGTTCGTTTTGATAACGGCCATGTGTTCTCCTCCTTCTTTCCTGCTCGCTGTATTGTATGTGCATCCGCCTAAGAGGTGACTGTCCGTTATGAATTTCTCACCGCCTCAGCCTCCCGTTACAGAAGATCATGGCTCATAGATCATCTTGCGGGTCATGCCGCCGTCAATCACCAGCTGTGCCCCGGTAATGAAGTTGTTCTCAGGTGCTGTTAAATACAGGCAGGCCCGGGCTATATCGTCCGGCTTACCGACACGGCCGGCCGGATGCTGCTTATGATCAGCCTCACGCAGCCCGCTATAATCCCCGGTTTCAATCCATCCCGGACTGATACAGTTCACGGTTATACCATCCTTCCCCAAGCTTACAGCCATCGCATGCGTCAGGGCGGTTATCGCTCCCTTAGATGCTGCATAAGCCTCCGTATCAGGCTCGGACATAAGCGCGCGGGTAGAGGACAAGTTGACGACCGACCCGCCGCCCGGGTTACTCCGCATATGTTTTGCCGCCTCCCGGGTCGCAAGAAATACGCTACGGGCGTTTGTATTAAGCACCTTGTCCCAGACATCTGCAGACAGGTCGTACAGCGAAGCCGCATGCGGATTTGCGATCCCGGCATTATTAACCAGAATGTCGACGGTTCCATACTTCTCCGCTGTATGGGCAACAAGCGCTATAATCTGATCTTCCCGGCTGACATCACAGGACACATATTCAGCATGTCCGCCCGCTGCGGTAATCTCCGCCGCCGTCTTTTGGCCCAGGGCGGCTTCCAGCTCTGCCACAACTACCTTTGCCCCTTCCGCGGCGTAAGCAGCAGCTACCGCTCTGCCGATCCCGCGGCCTGCGCCCGTAACAATTACAATTTTATTGGCATATTCCACTATTCATTCTCCTCCTAAGCTGGCTGGTGATAGAGTCATAATATAAATATCCCCTTGTTCCGGTTATGGAATCAAGGGGATTGTACTGTAACCGTACTATATAGTAAATAAGCTGCAGCCGGTACTAACGTCTTGCTTCAACATCCTGTTATTCTGCAGTTGAGTAATGGGGATGCCGCTTGAAGCCATGGTATCTGGTTCCCTGATAGCTTAATATGCCCCTGTCCCCTTCTGCACTCATACCGAATTCACTGCCGTCCACCTTGAACTCCATCCGGACGCCGTCCTGCAGCTCATAGGTCAGATAATAAGTGGTGCTGGTCCGGCTGGACTGGCTGTCATCCTGAAGCTGCTGCTGGCGGACTTCACTGCGTTTGCTGACAATACGGGCGGGGATAGTGAGCAGGGGAGAGCTGTTATTGCGGCTCCACTGAAACAAGCCTCTGCCTGCAGATACTGCTACAATACCGATCATCACCACAAGGAAGATCGGTATCACTGTTCCGGTAAGATCAAACATCCAAGAAGGATCCGAGCCCATTCCCATGCTTATTCCCCCTCATACCCCAAATACTTGCCGCCCCCTGCACATTCATGGGGATGCTTCTGTACATGTATATGCCTTATCCTTCTAATACAGCATCACTAATAATTCAAATGGCCTGACGCTGCAGAAGTTCCTGATTTACGTTTTGAATGCAAAAAAGACCACCTGTTCTCAGTTACGAGAACGTATGTGGTCTTTAACCGCTGCTTGCCGATCTATTATTCTATGCATGCACAAGATCAAGGAATTGTCTGGTTTCATTCTCTTCAGTCGGCATCATACCGTTGTCAGCCCAGCAGGCTCTGCATTGCTCTTCCGTTTCACACAGGTGGGCGTCATCGCAGTTATAGCACAATTGCAGAAGGTTTCTAGTCACATAATCCGTTTCGAAAGTTTTCATTATAATCTCTCCTATTCGTAGATGAAAGTTTGTGAAAAAATGAACTTGTTTTCTATGTGTTAAATATATCACAAGCTTTTTCGTTTGTCATGTGATTTTTTTCACATTTTTAAAGAAAATTTGAAATACGTTTTTTTGTTCAACTTTTGGACAAAGCTTGGATTAGTACAGCCTATTTGTATAGCTGTCGTTGAGCGAGGCTGCCACCTGTTCAGCACTGATCCCGGGCAGCTTCACATGATCTGCTATCATCTTCGGAATATCAGGTAAATGGTCCTTTGCCGGCCAGGATTCCGGATTCCACAGGCTTGAGCGTTTGAACGCTTTGGCACAATGAGTATAGCATTCTTCTACTTCTACCATAATTCCTACCAGCGGAGTCCGCCCGTAAGCCTCCATTTGCTGCAGCAGCTGCTCATCCCGGACAATTGCCGCCCGCCCGTTCACCCGCAACGTCTCTTCAAGCCCAGGTATCATAAAAATCAGCCCCGCCCGCGGGTTAGATAAAAGATTAATCAGCGAGTCCATTCTGCGGTTGCCCGGGCGTTCAGGAATGACCAGCCGGCGCTCGTCCAGAATCTGCACAAAACCCGGTGAATCCCCTCTTGGTGAAACATCCACATGACCTTCATGATCTGAAGTAGCCAGCATCAGGATCGGGGACTGGGCGATAAAACGCCGGCAATGCTCATCAATTACACCAATCACCTTGTGCTGTACAAGCTTCCCCGGGAAACCCAGCAAATCACGCAGCTCTGCTTCCGTTTCAATTCTCTGATATTCAGACATAAGCATCCTCCGTATGTACTTATTTCATATGCAAGCTGTCTATTATTGTATCAAAAAAAAGAAGACTGCATAGTGCAGTCCTCCTTCACTCATATAAATTATGCTACATGACGCGCCAGCTGACCCCGCCGTTCGTTGTCTGCAGCAATATGGACCTGCGGTCCTCTTCCTTCTGGATCAGCAGCCAGCCCACATCCTCTGAAATAAACTGTAGCTTCACGATCTCCGGATATTCAAGCAGCTTTGACTGGAGGACACTGCTGGCCGGCAGTGGCGCCCAAGTCTGGCCCTGATTCACGGTTTTGAAGATCATATTACCGCTCAGCATCCAGCCGGTCCCGGCACTAATAAAAGCAGGCGGAAGATAACGGTTGACTCCAGTCTGGCTGTTCAGCACAAAATCAACAAATTTCCAGTTGTCACCGCCGTTAGCTGTAAAGTAGCCGTTATAAGTGACGCTGTTTTGCTTGTCTGTCTGACAGGCTGCCGGGAGAAAGCCGGCGGCACTGTTTCCGAAAAACTCCGGTTCTCCGGTGATCACCTTGTCACAGCCTCCCCACTCTGCATTAACCAGGATCTCCTGGCCCGGATGCCAGGTAACCCCGCTGTCGCTGGTCATATAGATTTTGGGCAGCGCACCGGTCTGCAGGGTCACCAGTCCATGTGTGGTATTCTTAAAAATCATTCCGGTAACAATACCGGCCATAGGAATGGTGTTGTTCGGCAGGTTCGGATTATACTGTTCATTCTGCATAACCATGGCCCAGGTCGCTCCTCCATCCTTAGTGGCATAGAGCGCCTTGCTTGACTTGGTGGCATTTGCATCCCAGGAGGTCATCAGCCAGCCAGTCTGCGGAGAACTGAAGTAAATAGATGATACCGTGTTCGAATCGGGAAAAGAAGATACCTTCCAGCTCTGGCCGCCGTCTGTGGTCCGCAGAACAACCGTCTCCGTCATCCCGAACGAGCTGCGGATAATCCAGCCGTTATCGGGATCTGTGAAAAAAATTTCTTCACCGTACACCGGATTAGCTAAAAACTGAACATTCGTTGAAGGTGAAATATTAGCCCAGGTTCCGCCGTTATCCTTGGTCATATAGATCCGCAGTTCCTTTTTGGTGACACCCCATGCCAGACCGACCGATTCATTCAGCAGCCTGAAATCGGTCAGACGGGTCTGGATCTGATATTTCGGCGTGCTTTCATTGGTTACGTTTTTGGCATCGCCGGGGGTAATCAGCGTAATCGTCTGCCCTTCCTCCGGCGCTTCCGTCGGCTGAGGAGGCAGAGTCGGTGCTGGCGCCGGGGATGAGGAGCAGGCTGATACAATCAGCAGGATGAAAAGAACCGCAGCGGATATTCCCAGCTTCCTGTAACCTGCAGTGTAAGGAAACAATGCTCTCTCCCCTTTCTTTTTGCCTTATTTCTTATTCAGTTTACTGTTTTTATAGCCATAGAGCCAGTAGATCAGTAATCCGAGGACCAGCCAGATGAAAAATCCGATCCAGGTTTCTCTGCCCAGATTATACATCAAATAACCGCAGGCTGCTGCACTCAACAGCGGAATAACCGGAACCCAGGGCACTCTGAACCCCCGTTTGAGCTCTGGATGCGAACGGCGCATGACGATAACACCAAGCGAGACCACGAGGAAGGCAAACAATGTCCCGATGCTTGTCAGGTCGGCAAGCCGGTCCAGCGGCACAAAGCCGGTGAATACGGCAATAATACCGCCGACCATCCAGGTGCTGCGCACCGGAGTCTGTGTCTTCGTATTAATCTTCGCCAGGCTTTCGGGAAGCAGCCCGTCCCGGGAAATGGCGAACAGCAGACGGGTCTGTCCAAACAGCAGAACGAGCAGGACAGTCGTCATACCGGCTATGGCCCCGACGGAGATCAGGCCGGCAATCATATTCTGATCCACAAAACGCAGTGCGAAGGAAACCGGATCGCTGACATTAAGGTTCTGATAAGGCACAATTCCGGTCAGCACGAGCGAGACTGAAATATACAGGACAGTGCAGATGGCAAGTGAAGAAATAATTCCGATCGGCAGATCGCGCTGCGGGCGCTTGACCTCTTCAGCTGCCGTCGACAAGGCATCAAAGCCGATATAAGCGAAAAACACCGTCGCCGCCCCGTTAACAACCCCGTGGAAGCCATACGGCAGAAACGGGGTCCAGTTCTCCGGCTTAACATAGAAGATACCGGTGAAGATAAACAGCAGGACCACAGCAAGCTTCACTACTACCATTATGGCGTTAAAGCGCGCTGTTTCTTTGACGCCTCTTGTAAGCAGATAAGAAATCAGCAGGATGATAATGACTGCAGGCAGATTAATAAAGGTACCTTTGTCCGCATTATATGCCCCGGACAGCGCAGTAGGCAAATGAATTCCGAAGCCCTCCAGCAGCCCCTGAAAATACCCGGACCAGCCGCTGCTTACCGCCGCAGCCGCAACTCCGTATTCCAGCACCAGATCCCAGCCGAGAATCCAGGCGAGCAGCTCACCAAATGCAACGTAGCTGTAAGCATAAGCGCTGCCTGATACGGGAAGTGTTGAGGCAAACTCCGAATAGCAGAGTGCAGACAGCACGCAGGCAATTCCGGCAAGTACGAAGGACAGCACCAGGCCGGGTCCGGCATGCTCTGCAGCAGCAACCCCTGTCATTACAAAAATGCCGGTACCGATGATCGCACCCACGCCGAGTGCGGTAAGATCAAGGGCACCCAAGGTTTTGCTGAGCTTGCCGGCATTGTCGCTCACAGGGACAGCCAGCGGTTTCTTTCGGAATAAATCCATACTTCTTTTCTCTCCTGTCAATAATAGTGGTATATCGCTAATGACCATATGGTCAGCAAGCCAAAATAATGCCGGAACCAGGAACCGGCAGCCCTTCTGCCAAATGTTGTTGTTAGCATACCCGCATCCGGGGTAATGGATTAAAAACAGGATGCTTGAAAACACTACATTTAACGATTATGATGGTTAAGATTGGACACAAAAAATTCGAACTTCGGAGGAGATGTATTAATGGCCCCCCCATTTAAGCCCAATCGTGTCGTAGTCATCGGCACCGGTGCAGTAGGAACAACAACCGCTTATACCCTGCTGCTGCGCAGACGTATGCAAGAACTGGTACTTATAGATGTCAATCATCAGAAGGCCCTTGGAGAAGCGCTGGACATGAATCACGGCATGCCGTTTGTCGGCGGCGTGAAGCTATGGGCAGGAACCTATGAAGATTGCCGGGAAGCGGATATCATTATCGTAACCGCCGGTGCATCGCAGAAGCCGGGCGAAACCCGGATCGATCTGCTGCGCAAGAACATTGCCATCTTCAAAGACATCATCCAAAAAATTACCAAATACAACCATCATGCCATCCTGCTGATTGCTACGAATCCGGTGGATATTCTGGCTTATGCCACCCTGAAGATCAGCGGCTTTGACCGCAGACGGGTCATCGGTTCCGGTACTGTGCTCGATAGCGCACGTTTCCGTTACCTGATCGGGAAGCACAAGGAGATTGATCCGCGCAGTATTCATGGACAGATTATCGGGGAGCATGGTGATTCAGAGCTTCCGGTATGGAGTCTCGCCAATATTGCCGGAACTGACCTTGGCTTCGATGAAGCGGAGCGCAAGGATATCTTCGAAGACACCAAAAATGCCGCTTACGAAATTATTGACGCCAAAGGCTCTACGTCTTATGCCATTGCACTGGCACTGGACCGGATTGTTGTCTCAATCCTGGACAATGAAGGCGCTGTACTGAACGTCTCCACCCTGCTTAACAACTACAACGGTGTGTCCGATGTATTCCTCGGTGCGCCTTGTGTCGTTGACCGTTCCGGTGTGCGGGAAGTTCTGGATCTGCCTCTTAATGAGGAAGAGCAGGCCTTGTTCCAGAAATCGGCGGACAAGCTGAAATCAGAGATTTCCAAGCTGGAGCTGTAAAAATAACATTCTCCAATAACAAACAAGGGCTATCTCCCGGTCGCTTTGTCGGACCGGAAGATAGCCCTTGTTTGCGTACACCCGCACACAAAAGAATCCGTCCTTCAGCGTGTATCGCACACACCGCTGTAAAGGACGGAGTTAACTCACCATGTCATTTTGTTAATATAACATGAAACATTTTTATCTGACAATGAAATTAATATCCTGGATGTAATTTCCAGATTAACGAATCACCGGACGCTGGTAATATTCTTTTAACACCTGCTCTGCTTCCTTGCCATAAATATCAAACCCGACGTTAGTCGCCGCTTCTTCAGCCGGATACAGCTTTGTACTCCAGTCCCACCAGAAGAAACCGGCGAACCAGGATTCATCCCAGAAGGTCTCCAGCGCCGAACGGTAAAAATTCGCCTGCTCCTGCTGGGAAGCCGGAAGCTCCTTGTGGGTGAAATCCCACGGCATCGTGGCACAGCCTAACGCGCTGCGGCAGCCAATTTCAATAAAGACGAGCTTTTTACCGAACCGGTCAGCCAGAGCCTTCAGCCGCGACTTCTGCTCCTCCCAGGAGGACCGCATATTCTCCAGGGTATCGCCCGGAACGGAAGCTACCGGATAATAAGCACTTGTTCCGATATAATCAACCTCGTCAAGCCACTCGATTCCTTCTTCTTTACCATGATTAGCATTGTACACAATCGGGCCGTTATACAGGCCTTTGACCTCACTGATCAGATTGCGCCACTCTGTCTCCCGCGATTCTGTAGCCACCATCTCACAGCCGATGCAGAACAGCTCACACTCCAGCTCCTCCGCCAGTTCTGCATAATGCTTAATGAAGTTTGTATAGGACTTGAACCAGGCAGCCCAGTAAACATCCCCGTCCTCAGGAAAACCGATCCGCGCTCTCCAAATTCCGTCTCTTGAGTTCACCACCGGTTTCAGGCACACCTTCAGTCCCAGCTCTTTAGCCAGCTTAACCGTATGCTCTATATCCCGGTCTGTCATTGTATATCCGTAGTCAAAATAAATCTCGGTGGAATGCACCGTGTCCTGCCACGTCCAAAAGGACAGGGCAATCCATTCACTTCCGGTTTCTGCCAGCTTCCGCAGCGATTCCTCCGCATAAGGCTGCCTGTACGCTCCTCTTGTTGATTCCCAGCCATAAGTCATTCCTTTAAAAAATCCTTCTTTCACCGCTGTATCCTCCCGTTGATTAAATTAGCAGCTTCTCTCCGCTTATAACATTTATAATTAATATCTATCTTTTGTTAGGATAATTGAAAAACAAAATAATAACAAGTTATTATTTAATGAATGTTCATCCTAACAAAACTCCGAGTCTATAAATATGAAAAAACCGGCGGACTTTTGGGTCCTCCGGCTGGTTTACACAAGCATATGATTAGGTAATTCACTGGTCTGAACTATGCTGTTATCATTGGTTACTCCACAACCGCCGCTTCCTTCTCCGGCATGCTAATCTGCAGCCTGGCCATAGCCTCTTCCTTTTCACGGCTCGTAATATGTGTATACACGGTTGTAGTCTGAATCGAGGAGTGACCAAGCAGCTCCTGTACCGTCCGCAGATCCGCTCCCTTGCGAAGAAGCATTGTAGCGAAGGAATGACGCAGCTTGTGGCTTGAATAAGCTCTACGGTGCGCCTCGGGCACACCCTGCTGGAACCGCTCAAACGTATCCGCAGCAATCCCCTGAATCCCTCGTATGGAGAGTCTCCGGCCTTTCTGCGAGATGAACATGGCTTCTTCTTTACTGCGCCACGGTGTCAGGCGCTCATTGATCGCTTCCTTCAAATAAGGTGCGACAGCTTCCGGGACCGGGACATTCCGCCATTTACGCCCTTTACCGAACACACGCAGCGATCTGCGGTCTGCACTGTAATCATTAAGATTAAGCGTGTGCACCTCCCCTACCCGCAGCCCCATATAGGACATAAGCAGGAAGACTGCGAGGTTACGGCTGCGGTATTTTCCGCTGACTGCTGACAGGAACTGCTGCAGATCACCTTCATCCAGGTAGACCGGCTCACGGTTCTTTTCAGTCTTGGATTTTTTGATGCCCGCAGCCGGATTAATAGTCAGCAGCTCAAGCTCAATCAGCGCCCGGAACAGGCAGTTGATGGAAGCATGCTTCCGGTTCCTGGTCGAGTCACTGACGCCCCGTTCACGCACAGTGGTCAGATAGGAGACTACATGCAGCTTTTTGACGAATTCCAGCCGCTTGCCGTTAAGTCCTTCCAAGAATTCACGCACATCAGCAAGATAAGACTTCTGCGTGTATGCAGTAAATCCGGCATCCTTCATCCAGATCAGAAATGCCTCCAGCTCTTCTTCGTAATCCGTTTCCAGCTCTCTCACCGCCGGTCCCCCCTGTTTGTGCGCCATTCTGCTGCGTGTATCTGAACGATTGCCAGAAATTCATCGAGTGCGGGTGAAACCCATTTTTTGTTATGGTAAGCCATTTGTGTAGCTACCCGCTGAGACTCATCATTCCAGTTCAGGCGTGCCAGCTTGCCTTCAGACAGCTCATTTCTGACCGTAATCAGCGGCAGGAAGGAAATACCCAGCCCGGACATCACACACTGCTTAATGGCTTCAATGCTCCAGAATTCCAGATTAGGATCGGGAAATACGCCATGGCTGTTAAGATGGCGCTCAAACAGTGTGCGGTAGGTGCAGCCAGTCTCTGTATGCAGGATAGTCTCCTGCTTCAGATCGAGCGGCATAACGTCCTGTAAAGCGGTCAGCGGATGATCAAGCGGCGCCACCAGCGTCATTTCCTCCTGAATCAGCGTTTCGCAGGTTAAATCCTTGTATTCGGTCTCCGGCTGAAGCAGAAAGACCAGATCAAGCTCGCCGCTACGGACAAACTCCGTCAGCTCCCAGCAGGCTCCGGGCTTCAGCGTAATCCTGACCTGGGGATGAGACATGCGGAATTCCTTGATAATTCCCGGCAGACGGAACGCAGCCAGTGATTCAGGTGCACCGATGCGCAGCACCCCGGACAGCTCCGTTTCCGATCGGAGCGCATCCTCCGCCAGAGCATGCATCCGGGAAATTTCCTGTGCGTAAGGCAGCAGGCGGCGTCCGGCATCGGTCAGGATAATTTTTTTGCTGATCCGGTCAAATAAAGGCTGGCCCAGCTCCGTTTCGAGCGCCTGAATCTGCGCTGTAATGCTCGACTGGGCATAGTCCAGCTTCTGGGCAGCTCTTGTGAAGCTGCCTGCCTCGACTACAACCAGAAAGGTGAATAAATGCCGTGATTCCATAGCTTGCCAGCCAGCCTCCTTATGAATAAGTTATCATCGGTATTTTGAATGGATAGTATTTAATAATTCCGTTTTTCCAATGGATCTATTATCTGATACTCTATTCATAAATACAAGGAAAGCGGGACAATCAAATATGAAGCAAAGCAATTCTCTGCAACGCAATATCGGCATGCCGCAGGCCATCGCCCTCTACATCGGGGCCGTGCTCGGATCGGGGGTGCTGATCGTTCCCGGCCTGGCGGCCGAAATGGCCGGACCGGCTTCCCTGCTGGCCTGGGGCTTTATGACACTGTTAATTCTTCCATTGGCGCTGTCGATGGGACTGCTGTCTGCCAAATATCCGAATGCCGGCGGCGTATCACACTTTGTAACACTGGCGTTCGGTCCGAGGGCCGGAGCGATGATCGGCTGGTTCTTCCTGATGTCCGTTCCGATCGGCGGACCCGTTGCCGCGCTAACCGGGGCAGGCTATATGACCGCAGCCATGGGCTGGGGCGACGGTGCGAGAATCGCGATTGCTGCCGGTATGCTGGCAGCGGGGCTGATTACGAACTGGATCGGGATGCAGGTGGCCGGCAAAGTGCAAATTGCCGTTGTGATCGCCATTGTCTCTGTGCTGGTCTTCTCCTTTGCCGCGGCGCTGCCACGGATGGAAAGCACTCATTTCACTCCGTTCCTTCCGCACGGCTGGACCAGCATCGGGCAGGCGGCGGCGATCCTCTTCTGGTGCTTCATCGGCTGGGAAGCCGTGTCTCACCTGTCAGAGGAATTTAAAGATCCGCAGCGGGCTGCCATTAAAGGCGTTACCATTGCCGCTGTCATTGTAGGCGTACTCTATTTCCTGTCCGCACTGGCAACAGTTGGCACACAGAGCTATCTCCGCGGCGGAGCGGATTCTTCCCTGGTCTGGATCATCAGCCAGCCGCTGGGAGCATGGGGCGGCTTCATCGCCGGACTCACCGGAATGTTCATTTGTACGGCCACCATCATCGCCTATACAAGTGCAGCTTCACGTGTAGCCTTCGCTTTAGCCCGTCAGGGCTACGCGCCCCGGTGGATGAGCCGGTTATCCTCCCGGTATCAGACACCGTCAGGTGCCACGATGTTCCTTATGGGCTGCTATGCAGTAATCCTGTTTCTGTACGGAAGCGGACTGCTGTCTATAACTACCCTAATCCAGTTTCCTAACGCAACCTTCATCCTGACCTACATCGGCGGCTGCGCGGCAGGCATAAGATTGCTTAAAGGCAGCCGGCTGGGCGTAACAATCAGCTGGATTTCTTTTACTGCGACTGTGGCAGTGTTTCCGTTTACCGGCTGGGCGATCGGGTATCCGCTCGTGATTGCGGCATGCTTTGCGGCCCTTGTCTGGTTCCGGAACAGCCGCCGCTCGCTGTCTGATCTGCCCGAGAAAGAGCTGCAACAGAAAAAGTCCAATGTAATTTAATACAGATGAGTATGTGTACAACTGCTGTACGTAAACAGGCCGCGAAGCTCCTTAACCGATAAGGAATCGCGGCCTTTAATATTCAATCCATACTATTCAACTTCAACAGCAAACACCGCCGACGGCTGCGGCTCATAATTCAGGACAATATCGATTCTATCCCCCGGCTGAACAACCGTCAGCGTCTGTCCGTGGTACAGCTGCTTTCCTATGGCAGTATCTAAACACCCCAGATAATCCCAGCAGTAGCCGCTCTGCACTGCCGGCCGGAGTGAATCGTTTCAGACTGTTCGCAGCGGGTTATGGATGAAGAAGAGAATTTCTATCATTCATTACACGAAGGAGAGATAATAAATGTCGGATTATAACAAAATCGTACTGGAGCCAGCTGCCCTGCAATTTGCAAATGATAACTCAGAGCCTCCTTTTCTCCCTGACCTCGGGCCGGAAAAGGGCCGGGAAACGGTAAATAATGTTCAGTCCGGTGAAATAGATAAGCCTGCAGTCGACATTCAGGATCTTACCGTCTCTGGCGGTCCCGGCGGTAAAGTGCCTGTGCGGATTATCCGCCCGCTGAACAGAGTCGGTGACGACCTCCCGGTTATCCTCTATATTCATGGCGCAGGCTGGGTGTTCGGCAACAGCCACACCCATGACCGGCTGATCCGGGAGCTGGCGGCCGGTGCGGAAGCTGCGGTTGTTTTTCCAGAATATAGCCTGTCTCCGGAAGCCAAGTATCCTACTGCTATTGAAGAAATCTATGCTGTTCTGGAGTGGATTTCTAAGGAAGGCGGAAAAAACGGACTGGACAGCGGAAATATTACCGTGGCGGGTGACAGTGTCGGCGGTAATATGACAGCCGCCATTACTCTCATGGCCAAGGAGCGCAGCGGGCCGAAAATCGCCAAGCAGCTGCTGTTCTATCCTGTAACGGATGCCGCTTTCGATACTGAATCCTATCATCTGTTCGCAGAAGGCTACTTCCTGCAGCGTACAGGCATGCAATGGTTCTGGGATCAATATACGGCTGACCCGGAAGAACGGGCGCAGATCACCGCCTCTCCGCTCCGGGCCAGCCTCGAACAGCTTAGCGGTCTTCCGGAAGCGCTGATCATTACCGGAGAAGCGGATGTGCTGCGTGATGAAGGCGAAGCCTATGCCAATAAGCTGCGCGAAGCCGGTGTACCGGTTACAGCCGTACGATTCCAGGGCATCATCCATGACTTCGTGATGCTGAATGCAATGGCAGATACCGAAGCGAAAAAAGGCGCCCTGCTGCTGGCAACTGCCTGGTTAAAGCAGTAGATGCGATTCCTTTGACAGCTCAGCCCGCTTTAAACGTACAACAGGCCAGTCCCGATATTTCCGGGGCTGGCCTGTTTGTTATCCTTATATTCTATATAAATGTGCTCCGCTTATTTCCGCTGGGCATAGAATTCAGCCGCTTTCAGCAGCATATCCTTCAGCGAGCCGAACGAGGTCGTTTTGTTCACATGCTCGTCCAGCTGATCCTGGGGCAGCGACTTCAGGTCGTCAGCCGAGGAGCCGGAGAATCCGCCGCTTTGCAGGAGCTCCTTAAGCGACCCGAAGGAGGTAAACTTCTGCAGAAACGGGCTGGACAGCAGCTGCTCCAGCGGCAGCTTGTCCAATAGCTGATCTAACGGAAGCTTATCCAGCGGCAGCTTTTGCAGCAGTTCCCCTATATTCCCGTCTTTAACTGAATTCATAAGACCCTGGACCTTATCGCCCAGTCCGCCAAGAAGAAACCCCATGATTGTTCCTCCTCTGAGTTGTAGTTGCTTTTTTATTACCCAAATCCGTTAACTGCGAATATAGGTAACATATACATTATTATGTTAACCTTATATTTTTATTAGGACCAAACAGCAACTAATCGCCTGATCCGGGGGTCAATAAAGTATAATAATATCTATCAAGGAGCTGATCCCCTTGTCCAGAACGACCCTTGGACTCGCTTTACTGCTGGCAGCCGGCCTGCTTACCTACGGTCTCGTCACCGCTTCACATGAAGCGAATTTCAGCCGTAAGGGCCAGGACCCGACGGAAGTTACAGAAGCTGCTTCAGCGAACATAACACCAAAACCGTCTCCGCAAGCTGTCACGCCGCTTAAGGTATTATGGCAGGCTAATACGGAAGGAAGCGGGATATATTCGGATGATCCCCCAGTCTCGGATGGCCGTTTCTACTACTCACACAATAATACCCTGCATGCCGCCAGCCTCAGCTCCGGTTCAATCGCCTGGACTTTTGAGAACGCCGGAACGCCGGAAATCATCAGTGGTAACACTATTTATACCATAAGCGGCAGCGACCACCTCGTTAAGCTGTCAGCGGACACCGGGGAGCAGCTCTGGAGCACGCCAGTTGCCAAGCAGTTTATGGAAATAGGCGGACACGCCCGCTTAATCGGCAAGACCATTATATTTGCCAATGAAAGCGGCGGTATAGCCGCCTACGACCCTGATACAGGCAAGCAGCTGTGGTCAAATCCGGATATCCCGATGTATGCCGGCACCATTCACGGCGGGCATAAAGGTGTGCTGATCGTGTCCAGTACTATCGATAATATCCGCTCGCAATACTTTGGGCTGGAACCTGCGACCGGGAAGCAGCTGTGGCGCACAGAAGGTATCTTAAGCCCGGTTACAACATATGAAGAAGACTTGGTGCTGCGCGAGACAGCTGCTGATCAGTACATTAACGGGGATTTACCGGCAGCCGGTCACCTCCTGACTCTTGTAAGATTGGATTCTGCGACAGGACAACTGACCGGGCAAGAAAATTATCAGCCTCTGGAAGATGTACGCCTCACAGGAAGCAGCTTGACCCTAATTGAACAGCCCTATGTCTATACGCTTGACAGCAAGCCGAATCAGGCAGATCGCTCACTCATTCGTTTCACCCTTGGTCAAACGGATGGCTCAGGCGTCAAAAGCTATGATGAATACGGTGTTTTGGCAGCCGGGCCTACAGATGGAATGGCTTTTTTCCGGAAAAATAATATGCTGACCGGGGTTCATCTGGCGGATGAGCGGGCCGTTACCTTCGCAGCCCCGGCCAATGGGATTACGCTGATTCAAAAGCAGGGGAATGCTGTATTCGCCAGCTATGATAACGGCAGCTTTTTCATCATGGATGCCCGCACAGGAGCCGCTGTAGGCATACTAGACACCGGTCTATCTTACACTTATTTCAGCAATATCATCATCTCCGGCACAACCGCACTGGTGCGTTTTGAGAACATAACCTTTGCACTGGAACTGCCCGAAGCCTTGTTACAAGACTAATCAAACCAGGAGCCTATAATCATGCCCTTAACCTTTGCACACCCGGCAATCCTACTACCCTTTTCCCGCAAAAGCACTTACGTTCATTTTTCCGCGATGGTCCTGGGCAGCATGTCTCCGGATTTCGAGTATTTTGTCAGAGGCAGGCCGGTTGCGGAGATTGGACATTCTTTTACCGGATTCTTCGTATTTAATCTGCCGCTGGTTGCGGTCATTTATCTGATCTATCACTACTTTGTGCACAGGACTTTAATGAGCCATCTGCCGCATTATCTCCAGGACACTTACACACACCGTGCAGCTGCAAATCCTGTTATCCGGGTATTCGTCTTCCTCTATTCGGCACTCTTCGGCATGCTCACGCATGTGGCCTGGGATGCTTTTACTCACAAGCAGGGGGTTATGGTGACAAAATTTCCCGGGTTCTTTAATCACATTTTCAGCGTGTACGGTCACAGCATTCCTTTATACAAATTCCTGCAGCACGGCAGTACAGCACTCGGACTCAGTCTGATCTTCGGATATCTGGTTTACAGGAGCCGTTCTAACAAGCAGGAGCCTTCCAGCATATCGGTTAAGCAAAAAGCGATTTTTTGGGCCACCGTGTGTCTCTTAGCTATCGTCATTCTATTGGTTTGGTACGTTATAGCCCCGGTATCCTTACAAAGCTACGGCGTACATGTCGTGAGAATCGTTGATGCTGCATGCTTAGGACTGCTAGGAATCTGTCTGTTTCAAAAGCTTCGCCCCGCTCAGCCGCAATAAAGTACTTCAACACAAAAAGGGCTTCCACCGCGGGAAGTCCTTTTTGTTTTTTCTATTGTAGAGCCTGTACGAAACCGCCGATTCTCTGCGCTGCCTGAACAAGCCGTGCTTCATCCTCCACCAGCGCAATCCGTACAAACCCTTCACCCTGTGCGCCAAAAGCATCCCCCGGGATTACCGCCACTCCGGTCTTAAGCAGCAGCTCCCTCGCAAACCGCCGTGACCGCCCGGTCTGGCCTGCGCAAAACACCTCTGGCAGCGGTGCCCAGATAAACATCGTAGCCTTCGGGCTCGGAACGCTCCAGCCTTCCTCAGCCAGCGCCTGCACGAATATATCCCGCCTGCGTTCATAGAGCGGGGCAACCTCCAGCCTTCCCTTTCCCTGCATCGCCAGCTCCAAGGCCAGCACCGCCGCCTCCTGCACCGGATTAAACACGCCGTAATCGACATTACTCTTGAGTTCACGGAGCGCACCCACCGCTTCACGGTTGCCGGTCATGAATCCGATGCGGCAGCCGGCCATGTTGAAGCTTTTGGAAAAGGAATGAAACTCAACCGCTGTATGTATCGCTCCAGGTACCTGCAGGATGCTCAGCGGACGATAGCCGTCAAAGCCCATTTCCGAGTAGGCCAGATCATGGATAATCAGTACCTCCCATTTCAGTGCCAGTGCCACCAGCTTTTCCATGTATGCATAGTCGGCCGTTACCGAAATCGGATTCCCGGGAAAGGCAAGCAGGATGAAAGCAGCCTGCTGCCATACCTCATCCGGAATGCTGTCCAGATCAGGCAGGAAATCATTCTCCGCCAGCAGCGGCAGCGGCCATGCCTTCACCCCGGCGATAGCAAGTGATCCTGAATAAATGGGATACCCCGGATCGGGCACGATTGCCAGGTCACCGGGATTACATACCGCCAAAGCCAGATGGGCCAGCCCGTCCTGTGAACCCATCAGAGACACCAGCTCCTCTTCGGGATCAACCTCCACCCCAAACCGCCAGCTCATCCACTTGGCAGCCTGTTCACGGAATGCCGCACTGCCCTTGGAAGCCGGGTAAGAATAGCTGTCATCCCGGAGCACTGCTGCACTGAGCGCTTCACGGATTTCCGGGGCGGGCGCCTGATCCGGACTGCCTATACCCAGATCAATAATTTCAAGACCGGAGCGGATAGCCTCCTCCTTCCACTCTCCCACCTCAGCAAAAATGGAAGAGCCTAAATGTGAAAGCTTGTCCGATCTCCATTTTTGGACAGCACCTGATTTGCCCGTTGTCATAACTCTCCACCTGTTCGTTTTTGAATCATTATAGCATGACGGATGGAGTTACGGATGAAGTCTATTCACCCCTGGATTATAATGGTAAATCGAACGCTTTTTAAGCCGGATTCTTGTCCGTAAGATGTAATGAAAATCGTTTTAAAGCAAAACAGCGTATAATTTATGTTATACGCTGTTTTTTTCGGGAAAATAGGGGGCTGTTTCCGACAGATTATCAACTATGATAAACTATCATATATTGGAAAGCGACTATTAAGGATGTTACTTAAACCATCCTGATTATGTACTACACTCTTATCGTGAAAAAGCATCAATTGGGCCTATTTAGATGAAGGAGGGCTTTATGAAAAAGCTAGTGATCATAAATGGAACCATGGGAGTCGGTAAAAGCACGATTGTCAGTAATCTATACAAACAATTAGAGAACTCAGTATGGCTTGATGGAGATTGGTGTTGGCTAATGAATCCATGGAATATTACAGAAGAAAATAAAACGATGGTGATGAACAATATCCATTATATTTTAAATCAATATCTTGAAAATTCCATGTTTGAGTATGTCTTTTTTACTTGGGTGATTCATAAGGAAAGTATATTTGATGAAATTGTAGCAGGCATAAATAGACACGATTATAAGATTGTTAAGATCACATTAACGTGTTCAGAGGAAGAATTAATACATCGTATGCAGCAGGATAGAAGAAGTGAAAAGGAGATAGATAATAGTCTCAATAGGTTAGGGTTTTACAAAACAATGAATACTCAGAAACTAAATACGGATGGCAAAGATGTAGGGGAGACTGTTAAAGCACTTCTAAAAATGATAGCCGATGAAAGATGAACGAGAGGCCTATGTGAAAAAGATCAATCGCTGATGAGTTTTTTGCTAGTATCTATTAGGTAACAAATTCTTAATTCAACAGAAAAGTACATCGTTGCAGCGAAAAGCCGATAGAGCCCCTTCACTCTACCGGCTAATTATCTTTACAGCACTATTCTATAGGGCACGGAACTCCCCTGCACTTAACTATCGTCTTCGGCCGGAAATTTCCATATAACTGAAATCAACCTTTTAATCCCACAGCCTCACAACTTCAACCAGCTCAACCCCGTCGAACTCCAGTCTATATACATCGGGCTTGGACAAGTTCAGCAGGAAATCCAGATCATACTTTGCATCATAAGCATTCATAATTAAGATCATCACAGCACCGTGAGTGCCTATAGCTATCTTTTTCCCCTTATGCTCCTGTAACAGCTCTTTGATCACGGACATAGCCCGGCCCTGACATTCCGCATTCGATTCTCCGCCCGGCAATGAATAATTGGGGTTTATAAAAGACTTCTCCAATAAAGGCACCAACACCTCATCAGGCAGGCGCTTGTCTTCATTCAGAAAAATCCTTTCCTTAAGCTCCTCATACAATAGCACTTCCTTGCCGCTGGCTTGAGCCAAATGCTCAATGGTTAGAATCGCTCTTTGATACGGGCTTGAGACAAAAACCTCTATCTCTTCCCGCTTGAGCAAATCAGTTACCCGGATTACATCCGCTTTCCCCTTCCCGGTCAGCCCTCTGGTTCTTTCGTTGCCTTCAGTCTTTGGTGAATCACCGTGCCTTACCATATAGATGAAAGTATGCATGGCTACCTCCTGTAATCGTTATACCGGATGATTATGAATATACAGGTTTCACACTATATTAGTAGTAACTGGTATGTCAATATGAAAAGTACTAGTCAGATCAGGACAGGCATAGGATAGGGTATAACGAGTGAAGGTGGGAATACTCATGTCCAAGAACAAACGCGGTAAAGCACTCTGGCGGATGCCGTCCCGCAGCAGAGGAACCTGTCCAATCTGCGGCAGTACACGGATCAAGCTGCTCTATATCGGCAAAAAAGCGGACGGCGGCAAGCTGGATGTCTGCAAAAAGTGTGACGGCAAGCAGGCGGTCTAACTCGCTGTCCCGGCTTAACACAGTCTGTGTCTAGCACTCATAGTGAAGGGGAGCGCCGTTTTGTACGGTACTCCCCTTTTTATTCACGACAGCTATGCAGGTATTGCCGATGGCTGCCGAGCCTGAAAACGTATTCCTTTTTTTAACTAAGCTAATCCAGCGTTCCGTCAGCCGAAACATGACAATGTGCAAAATAAAGAGCCCACACCGTAAACGGCATGAGCCCTAGCCCGTTAACATGAAAACCGGTTTAAGTCTGGCCCACCCAATCTGCACCGGCAACACTCCGCCAAAGGCTGCGGATCTCCTCGTACTGCTCTGCAGGCAAAGCGCCCCCGCTTAACAGTGCCGCATTCTGCTGCCAGCGTTCAGGCTTGGTAGTACCGACAATGGCTGTATGCACACCTGGTGTACTTAGCGTGAAGCGCAGCGCCGTTCCGACTGCATTTTGCGGGTCCGCTAAAAAACGGTAGGTCAATTCACGCAGCCTTTTCCAGTAAATAAAAGAATAATCACTCTCATCCACGCTTTCGAACATCCAGGCGGCATTGGCGATCGGACGTTTTGCAGTTACGCCCATATTCCTTTTGACTGCTTCGCCTAATGTCAGGTCAATAGCCTCCTGATCTGCAATGTTGACTGAGATTTGCAGGCTGTCAAACACGCCGGTCTGCACTGCATACAGTGCGTCTTTGCGGTCGCCGCTGTAGCCGATATAACGTGTTTTGCCTGCCTCTTTAGCCCGCTGCAGCACTTCAATCACGGCTCCGTCACGCAGCACCTCTTCCCGGCAGCTATGCAGGTGGATCATATCCACGTAGTCAGTCTGCAGGCGCTTGAGACTGCGGTCAATACTCTTTTCCAGCATAGCCAGATCCCAATCCGGATATTCCAGACCTGCGGAATGACCGCATTTGGTAAACAGATAATAGTCACTGCGGCGCGAGCCGAGTGCCTTACCAATAAGCTCCTCGCTGTCTCCGTAACATTCAGCCGTATCAATCAGATTGAGCCCTGCATCCACTGCGCTTCCCAGCAGACGGTCTACCGTCTTTTGGTCCGAGCTGCCGATTTCTGAGCCGCCGAAGCCCAGCACACTGACTTCCATATCCGTATTCCCGTACTTGCGTTTTTCCATCCTGGCCGCCTCCTGTTATCCTTCGTTATGATTTCCGGAGCGCCTGTGAACTGGCATGTCTTATACTTTATACCCTCTGCCGTAAAAAGAAAACGTTAGCCCTCCACGCTCCCCTCCGGAAAGCTTGATTTGATCCACAGCTTCGAAATATCGAGAAAACCAAACGAGCCGGTATGCAGACCGAACAGGCTCTGATTATGCTGGGCTCTCTTGTTCAGATGGCACCCGTAAAGCACCCAGGCATTATCACGTAAGAGATCCTCCGTCTGCTGCAGCAGACTGCTTCTGCTCTTGTCATCCAGCTCCATGAATGAGCCGACCCTCTGTTTAATTACGGCCAGCTGGCTCTCCAGCAGGAGTCCATGCAGATGGTTAGACCTGTTATCAAAGTAATTGATCATCCCCCACTGCCAGTCATCCTCAAGCACCTCTTCAGAAAATACAAAATCCGCCCGGCTGATGATCTCGTCCAGCTGAAAATCCTTGTATTCCAGCAGCTTGAAGGTTATACCTGCTGAAGCACCGCGGCGCTGCAGCCATTCGGCCTCATCGCGTTCATCCTTTTTGTTGGTATACGCCAAGGTTATATATTCACCGTTATAGCCGCTTAACTTAAGCTGCTTCTTAATAGCATCTGGAGAAGGTTCGCTGAAGTTGGCCTGACGGCTCAGCCAGGGCAAAAAACTCGCTGCCGGGGTAATCCGGTTCCCGCCGAGCTCCTTCTTTAAGGACAGCGGATGATATAAGAGGCTCATGGCCTGACGGAATTGCCGGTTGTGCTGCAGCCCTTTTTTGCGGAAATTGGTGAGGAGATACCTGCATCCCAGCGCCGGATAATCGATGCTGTTATTGATGCAAGTGGCTGAGGAAGGGCGGACCTCCCCCGCTTCCGGCAGCTGATACTGGCGTACGCTGGCCCATTGATCCGGCAACGACCAGATTTCCACCCGGTCCAGCAGCGGACGTATACCGTAGTAATCGTCGAAGGCGGCAAGCTCAACCACATCACCGCTCAGCCTGGTTACCCGGTATGGACCAGTTCCGGTCGGGCTAAGAGGACTAAACTCCAGATCATATGGAACAATGGACATATAGACTGAGCTTAACGTATGCAGAAAAAAACGGTTCGGGCGTGACAGGTCAAAACGGATACGATGATCACCAAGCAGCTCTATACCGGCAATATTCTGGAAATGCCATATCGCCGGACTATCCTGTTCCTTGAGCCGCAGCAGTGTGTGCTTAACATCTGTGGAGGTCATAACCCGGCCGTGATGGAAACGGACGCCTTTACGCAAATAGAACACGTAGCTGGTGCAAGCTTCGTTAACTTCCCACATATGAGCAAGCGCAGGCATAAAGCTATCGCTGGACGCTTCATAGGTTACAAGTGTGCTGTAAATTTGACCAAGTAAAAAAGCTTCAAAAGCGGTGTAGACAGAGGCCGTATCCAGTGCAAGCACGTGCCGGTTGCTGATAATCCGCAGAATATCAAGCCCCGTGGTGGTCTCTGCTTCACTATGGTAGCCCATTTGCTTATTCAGGACGGCCAGCAGCCTTTCCTTCAGCGGACCTTGAACTTCCGGAAGGCCGATTAGCTCTATCCCCTGCTTGACCTTTCCCTTGCCCATCAGTCCCTGCAGCTGCTCTTCCAGCACATCTTCCATGCTGCGCAGAAAAGTGATTGTAGAGAAATGGCCTCTGCCTCTGCCCGGCTGCCAGAGTATCAATTCCTCTTCTTCCAGCCGGCGCAGTATAAATTTGACGTTGCGCGGTGTGCAGCACAGCACCTCAGCCAGTGTATCAATACTTGCCGGAAGCGGCTCCAGCAGCCTGTAAGGACTGCCAGAACCGGCTGCTATCCGCAAATAATGCGAGATATGATTATCCATCCTGATCACTCCTATAAAGGTGAAAGGGAGTGTGTAAACCTTACACTTTTATTTCCCCCTTTTTACACTACAATTATACATGACACCGCCTGGAAAGGCAGTCCCTCAAAATTCATTCAGCAGATTAGGAGATTCGCCGACTTATGAAACAGCGTCTACAGCATATCCATCCATTAGCCTGGACCATTATTATCGGGACCATGTTCGGCCGGCTGGTTACCTCGATGAGTATTCCTTTCTTATCCATCTATCTGACCCAGGTGCTTGGGGCTTCCCCGACCCAGACTGGCTTTACGGTAGCTGTCAGCTCTCTGGCCGGAGTGATGATCAGCTTCTACGGCGGTTATATCTCTGATGTAATCGGCCGCAAAATCGTCATGCTCGTCTCTGTCTTCGGCTGGGCCTGCGTCTTCTTCGGCTTTGCCGCCGCCCAGCATTTATGGGTATTTTTCCTCGTTAATACCTTGAACGGGATCTGCCGTGCGGTATTCGAGCCAACCTCCCGGGCTATGCTATCGGATATTACCCCGCCTGAGCATAAGCTGCTTGTGTTCAACCTCAGATATGCGGCAGTTAACCTGGGTGTCGTGTTCGGGCCTATTATCGGCCTTCAGCTTGGCTCTGCTGAATCGACCTTTCCCTTTGTTATCGCGGGGATTGTCTATATCGCTTACGGGCTAGTATTGTTCATGCAATTTCGGATTCACCATTCAACCCTGCCTGAACGTCCGGCGGCTAAGGCTCCTAAGCTCCGTGCCGCACTGGCTGTTACCAGTCGTGACCGCGTCTTTTTACCGGTGCTGCTGGGTACCATTTTCTGTGTGCTCGGCTACGGAC
>RCUO01000288.1_pt1 | contig 29056 bp, 26 predicted proteins | sample 2166161 | NCBI WGS metagenome assembly RCUO01 (sample SAMN09932617, study PRJNA488358) | compost metagenome | feature: garden; material: soil; isolation source: compost soil in cyclohexanecarbonitrile-enriched culture | place: Germany: Experimental Botanical Garden Goettingen | collected 2016-01-27
TTCGTACCTGTTCATGTATCCCTCGGGGTTGGATCTGGCGTCCAACTCCCGGGGGTCACTTCATGGATGGGTTCACGGCGGCCCCGCAAACCCACAGTGCCCCGCCATCCCGCAGGAAGCCGCTTTGGCTTTGGCCGTTGCTCCGGCCGTTGCCTCTGCGGGTGCCGGGCGCAGCCCGGCCGAACCCCTCAGTGCAGCAGAGCCGCTACGGCGGCGCGGAACACCGCCTGTGCCTGCCCCGATTCGGGCGTGTGGTGCAGCTGCCGCACCGCGCGTGCCAGTCGCGCTGCACCCACGAACCCGCAGCTGGCCTGCAACCGGTGCAGCTGGCTGCGCAGCTGGCGCTCGTCGTGCTGGTCCACGGCCTGTTCGACCGCGTCGCGCACGCCCGGCAGTTCGGCCAGGAACAGTTCGCGCAGGGCGATCAGGTGGTTGCGCTGGCCATTGAGCGCAGCCAGGGCGGCCGTTTCGTCCCAGTCCTCCAACGCCAGCTCGACCGCTGCTGGCGGCGCCGTGGAACCGCCGGGGCTGTTGACCAGCGCACGACGGACCGCCTTCAGCAGCTGGTCGCGGCCCAGCGGCTTGACCAGGGTGTCGCTGAAGCCGGCCTCACGCAGGCGTGCGTGAATGGCAGCATCGCCGTCGGCGGTATGCGCCAGCGCCGGGGTGTCCGGGTGCGAGCGGCGCAGCTGGTGCAACAGCTGGGCACCATTGCCATCGGGCAGGTTGACGTCGATCAGCCACAGATCGTGGGCACCGGGCTCGGCGCGCGCCAAGGCGCTGGCCAGTGAGTCGGCGGTATCCACATCCGCTGGTAACGTTTCCAACGCCGCTTTGAAAAAACCACGGCTGATGATGTCGTCCTCGACAAGCAGGAAGCGGGGTCGACTGGCCCGCGGGGTCATCTGCATCAGGGCTGCCTCCATGTCAGCTGGGGTCAATCATCAAGCACGGCGGCGGCGGGCGCAAGCGGCCAGCGGCCCCGCCGGTCAGGATCTGCGACAATACGGCCCCACTTTTGCCCGCAGCCTGTTGCCACGTGGCCCGATCCCGCTCCCGCATCGACCGTACTCCCTTCCAGACCGAGATCCTCGACCTCAGCCATGATGGTCGCGGTGTTGCCCGCCGTGAAGGCGAGGGCGGCAAGGTCACCTTCATCAGCGGCGCCCTGCCGGGCGAAGTGGTGATGGCCGAACAGACCGCCCGCAGCCGCCACTTCGATGAGGCGCGCACGGTCGAAGTGCTTCAGGCCTCTCCGCAGCGGGTGACCCCCAAGTGCCCGCATTTCGGCACCTGCGCCGGCTGCGTGCTGCAGCACCTGGATGAAGACCAGCAGATCGTCGCCAAGCAGCGCGTGCTGATGGACAACCTGGAGCGCATCGGCCATGTGAAGCCGGGCACCGTGTTGCCGCCGCTGGTCGGCGACAGCTGGGGCTACCGCCGCAAGGGCCGGTTCTCGGTGCGCCGGGTCGAGAAGAAGGACAAGACCCTGGTCGGCTTCCGCGAGCAGGACCCGCGCTTCGTCGCGGACCTGCAGCAGTGCCTGACCGTGATCCCGGAAATCGGCACCAAGGTGGAGGTGCTGTCGACCTTCATCGAATCCCTGGACGGCAAGCGCGACATCCCGCAGATCGAGTTCATCGCCGGTGACCAGGCCGTGGTGCTGACCGTGCGCCACCTGCAGCCGCTGAGTGACGCTGATCGCGCTGCCTGGGCGGCCTTTGGCCAGCAGCAGGGCTTTGTCATCTACCTGCAGTCGGGTGGCGTGGACACCGTGCAGCCGCTGGACGGGCAGGGCGTGGCGCTGTCGTTCCGGCTGGCGCCGTGGGATGTCGAACTGGCGTTCCGTCCGCTGGATTTCATCCAGGTCAATGCCAAGCTCAACGAGAAGATGATCGCCCACGCGCTGGACCTGCTTGAGCCGGGTGCCGACGAGCGCGTGCTGGACCTGTTCTGTGGCCTGGGCAACTTCACCCTGCCGCTGGCGCGCAAGGTGCGTGAAGTGGTGGGCGTGGAAGGTGATGCCGGGCTGGTGGCGCGTGCGCGTGAAAACGCCGAGCGCAACGGACTGGCCAACGCGCAGTTCTACAGCGCCGACCTGACCCAGGACCAGCGCAGCACGCCGTGGATGCGCCAGGGCTTCGACAAGCTGCTGCTGGATCCGCCGCGTTCGGGCGCCATCGAAGTGCTGCAGCAGCTGCCGTTGAAGCAGTTCAAGCGCATCGTCTACGTCAGCTGCCATCCGGGCTCGCTGGCCCGCGATGCCGGTTACCTGGTCAACGAACAGGGCTTCACCCTGGTCAGCGCCGGTGCGATGGACATGTTCCCGCATACCGCGCACGTGGAAAGCATCGCGGTGTTCGAAAAGCGTTGATGAATGCAGCGCCGGGGTCTACCCGGCGCCTGCCTTGCTGCCTGCACGCAGGCAACGCTGTCAGTCGGCCGGGGCGTTCTGCCACTGACCGTCCACGCGCACGAAGGCCATCGACTGCTCACCGTGCTCGTTGCCATCGCCCGCGCGCACCGTGCATTCGATGACGGCCCTGTCGCTGGCGACGTCGCAACTCCTCACGTCCTGCACCTGCAGGGTGCCGGCCGCCTGCTCGTATCGCGCGCGCAGGGCGGGGTCGGCCTGCTGCTGCGCCTGTACGGCGATCCGTTCCCGCAGCAGGGCCTGCACCCGATCCTTCGGCGGCGCCGGAACCGGGACATCGCGCTGGTCAGGCAGGGTCCACACGCCGCCCACCAGTGCCAGCCGCAGCAGCTGCGGTCGCGAATCGATGCCTGCGCTGGCGGTGGCGATGCAATCGACGGCGTCGCCGGCCTCGGCGGCTGCGCAGCTGTCCAGGGCCTGCAGGCGGGGCCGGAAGGTCTCGGCAACCAGGCGGCTGCTGTCGCTGGCGGGACGATCGGCAATGGCCTGATCGAACATCCGGTCCATCGCGGCCTGTGCCTGCTGCAGCGATGGCATCGCCGTTGATGCGGCATTGGTGGTCACACACGGCAGTAGTGCCGACAGGGCAAGGCAGCGGCGAAGACGACGGGAAAGTGTCATGAGCGACCATTCCTTGGTTGGGGACCGCGCAGTGTAGTCGTGCCTGTCGCCGCGCCGATAGGCAGCGTCTGGCGTGAGCCGCATACTGTGCCCATGGGCATCGAAATCGAACGCAAATTCCTCGTCACCCATGATGGGTGGCGCACCGCCGCGCACCGGGTCATTCCGATGGCACAGGGCTATATCAACGATCTGGGCGCGCTCGACCGGGGCACCCAGAACGCCTCGGTGCGGGTCCGCATCGAAGGCGAGAAGGCCGCACTGAACCTGAAGTCGCGAACGCTGGGCCATACCCGGCAGGAGTTCGACTATCCGATCCCGGTGCAGGATGCGCGCGACCTGCTGGCGCTGTGCGTCGGCGGCCTGATCGACAAGCGCCGGCATCTGGTCGAGTACGCCGGCCTGACCTGGGAAGTGGACGAGTTCCTTGGCGACAACGCCGGCCTGGTGGTCGCCGAAGTCGAGCTCGACAGCGCCGACCAGGCCATCGACCTGCCGGACTGGATCGGCGCCGAAGTGACCGACGACGCGCGCTACTACAATGTGGCGTTGGCCAATAATCCCTATTCACAGTGGTGAAGTAGAGGGGCGTCTTGATCCCAGCTGTGCAGAAAGCGACTTAATTCCCTCCGTCCCCTTTTTTCGGGGCGAGCAGGCCACATGTCGCAGGGATGAGAATCGACATCTACTCCGACGTGGTCTGCCCCTGGTGCTGGATCGGCAAGCATCGCTTCCAGCAGGGTGTGCAGTTGCTGGGCGCCGACGCGCCCGAACTCGAGATCCACTGGCAGCCGTTCCAGCTCGATCCGGATGCGGACGCCACCCCGGTGCCGCTGCGCGAGGCCTATGAGCGCAAGTTCGGCGGTGCCGAGCGCACCGAGCAGATTCTTGGCCAGACCCAGACCACCGCGCGGGCCGAGGGCCTGCCGATGGACTTCAGCCAGGGCCAGGTGCGGGTAACCACGCTGCCGGCGCATCGCCTGCTGTGGCTGGCTGGACAGCACGGCGTGCAGGAGGCGGTCGGCGAGGCGCTGTTCCGCGCCCATTTCGAGCATGGGCGGAATCTGGCCGACCCGGCGGTGCTGGTCGAGGCCGGTGCTGCGGGTGGTCTGGCTGCAGATGAGATCCAGCAGATGCTGGCCGGCGATCGTGGCCTGGCCGAAGTGGAAGCGGGCCTGGCGCAGGCCCATGCGCTGGGTATCTCCTCGGTGCCCACCTTCGTCATCGACGGTCGCTGGGCTGTATCCGGCGCCCAGCCGCCGGAAGCCTTCGCCAACGCGCTGCGCCAGATTGCTACCGAGCAGGCGGCGGGGCAGGGCGCGCAGGGTGCCCCGGATGGCAGCGACGACGCCTGCGGCGCGGACGGCTGCAAGGTCTGACCGGACCGCAACAGGGGACGGGGGGGATCAAGTCGTATTCGGCACCAGTGGGCCGATTGCGCGTTGAACCCCTCCGTCCCTTTTTTGACCACTGCGCCTGTTGGCCGGTTCTGCGACAATGCGGCACTGCGCCATGCGGGCGCCCGTTGTGGAGATCGACCATGCTGCTGATCGGCGTTGCCGGTACTGAACTGACCGCCCAGGAACGTGACTGGCTGCAGCACGATGCTGTGGCCGGGGTGGTGCTGTTCAAGCGCAACTTCGCTTCGCGGCAGCAGGTGACCGAACTGTCGGCGGCGATCCGCGCTGCCGCACCGCGCCCGCAGTTGATCTGCGTGGACCAGGAAGGGGGGCGCGTGCAGCGCTTCCGCGAGGGCTTCAGCGAGCTGCCGCCGCTGCAGGACATTGGTGTCCAGTACGCCAGGGACCCCGACGCTGCGCTTTCCTTGGCCGAGCAGCACGCCTGGTTGATGGCCAGTGAAGTGCGTGCCAGCGGCGTGGACCTGAGCTTCGCGCCGGTGGTCGACCTTGGCCGTGGCAATCGCGCCATCGGCAACCGTGCCTTCAGTGAAGACCCGCAGGTCGTGGCCGCGTTCACCGCCGCCTATGTGCGTGGCATGCACGCGGTCGGCATGGCCGCCACCCTCAAGCATTTCCCCGGCCATGGCACCGTGCTGGAAGACACCCATGTGGACACCGCGATCGATCCGCGCGCGCTGGATGAACTGCGCGCACAGGATCTGGTCCCGTTCGCGGCCGGTATCGCCGCCGGCGCCGATGCAGTGATGATGGCGCACGTGATCTATCCGCAGGTCGCGCCGGAACCCGCTGGCTATTCGCCGCGCTGGATCCAGCAGATCCTGCGTGCCGAGCTCGGCTTCCGCGGCGTGGTGTTCTCCGATGACATCGGCATGGCCGCCTCGCACAGCGCCGGTGGCGTGTCGGCGCGCGTGCACGCGCACCTGGATGCCGGCTGTGATGTGGTGCTGGTCTGCCACCCGGAACTGGTCGATGAAGCCCTGCACGCGGTGCAGGGACGCTCCCTCAATACCGCTGCGCTGCTGGGCCTGCTCGGCCGCGGCGCACTTGGCTGGGATGGCCTGCTGGCCGATGCCCGCCATGGCGACACCCAATCCCGTCTGCTTCAAACCCTTGGAAGAACCGTCTGATGCCGAACCTCACCATTTCCCAGGCCCTGGCCCAAGCTGACCTGCTGGTCGATCGTCCCACCATCGACAAGGCCATTGCCGGCATCGCCGACGCCATCGCGCGCGATTACCAGGGCGAGGTGCCGCTGTTCCTGTCGATCATGCACGGTGCGCTGCCGTTCGCAGGCCAGCTGGCACTGGAGCTGGGCGCGCGTGGCCAGGACGTGCAGTTCGATTACCTGCACGCCACCCGTTACCGCGGCGAGACCACCGGCGGCGACCTGGTGTGGAAGCACAAGCCGGCCACCGCGCTGTTCGGTCGCCGCGTACTGCTGGTCGACGACATCCTCGACGAGGGTTACACCCTGCAGGGTGTGCGCACCTGGTGCCTGGAGCAGGGCGCGACCGACGTGCGCATTGCCGCGATGACCGTGAAGAAGCACGATCGCGCGCTGCCGGACGTCACCGCCGACTACGCCGGCATCGAGCTGCCGGACCGCTACGTGTTCGGTTTCGGCATGGACGTCAACGAAACCCTGCGCTGCGTGCCGGCCATCTACGCGATGAAGGAATAACAACGCGGCCGCCTGCGGCCCGCGTTTCCTGCCGCCGGCATCCTCGGGTGCCGGCGTTCTTTTTTCTCTGGAGTGCTTTTCATGCAACAGATCGCCCTGGCCGTGATTGGCGGCACCGGTGTCTACAACCTGGCCAAGCTTGACGACGTGCAGACCCACGAAGTCTCGACCCGTTTCGGACAGCCGTCCGGCCCGGTGCGGGTCGGGACATTGCTCGGTCATCGCGTGGCTTTCCTGGCGCGCCATGGTGAAGGTCATTCGCTGCCGCCGCACAAGATCAACTACCGCGCCAACCTGGCCGCGCTGCAGCAGATCGGCGCACAACGGGTGTTGGCACTGAATACCGTGGGCGGCATCAGTGACGATTTCGGTCCGCGCGTGCTGGCCTGTCCGGATCAGGTAATCGATTACACCTGGGGCCGGATCAGCACGATCTGCGAAGAAGAAGGCACCGACGTGGTGCACGTCGACTTCGGCCATCCGTACACGCCGATGCTGCGCAGCAAGATCCTGGCGGCGGCGAAGGTGACCGGTGTGAAGGTCCACGATGGCGGTTGCTACGGCGCAACGCAGGGCCCGCGGCTGGAAACCATCGCCGAAATCGCACGCATGCGCCGGGATGGCTGCGACCTGGTGGGCATGACCGGCATGCCCGAAGCGGCGCTGGCACGCGAGCTGGGGCTGGATTATGCCTGCCTGGCGATCGTTGCCAACTGGGCCGCCGGGTGCGGTGACGGCGAGGAAATCACCATGGCCGAAGTACTGGCCAATGTGCAGGCCGCCAGCAACGGACTTCCGGAACTGGTCGGCGAATTGGCGCGGGGGTGATTGTCTTCGCGTAACAAGCTTTGCATACTCAGCTTGTGCGCGGGTTCAGCGTACACCACCCATTCATTGCATAAGGTCACGCATCACCATGCCGAACGGTACCGTCAAGTGGTTCAACGACGCCAAGGGATTTGGCTTCATCTCGCCGGAGGACGGCAGCGCCGACGTCTTCGCGCACTTCTCCGCGATCAACTCCAAGGGCTTCCGCAGTCTGCAGGAAGGCCAGAAGGTCACCTACGACGTGACCCAGGGCCCGAAGGGCGCCCAGGCCTCGAACATCGTTCCGGCCGAGTGATCCACTCGATAGTGCGTTGAGAACCCCGCTTCGGCGGGGTTTTTTTTTGCGGGCCGTGAACGTGAAGATGCTTTTGCGGCGGGAGCGCCTGTCCTTGCGTGCGAATGTCCCCCGGCGCCGGCCTGCGGCCATCGCCTCCTCCTTTACTTCGCACGCAAGGACAGGCGCTCCCGTTGCGGAATCGCGCGCGCGCCAACAGAGGCCATGAAAGCTGAGCGCCGCCACCACTGTCGGCTCTCCTGCGAAGTAAAGGAGGAGGCAGCCGCGTAGAGGCTGCCGGGGGACATTCGCAGGAGGGCTGGCAGTGGTGGCGGAGCCCGATGCAAATCTGCTCGGAAGAGGAGGCGGTCGATGTACCACCCCTGCGCCGATGGCACAATGCGGGCATGACGGAACGACTGCGCATCGCCGTAATTGGATACGGCACCGCTGGCCAGGCATTGGCCATCCTGCTCACCCGTGATGGCCACGAGGTGGAGATCTTCGAACGCGTGCCGACGCCAGGGCCGGTGGGCGCAGGGTTCCTGTTGCAGCCCAGCGGACTGCAGGTGTTGTGGCAGATGGGCCTGCTCGATGCCGTGCGTGGCTACGCCATGCCGGTGCGCCGGCTGTATGGCGATACCCCGTGCGAACGCGCGGTGATGGACATGGGCTATGACGGCCTGGATGCGCGCCTGCATGGCCTGGGCATGCAGCGGGGCGCGTTGTTCTCGGTGCTGGACCAGGCGCGTGAAGGCGCCGGCGAGCTGCATGTGGGTACGACCATCGTCGAGGTCGACCACCAGCAGGGGCGGCTGCGCGACAGCGACGGCCGCACGCATGGACCGTTCGATCTGGTGGTTGCCGCCGATGGCGCTGCGTCCACGCTGCGCAACGGTATCGACGGTGGCGCGGCGCTGGACCGGGTGTACCCGTGGGGCGCCCTGTGGTGCCTGTTGCCGGCCGAAGACTGGCCGCACATGCAGCAGCTGCGGCAGCGCTACGTCGCCGCGCGCAAGATGATCGGCCTGCTGCCGGTGGGTACCCGGCCGGGTGACGATACGCCTCGCCTGAGCTTCTTCTGGAGCCTGCCGCGCGCGGATTTCGAGCGCTGGCAGGGCGACGGCATGGCGCCCTGGCTGGAAGAACTGCATGCGCTGTGGCCACAGGCGGGCGCGCGCTTCGCCCATCTGCAGGACGCCGGGCAACTGGCGCGGGCGGTGTACCGCGATGCCGTGATGAAGCGTTGGCATCAGGGCCGGCTGGTACTGGTCGGTGATGCAGCACATGCGATGAGCCCGCAGCTGGGGCAGGGCGTGAACATGGCGCTGTTGGATGCGTTGGCACTGCGCGACGCGTTGCGCACCCATGGTGGCGGTGAACCGGCATTGCAGGCCTACCAGGCGCAACGGCGCGCGCATGTAGCGGTCTATCAGCGCTGGAGCCGCTGGCTGACGCCGCTGTTCCAGTCCGACCGTGATGCGTGGGCGAAAGCCCGCGACGTGCTGCTGGGGCCGATGGGACGACTGCCTGGCGGGCGCGGGCACATGCTGCGCGTGCTCAGCGGTACCCAGCACGGGTGGCTGGGCGCGTTGCCGCTCGATCCGGCATTCATCGACGCGCTGGCCGCCGCGCCCTCGGCCGCACAGAGCGTGGCAATTCCGGCCATTGCGTGAATCTTTCGTCACGTCGATTAACGATTACCTCACCCCGTATATGCGACAAGAGATGAGCACGCGGCAGCCGCGTCGCCCGTTTTCCTTTTCGTGATCGATCATCGCGTGGCCCGGGTGGCATCGCCGTCGCTGCCTGCTGCGGCCCGGATGTGCCGCACGATGCACGAGGAGGACGCCATGTTGTTCGCGGTCGACAAGCTGGAATCGGAAATCTGCAAGCTGCGCGGTCTGCTGCGGATGCTGCACGAGGACCAGCCCGACGTACTGGAAGATGTGTTCGAGTTCCATGTCGGCAGTTTGATCAGCCACGCATCACCGGAAAACCACGACCATATCCGCGCCTGCGCCCACGAGATGCTGGTGGCGATACAGGCACTGCCGCGCCACGCCGACAAGGCAACGCCGGATTTCAGCCTGATGCCCGAGATCGTCGCGCGCCCGTCGTAATGCAGGGCAGGCCTCGACGCAGGCCTCGACGAGTCAGCGAACCGGCAGCGGCACCACGCTGTATTCCACACAGGCGAGCAGCTGTTCGCCGGGTGCCAGTACAGGCACGACACCGGCGGTGAATGCCGAGAACGCCGGCAGGATGGTGATGCCCTGGCGCAGCCAGAACGCGGGAAAGCGTCGACGCAGCGCCGGCAACGCAACCTGCGGGTGCACATGGCCGGCCAGCACGTGAGCAGAGGCATCGGCCAGCGGCTCGTGCCGCAGCAGGAACGGCCCCAAGCGTGCGTCGTCATGCATCTGTACCTGCAGCGCCGCCTTCGGCAGATCGCGGTCGTGATTGCCGCGTACCACGTGGATGTCCAGCGCAGCATGCTGCTCGCGCCAACCAAGCCATTGCTGGTACCAGGCCGCGCGATGCGCCGGGCCATGCAGGACGTCGCCGAGGATCCATAGTTGCTGGCACTCGTGCAGGCTCACCATGTCCTGCAGGCGCTGCAGGTCATTGCCGGTACCGCCGGCCGGCAAGGCGATTCCCGCACGCCGGAACACGTCCGCCTTGCCCAGGTGCAGGTCGGCGATCAACAGCGTGCGACGCGCCGGCCACAGCAGCGCCCGACCGCCCAGCAGCAGCATCGACTCACCGCCCAGCTGCAGCGGCAGATCAGCGGCCATGGCGGCGCTCCAGCTGCTGCGCCGCACGCTGCACGCGTGTGCGCCAGTCTTCATTGCTGAACTGCCCACGCAGGCGTTCGGCCCACAAAGGAAACGCCAAGGGCGTCAGCGACGATGGCTGCTGCAATGACAACGAACGCGTTGCGATGCCGGCCAGCACCTGCTGCAGCCCGGGCAGATCCAGACTGTCGTGCAGCACCTCATGCTCGGCCAGTGCCAGCAGCAGATGTTCCGGATCGTGCTCGCGCAGCACGTCATGCAGCAGACCGGCGGAAGCCTGCAGCTGGCGCAGTGAGCGTGGCATGCCGCCAGGCAGGCTCGGCACCAGCAGGCCCGACACGCGTGCGATGCCGCGGAACTGGCGGCGCGCCAGTTCGCCCAGGTTCACGGCTTCGCGCAGGTCCTGCAGCAGGCCGTCAGCATCCAGCATCGCCCGCCAGTCCTGTTCCTGCAGGTCCACCGGCGTTGCCGGCGCGAGCACCAGGCCATGGTCGTTCACCGCATAGCCGATGCTGTTGCGCTGCCGCCGGGTGCAGCGCAGCGCCAGCAGCGCGGCCAGCGCTTCATGCACATGGCGGCCCGCAAAGGGATAGACGAACAGGAACTGGCCCTCGCGTCGGCGCACGTCTTCCACCAGCAGGTGGCCGGGCGATGGCGGCGCAGACAGCTTCGACTGCAACGCCAGCAGCGGCGCAAGCCAGCGCGACTCCACGCTCTGGTCGTCGCCTGACAGCACCATCTCCAGTTCGCGCCCCAGTGGCATCGACAACGGCAACTGCCCACCCTGCCAGCGCGGCACCACGCCATCACCGCTGCCCCGCGCCACGCGCACGAACGCGGTCATGTCGCGCAGCTGCACCAGCTCCAGCAGACGCCCAGCAAACTGGAAGCGGTCGCCCCGGCGCAGGCGGCTGGCGAACTGTTCTTCCACTGCGCCCAGGCTGCCGCCACGCAGGAACTGCACGCGCACGCTGCCGTCGCTGCTGATGGTGCCGATCGACAGCCGATGGCGCAGCGCCTGGCGGCGATCGGGCATGCGGTAGATGCCATCGGCATCGCGTACCACCTTGTGGAACTCCGGATACCGCGACAGCGCACGTCCGCCCTGCACGATGAAATCGAGCACGGCATTCCATTGCGCGTCTTCCAGCGCGGCGAAGGCATGCGTGCCACGAACCTGCTGCAGCAGTGCATCGGCGTCGAAGCCGCCAGCCAGCGCCCGGCTGACGGCGTGCTGGGCCAGTACATCCAGCGACAACGTAGGGGGGCGTCGTGCTTCGATCACCCCGTCATGCAGCGCGCGTCGGGCCGCCGCGTACTCGGCCAGTTCCAGTGCGTGGCTGGGAATGCACAGTATCTCGCCGCTGGCGCCGGGCCGATGGCGCGCACGCCCGGCCCGCTGACGCAGGCGGGCGACACCCTTCGGACTGCCCAGCTGCAGCACCTGGTCCACTTCCGGAAAGTCCACGCCCAGATCCAGGCTGGACGTGGCCACCACGCACCGCAGCGTGCCCGCACGCAGTCCGTCTTCCACCTGCTGGCGCAGCGTGGGATCCAACGAGCCGTGGTGCAGGGCGAGCGTGCCGGCATCCTCCGGCCACACCGCTGCGAGGGCCTGGTGCCACAGTTCCGCCTGCGCACGCGTATTGGTGAAGAGCAGGCTGCTGCGCGCGCGGAACACTGCATCGAGCACGCGCTGAAGCTGGGAAAGACCGAGATGCCCGGCCCATGGAAAGCGTTCGCCGGGCTCGGGCAGCAGGCTGCGGATCGTCACCGGCCGCTGCCGTGCGCCCTCCATGATCGGTGCCTGTGGCTGGTGCGGCAGCAGTACGTCGCGGGCCTGCGGCAGGTTGCCCAATGTTGCCGACAACCCCCACAGCTGCATCGCGGGCGCTGTCTCACGCAACAGCGCCAGGTTCAACTGCAGCAGCACGCCGCGCTTGTTGCCCAGCAGTTCGTGCCATTCGTCCACCACCACGCAGCGCAGCTGGCGCATGCGTTCAAGGGTGTCGGGATAGCTGAGCAGCAGCGCCAGCGACTCCGGTGTGGTCACCAGTACATCGATGCGACCTTCGCGGGCCAGGCGCCTGTCGCGGTTGCTGGCATCGCCGCTGCGCAGCCCCACGCGCCAGCCCAGGCCAAGGCCGTCGATCGGTGCCTGCAGTGCGCGTGCGGTATCGCTGGCCAGCGCCCGCAGCGGTGTCACCCACAGCACCTGCAGCGGGCGTACCGCGCTGGCACGACGCGGTGTGGGGGGAGGGTCGTGCATTGCCTGCAGCAAGGGGCCGCCGAACATGGCCAGGGTTTTGCCGCTGCCGGTGGGGGTGTGCAGCAGGCCGGATTCTCCGGCCAGGTAGTGGCGCCACATCGCGCGCTGGAAGGGCAGGGGGCGCCAGCCGCGGCTGCCGAACCAGTCGTTCAGGCGCTGCAGCGCTTCACTGCGCTTCATCGCGCCAGCGCCTGCAACTGGGCCAGATGGTCGGCTTCGGCAGCCGGCTTGTCGTGGCGCCAGCGCAGGATGCGTGGAAAGCGCACGGCGATGCCGGACTTGTGGCGCGCGCTGCGATTGACCGCTTCGAAGCCGAGTTCAAACACCTGCTCGGCACTGACGCTGCGCACCGGACCGAAGCGCTCGCGGGTATGCGCGCGGATCCAACGATCGAGGGCCAGGATTTCCTTGTCGTCCAGCCCGGAATAGGCCTTGGCCACGGGAACCAGCGTGTCGCCGTCCCAGACCCCGAAGGTGTAGTCGGTGTAGAGCGTGCTGCGCCGGCCATGACCCGCCTGTGCATACAGCAGTACGGCATCGATGGTGAGCGGCTCGACCTTCCACTTCCACCAGTCGCCGCGGCGACGCCCGGATTGGTAGATCGAATCGCGGCGCTTCAGCATCAGCCCTTCCACGCCGCGCTCGCGCGATGCTTCGCGCAGCTGCGCGGCATGCTGCCAATCGTCGGCGGGCACCTCGGGCGACAGCTGGATGCGCGGATCGCCGAGCGCGCCGACCACCTCGGCCAACTGCGCGCGACGTTGCTGCAGTGGCAGCGCACGCAGGTCTTCACCGTCGCGTTCAAGCAGATCGTAGGCGAGCACGCGCACCGGCGTGTTGCGCAGGGTGGCGGCGCCGGGTTTGCGGCGCTGGATGCGGGTCTGCAGCGCGGTGAATGCACGCGGCAGATTGTCAGCGTCGTCCCATGCCAGCAGCTCTCCATCCAGCACGCAGCCATCGGGCAGCAATGCGGCGGCCTGTTCGATCTCCGGGAAGCGACCGTCCAGCCGTTCTTCGCCGCGCGACCACAACGCCACCTCACCCTGGCGCCGCAGCAGCTGCAGGCGGATGCCATCCCACTTCCATTCCAGCAGCCAGTTGCTGATCTCGCCCAGCCGCTCGGTGGGCTCACCTTCCAGCGGCGAGGCGAGAAAGAACGGATAGGGCTGCTGGCGATCGGTCGGCAGTTCTTCGGCGGACAGCAAAGTGGCCAGCAGGCCGGGAGAGGGCACCCAGTCGCCGAGCATGCGCTGGGCGATGCGGGCGATGTCCAGCCCGGACCATTCGGCCAATGCCTGCTGCACCACGCGCTGCGATACACCAACGCGCAGTGCGCCGGTCAGCAGCTTGTTGAAGACCAGGCGTTCGGCCGATGCAAGCTGTCGCCAGCCCTCGACTACAGCGGCACGACGCACGAGCTCTGGCTGGTTGGCGACGGCAAGCAGGTGCTGTTCGATCCAGTCGGCCAGAGGGCGATCCTCGCCTTCGCTGGCAGGATCATCCAGCAGCAGCGTGAGCGTCTCGGCAAGGTCGCCGACCTGCGCGTAGCTGTCTTCGACCAGCCATGGCGGCAGGCCGGATTCTTCGGCGATCCACGCCCGCAGTTCGCCGCTGCCCGCAATCTTGCGGCGCGCGCCGCCCACCTTGCCACCGCTGAGCAGGTACAGCGCCCACGCTGCGTCGTGCGGACGTGCGTGCTGGAAGTAGTCGATCAGCGCCGCGCGCTTGTCCAGCGTCGCGGTGCTGCGATCCAGCCGCTGGTACAGCGCGGCGAAGGCCTTCATTCCTCGCCCCCGAAATCGGTGCGGAAGGCTTCGGCGGCAATGCCGCGTTCGCGCAGGTACGGAATCAGCGCATCGGTGTTGCCGTGCGTGGCAATGATCCTCTGCGCGCCAGTCTGCGTGATGGTCTGCAGCAGCGCCGGCCAATCGGCATGGTCGGAAATCACGAAGCCGCGGTCGACGTTGCGGCGGCGGCGGTTGCCGCGCAACTGCATCCAGCCCGAGGCGAAACCAAGCTGGTGGCGGCCGAACCGGCGCAGCCAGGGCGTGCCGGCGGCCGAGGGCGGCGCCAGGATCAGTTGGCCTGCGGCATCGGGCTGACGTCCCTGTTCGGCAACCGTGAGCGTGTCGAGCATCGGTACACCGGCCTGGCGATAGACGGAGACGCCGTTGGCGATGGCGCCATGCAGCCACGCAGGCTGGTCATCCACCGCGCGCAGCTCGGCAAGCACGCGTTGCGCCTTGCCCAGCGCGTAGCAGAGCAGCACGGCCGCTTCGCCACGCTGCGCACACTCGCGACGCCAGGCGGCGATCTCGGCCGCCACCGCGCGGGCATCCGGCCAGCGATAGATCGGCAGCGCGAATGTGGCTTCAGTGATGAAGGTATCGCAGGGCACCACTTCGAACGGTGTGCAGGTGGGATCGGGCTGACGCTTGTAGTCGCCCGACGCGACCCAGATCTGCTCACCGTCGTCGATGCGCACCTGCGATGAGCCGAGCACGTGGCCGGCCGGATGCAGCGATACCTGCACCCGGCCCAGCGCGAACGGCACGCCCTCGGCATGTGCGTGCAGCGGCACATCGCCCAGGCGCCAGCGCAGGATCGGCACGCTGCCGGTGCTGCAGTGGTATTCGCCCATGCCAGGACGCGCATGGTCGCCATGGCCATGGGTGATGACCGCACGCGGCACCGGTCGCCAGGGATCGATATGGAAATCGCCTGCCGCGCAGTACAGCCCTTCCGGCCGCAGTACCACCAGATCGTCATTGCCTGCCATGCCATCACTGTGGCGTGCCGGTCGTGCACACGGCGAGAATCGGCCTGAACGCGGGGTTGCCGGACGATACGGCACAATCGGGCCGCACACCTCTTGCCGGCGGGGAAGGAACCGATGAGTGCACCGAGCTTCAACAGCAGCGCTCCCTACGAAACCCACGTGGTGCTCAACCAGCCGCCACCGTTCGCCGGTCGCCAGTTGTGGACCGACGACATCGCACTGATGGAGGCCGTGCAGCGCGAGGGCGCGGCAGCGTTCGCGCCACGCTTGGCGGTGTATGGAGGGCTGGCCGGGGACGAGCTGTACCGCATCGGCTTCGACGCCAACCGCGACCGCCCACGCCTGCGCACCCATGATGCGCAGGGCCATCGCATCGATACCGTGGAATTCCATCCGGCGTACCACCAGCTGATGCAGACGGCGAAGGAGCACGGCGTTGCCGGGTTGTCCTGGCATGAGCCGCAGCCCGGCGCCCATGTCGCACGCGCTGCGCTGAGCTACCTGCACCACCAGGCCGAGGCCGGCACCAGCTGCCCGTTGACCATGACCCATGCAGCGGTAGCCGTGCTGCGCGGGCAGCCGCATCTGGCCGAGTGGTCGCGCAAGGCCGCCGCACCGGTATACGACCCGCGTGATGTGCCGGTGGCCGACAAGGCCGGCATCACCCTGGGCATGGGCATGACCGAGAAGCAGGGCGGCTCGGACGTGCGCGCCAACACTACCCGCGCCGAACCCATCGATGGCGAGCGCTATCGGTTGATCGGACACAAGTGGTTCTTCTCCGCACCGATGTGCGATGGCTTCCTGGTACTGGCGCAGGCGCCGGCCGGATTGACCTGCCTGCTGATGCCACGGCGGCTGGCCGACGGCGATCGCAATGCGTTCCGCCTGATGCGCTTGAAGGACAAGCTGGGCGACTGGGCCAACGCCTCCAGCGAAGTGGAGTTCTGTGGGGCGCAGGCCTGGCGGGTGGGCGAGGAAGGGCGTGGCGTGGCCACCATCATCGGCATGGTGATGATGACCCGGCTGGACTGCATGCTGGGCGCTGCGGCGGAAATGCGCATGGCGCTGGCGCAGGCGCTGCACCACGCGCGGCATCGGCGCACCTTTGGAAAGCCACTGATGGACCATCCGCTGATGGCCAACGTGCTGGCCGATCTGGCGCTGGAATCGGAAGCCGCCACGGTGCTGGCGATGCGTATCGCGCGCGCGGTCGATCACGCCGGCAGCGATCCGGCCGAGGCCGCGCTTGCGCGGCTGGGGACGGCATTGGGCAAGTACTGGATATGCAAGCGTGCGCCTGCGTTCGTCAACGAAGCACAGGAATGCCTGGGCGGTGCCGGCTACGTGGAGGAATCGATGTTGCCGCGGCTGTACCGGCAGGCGCCGTTGAATTCGATCTGGGAGGGTAGCGGCAACATCCAGTGCCTGGATGTGCTGCGCGCGCTGGCGCGCGAACCGGAGGTGCTGGCGGCACTGCACGGTGAACTGGAGGCGGTGGCCGACCGTGATGCGCGTTATGCGGCGGCGCTGCAGCAGTGGCGCGATGCGGCGGCACCGGAGGAGGCACAGGCGCGCGTGTTCTGCGAACGCACGGCCTTGCTGCTGCAGGCGGCGTTGTTGCTGCGTGCACGCAGTCCGATGGCCGATGCGTTCATCCGCGGTCGGCTGCAGGGCGAACATGGGTTGGCATTCGGCACGCTGCCGGCCGGGGTGGATGTGGTGGGGATGCTGGCGCGCGCGTTGCCGTAGTGGTGGCCAACGGCGGAGCCCCTCGTGGTGGGCGGTGCAGAGGCTGCATCGTGAGCGGGCCGTGCGGATGGGCTGCGCAGGGGACGCCGTGAACCCATCCCTGGGGGCTTGGCCGCGGCATCCATGCCGCGGACACCCCTGCGCAGCCCACCCGCACGGCCTTGGACGGCTTCCGTGCGCGTCCAGCACGGAATCAACAGAAGAAGCAGAAAGCAGAAAAGCCGCGGCGATGCCGCGGCTTTTCCTGTAGAGCCGAGCCTATGCTCGGCTTATCCGGTAACGCCGGGCCACGCCCGGCGAACGCTGAGGCCTTAGTGCTTGGCCTCTTCCTTGGCGGCAGTGGCCTTGGCGTCGTCGGCCACATCGCGAGCCTTGTCGGCAACCTTCTGCGCGGCATCGGCAGTGGCGTCGCTGGCGTGCGCGGCGGCATCGGTCGCTGCGACCTTTGCCTTGTCGGCCGCGTTGGCGGTGGCTGCGGCAGCGCTGTCCAGCGCCTGCTGGGTGTCGGCGGCAGCCTGCTCGGAGGCAGCAGCGGTCTTGTCGGCGGCATTGCGGGTTGCTTCTGCGGCCTTGTCGACGGCATCACGTGCGGCGGCACCAGCGCTGTCGGCGGCCTGCGCGGCATCCTGCTTGGCCTGTTCGGCTTCCGGGCCCTTGCAGGCAGCCAGTGCGAGCAGCAGGGAGGCGGCCAGCAGGGTGGTGGTCAGCGGGCGAATCTTCATGGCGGTCTCCGGTACTGCAATGGATGGGGACGCCAGCCTATTCATACCGTTGTGAAGACGTGGTGGTGACCTGCGCACGAAACGGCGCGCAAAGAAAAAGCCGCTGGCGAACCAGCGGCTTCTTCAGAACAGCTTGAAGAAAGAAGTTATTACTTCTTGGCTTCTTCAGCAGCGTCCTTGGCCTTCTCGGCGGTGCCTTCAGCAGCCTTGGCAGCGTCGGCAGCAGCGCCGGCAGCAGCGTCGGTGGCAGCGCCAGCAGCCTGGGCAGCGGCGTCAACCGAAGCGTCAGCAGCGGTGGCGGCGGTGTCAGCGGCCTGCTGGGCAGCGTCGGCGGTCTGGGCGCCAGCAGCGGCGGCCTGGTCGGCAGCAGCCTGGGCTTCGGTGGCGGCCTGGTTGGCCGAAGCAGCGGCGTCCTGGGCAGCTTCCTGCTTCGAGCAGGCGGCCAGGGCCAGAGCCAGGGACATCGCGACCAGCAGCTTGTTGATGCTCATTGTGTAAATCCTCGTCGTTAGAATTAGGCAACGCGCATGCTGCGCGCCGACAACATGATGACAAGCCAAGATTGGGTGTCAAGCGATCCCGCATTCATTTTTGCGAAATAGACGTTAAACCCTTTCAGATCAACTCGATGGCGATTGCCGTCGCTTCGCCGCCGCCGATGCACAGGGTGGCAATGCCGCGCTTGCCGCCGCGCGTGCGCAATGCGTTGACCAGGGTGACCACCAGGCGTGCGCCGGAGGCACCGATGGGATGGCCCAGCGCGCAGGCACCGCCATTCACGTTGAGCTTGTCGTGCGGGATGCCCAGTTCGCGCATCGGTGCCATCGCCACCACGGCGAAGGCCTCGTTGATTTCGAACAGATCGACCTGGTCCAGCGACCAGCCGGTCTTCTGCAGCAGGGTGTGGATGGCGCCGATCGGGGCGGTGGTGAACCACTCCGGTTCCTGCGAATGGGTGGCATGGCCGACGATGCGCGCCAGCGGCTGCAGGCCGCGTGCCGCGGCATCTTCTTCGGTCAGCAGGACCACGGCAGCGGCGCCATCGGAAATGCTGGAGGAACTGGCGGCGGTCACGCTGCCGTCCTTCTTGAAGGCCGGGCGCAGGGTCGGGATCTTGGCGATGTCCGAACGGCCGGGCTGCTCGTCGCTGGCGACCTCGACGTCACCCTTGCGGGTGGCGACCTTCACCGCAACGATCTCGTCGGCGAAGGCGCCGTTGGCCTGGGCTGCCTGTGCGCGCTTGACCGACTCGATGGAGTAGGCGTCCTGCTCTTCGCGGGTGAACTGGTACTTGTCCACGGCGCATTCGGCAAATTCGCCCATGGCCTTGCCGTCGTAGGCGTTGACCAGGCCGTCGTGGGCCATGTGGTCCACGGCCTGGAAGTTGCCGAAACGGTTGCCGGTGCGCGAGTTGGGCAGCAGATGCGGGGCGTTGGACATCGATTCCATGCCACCGGCGACCACGACCTTGGCCGAGCCGGCCTTGATCAGGTCATGACCGAGCATGATGGCCTTCATGCCCGAACCACAGACCTTGTTGAGGGTGGTCGCGCCGACCGACAGCGGGATGCCGGCGGCGATCGCTGCCTGGCGGGCAGGGGCCTGGCCGAGGTTGGCCGGCAGCACGCAGCCCATCAGGACTTCGGAGACGTCGCTGGCAGGAACGCCCGACTGTTCCAGCGCGGCGGCGATGGCGGCCGCGCCGAGGGTCGGGGTCGGAACGCCGTTGAACTGGCCGAGGAAGGAGCCGATGGCAGTGCGCTTGGCGGCGGCGATGACGATGTTGGACATGGCAATCTCGTTGATGCGTGAGCAATGTTCGGAAAGGAGACGACGGGCGTTGGAAGCGGCGCCGTTTCCCGGCAGACTGCGTGGGGGTCGGCTCAGTATAGAGGGTCGGCGAAGACTGCCGCTGGGCAGTACTGGATGCCTGCCCGGATGGCGGCAGGCCAACGTTCATGGGAAGGAAACGATGGAACGTAAGACGATGGGAAGGTCGGTCCTGGCATCGGCGCTGGCGGTGGCGCTGTCGGCGTGTGGCGGTGGAGGCGGCGGCAGCAACGTGCGCATCGACCCGCCTCCGACCACGCCGCCGGTCACCCCACCGGTCACCCCGCCTCCCGCGTCCAAGCCGCTGGAGCCGGCTGTGGATGCGCATCTGGCACAGACCAACGCGCGTGCCGCACTGGCCACTGGCGCGACCGGCCGTGGGGTGCGCATCGGCATCGTCGATTCGGGCGTGCTTCGCAACGCCGAGGCATTGAACGGGCGGGTGGTGGCCAACCTCAACTACATCGATCCGAGCCGCAACAATCTCAACGTCGATGACGTGCTTGGCCATGGCACGGCCGTCGCCAGCCTGGCCGCCGGTGCATCGGTGGGCGTCTGGCCCGGCGGCATCGCACCGGGTGCGGAGATCGTCTCGGCGCGCATCATTTCCGACACCGCGCCCAAGGATGACGGCAGCGGCAAGGGCAATTCCTTCAGCGGCACGCTCGGCGTGGCCGGGGTCCATCAGGACCTGATCAGCTATGGCGTGAAGGTGATGAACAATTCCTGGGGCGGCCTGTACTGGACCGACCTCGGCACCACCGCGCAGGTCGCGGCCGAATATCGCCCCTTCATCATCAACCACGGTGGCCTGGTGGTGTTCGCCGCAGGCAACGAGGGGCGCGACCAGCCCAGCAGCGTGGCCGCGTTGCCCAGCCAGCGTGGCGTCGGCGGATCACTGCCGGCAGCCGATCTTGAAAAAGGCTGGCTGGTGGCCACCGCGATCGATCCGAACAAACCGGGTGAACGTGCCCCCTGGGCCAATGCCTGTGGCGACACCGCACGCTACTGCCTGACTGCTCCCGGCAGCGCAGTGTTCCCGGAGCCGGGTACCGGCAAATACCTGTGGAACTACGGCACGTCCTTCGCCGCGCCGCTGATCTCCGGTGCTGCTGCACTGGTCTGGCAGCGCTATCCGTACTTCGACAACGATCTGGTGCGGCAGACCCTGCTCGGCACCGCCACCGACATCGGTGCGCCGGGCGTCGATCCGATCTACGGCTACGGCATGCTCAACGTCGGCAAGGCGGTGAACGGTCCCGGCCGCTTCGACTGGGGCGATGTCACGGTCAATGTCGATGCGGCTTCCTCGGGCTCGATCTGGAGCAACGACATTTCCGGCACTGGCGGCCTGGTCAAGCGCGGCGATGGCCGGCTGGAGCTGAGCGGCAACAACAGCTACAGCGGCGCCACCCGCATCGAGCGCGGCAGCCTGGCCCTGCGCGGCGGCGCAGTGGTCCGTTCCAACGTCAGCATCTCTGGTGCCGGCGGTGCCTCGATGGCCGGCCTGCAGTTCATGCCGGGCACGCCGCGGGTGATCGGCAACGTCGACAACGGCGCCAGCGTGGTGCTGGTCAACGCCAACACCACCGCGACCATCGAAGGCAATTACAGCCAGCAGCCGGATGCGCAGCTGATCGTCGCGCTGGGCGTGAACGCGCTGCAGGTGACCGGCACCGCGCGCCTGGCCGGTGGCGTGGTGGTCGATGGCATCGTTTCCGGCTATGTGCCGCAGGTCGGCAGCCGCCAGGACCTGATCCATGCCAACGGCGGTATCAACGGTACGTTCACCACACCAGTGACCAACACCGGCGCCAACGGCCTGACCCTGCTGCAGGCACAGTACGGCTATGGCAGCAACGACGCGTGGATGGACCTGACCCAGGTCAACGTTTCCGCCGCCGCGTCCGGCCTGGGTGCCAATGCACAGGCATCGGCACTGCGGGTGGCGTCGGCATTCACCGCGCTGGACAGCAACGCGAACCTGCAGGGTTCGGCGTTCGGTGCGGCCGCCGGCGCGTTGCAGCGCACGGCAGGCGGTACCGATGGTCTGTCGGCAAGCCTGGAGAGTCTGTCCGGACAGGCGCATGCGCGTGCTGAGGCCTCGACCTTCGACAGTGTGGACATGTCGCGCCGTGCGGTTGCCGAGCGCTTCGACCGCGTGCAGGCAGCGCCGAAGCTGCGTGGCGCCTGGCAGAGCGCGCTGGGCGAAGCCGGGCAGGGCAGCTTTGCCGGCAACGCCGCCGACAGCCGGGGCTGGATGGCAGGCCAGGACGTGGCACTGGGCAGCAATGGTCTGCTGGGCATGGCCTTCGGCGAAACCCGCAGCAACGGCGGCAGCAACTTCAGTGGTGATCGTGGGCGTGACCGCCAGACGCAGGCGCAGCTGTATGCCGGCTGGAACCTGGGGCGTGGCTATGCGTTGGCCCAGTTCGGCACCGGCCAGTTCACCCGGGAACTGGACCGCCAGTTGCTGCTGGGTGCCGGTGCCTACGGTGTGTCCGCGCGCTACGGCGGGCGTTTCAGCAGTGCCAGCGTCGAAGGCGGCTATCGTTTCGGGCGTATCGGTGCGTCGTTGACCCCGTACCTGGGGGCCAGCAGCACGCGCCTGGATACCGATGGCTTCAGCGAGCAGGGCGGCTTCGGCTTCGGCCTGCGCGGTGAGGCGTCACGTGCACAGCGCAGCCAGATGCTGGCGGGCCTGCGGGGTGAGCGGCAGTGGGGTCGTTGGACCCTGCGCGGCCATGCCGAATGGCAGCAACGGCTGGATGGCGGTGAGCAGGCCTGGCAGGCAAGTTTCGTCGGCATTGATGCCTGGGCGCCGTTGGCCGGTGTCGACGCACCGCGTGGCAGTGCCTTGTTCGGCCTGGCGCTGGAATCGTGGTGGGGCCGCAATGGCCGCCTGAGCCTGGGTATCGACCAGCGCGTGGGTGGCAACGATGCACGGCAGGCGGCGCTGCGCTACAGCACTGGCTTCTGATCGTAGCGCCGGGCCTGCTGCCCGGCGCGTTCCTTCGGCGGTGCCGACGACCTACGGTCGGCACCCGCACGGTTCTCGAGGGCGGCGATCAGCCGCCGCGCAGGTTGCCCAGGCGCGGCGTGCTGCGGCCCAGCGGCATCTTCAGCTTGCCGATCGACAGGATGCGCGCTTCGGCGATCCGGTCGGCGGCACGCTGCGGGGCGATGTTCTCGCGCTGCGACAGTTCGAAGATGCGCGTCAGGTTGTGGTAGATGCTGCGGATCAGCCGCATCGCGCGCTCGCGGTTGTAACCGTCGATTTCCAGCGACACGTTCATCACGCCACCGGCGTTGACCGCGTAGTCAGGCGCGTACAGGATGCCGCGCGCATGCAGCTCGTCGCCGATCTCCAGGCTGGACAGCTGGTTGTTGGCAGTGCCACAGATGATCTTCGCCTTGATCCGCGGCAGGGTGTCGGCGTTGATCGCGCCTTCCAGCGCGCACGGCGCGAACACGTCGGCGTTCACTTCGTGGATCTCGTCCGGCTTGACGGCCTCGGCGCCGAAGTCGTTGACCGCACGATCCACCAGCGCGCTGTCCAGATCGGTGACATACAGCTTGGCGCCACGGTCGCGCAGCAGCTTCACCAGTTCCATGCCGATATGGCCCAGGCCCTGCACCGCGATGCTGGTCTTGCCCACTTCCTCATGGCCGAACTTGAAGCGCATCGAGGCCATCAGCGCCTGCAGCGCGCCATAGGCAGTGAACGGTGCCGGATCACCGGAGCCGCCATGGACCTGGTGCACGCCGGTGACGAACTGGCTCTCCAGGTAGATGTTCTCCATGTCGTTGACGTCGGTACCGACATCCTCGGCCGTGATGTAGCGGCCGCCCAGCGAATCGACATAGCGGCCGAAGGCGCGGAACAGCACCTCGCTCTTGTCGACCTTCGGGTCGCCGATGATCACCGCCTTGCCGCCACCGACATTGAGACCGGCCAGCGCATTCTTGTAGGTCATCGTGCGGCTCAGCCGCAGCACATCGGCCAGCGCATCGTCGGTGCTGGCGTAGGGGCGCATGCGTACCCCGCCCAGGGCGGGGCCCAGGGTGGTGTTGTGAATGGCGATGATCGCCCGCAGGCCGGCATCCTGGTTGTGGCAGAACACCACCTGTTCGTGGCCGGTGGTTGCGAGGGTTTCGAATAGCATGGGGTCTCCGATGGCGCGATCTGCGGTGAACTGCGGCGAACTGCCAATGAACGGTAGGGTCCGAAAACAAAAAAAGCGACGTCGTCGGTACAGGGGGACGGGTCGCGCGGCGCCATTCTAGTCCATTCGCCCGGGATATGCCGTCGACGCAGGAAGCACCCGGGTTAAAGAAGATGAAAGTGCGGCCGATGCTGCGACGACGGCAGGTGGCCGGATGTGATGAAGGCGCAGGCAGTGGCAGCAGCAGGACAACGACAGGATGGGCGGCAATGACCGCAGCGTGGTGGCGATCCGTGCTGCGTTGGCTGTCGCAGCTGACCGGGAAGACCCCGGCACGTCTGGCCGCAGCCCCCCGCCAGGCCGTGGCCGCGGCGGCGGCCAGCCTGCAGGGTGACGCGTTGCCGGCGGCCGAGGTCGCCGCTCACCTGCAGCGTGGGCTGCATGCGCTGGCCCTGTATCCGCGCTTGGCCGGCGAACCGACTGCGGTCAGCGCGTCGGGTCTGGCCGAGGCGGTGGACCGCGCGCTGCAGGACCGCGACTGGGCCACCCGACAGCTGCCGCGGCGCCCGCAGCTGCTGCCGCAGCTGATCCAGACGGTCAATGACGACGTTGCATCGGCGCGGGTGATGGCCGCGATCATCGGCCAGGATCCGGTGCTGACCGGCAACCTGCTGCGGATCGCCAACAGCCCGGCCTACAAGGTGCACGAGCGGCCGGTGGAAAGCCTGCAGCGGGCAGTGACCCTGGTCGGCACCGAAGGTGTGCGGCAGATCATCAGCGCAGTGCTGGTGCAGCCGGTGATGCAGGTGCAGTGCGAGGTGTTCCCGCAGTTCAGTTCGATCATCTGGGAGCACGCCCTGCTGGCTTCGCGCGCGGCCGCCGACCACGCACGCACGGTCACCTTCGGCGATGCTTTCGCTGCGCAATGGCTGGGCCTGGTGCAGGGCCTGGGCGCGGCGCTGGTCATGCGCCAACTGCTGCAGGAAGCACAGGCGCGCGGCGAAGAGGTGGAGCCGGCGCTGGCCCTGCAGTTGCTGCAGCAGTGGTCACTACCGCTGGCACAGCGGGTAGCTGCCGCCTGGGAACTGCCAGAGCCGGTGCATCAGGCCCTGGCGCCTGACGCTGACGGTCCGCTGGCCGACAGCCTGCGACTGGCCAGTGCCGCTGCGGCGGCCAGCCTGCTGTGCCGGCACGGGCATGCCAGCCAAGGCCGCATGCTGGCCTTGCTGGAGCAGTTGCCGGCAGCGCCGCCGCACGCGCTGCGCTGGATCTGGCGGCGCCTGCATGGGCGCAATGTGGAAACCCTGGACGAGAGCCTGCACGGCGATGGCGAGGGGCTCGCCCCCTGATCGTTACAGCTGGGATTCCAGCGGCAACCAGCTGATCACCCGTGCCGTCCAGCGTTTGCCGAGGCTGCTGCCGGGCTCGGCTTCGACCCAGTGCGGCGGCGGTTCGCGCTGCAGCCAGCGCAGTTCGTCGTCAGCGCCCAGTGCCAGCCACCAGCTGTGTTCCGGGCTGGCCAGGCGCAGGTACTCCGCGCGCAGCTGCGCGCCCAGCACCGGGTCGTCGAACAGCACGCCCATCTCGGTGTTGAGATAGGCCGAACGCGGATCGAGGTTGAATGATCCGACGAACCCGCGCCGGTCGTCGACCAGCAATGCCTTGGTGTGCAGGCTGGCGCCACTGCTGCCGAACAGGCTGCTGTCACCGCTCTGGCCGCTCGCCTTCAGTTCGTACAGCTGCACGCCGGCCTTCAGCAGCGGCACCCGGTAGCCCATGTAGCCACCGTGCACGGCGGCCACGTCGTTGGCTGCCAGTGAGTTGGTCACCACGCCGACCTGGGCGCCACGGCCGGCCATCGCCGAAAGGCCGTCCAGCCCTTCGCTGCCGGGCACGAAGTACGGCGAGATCAACAGGGCCTTGTAGCGCGTCGACTGCAGCTGCCGGACCAGCGCGGTGACCAGCCAGTCGTCATGCGCATCGCCGTGGTGCTTCATCGGCGGATCGGACACGATCCGTACCTGCGTGCTCCAGTGCAGCGGCTCCGGGCTGGCGCGCTGGCGCTGGCGCGACTCGGCCACGCGCTGCAGGTAAGGTTGCGCCTGCGCATGCAGCGCGTCCAGATCGGACTGGCGTACCAGCTGGCGCAGCTGCGCATCGGTGTAGGTCGCCAGCGCCGAGATCGGAATCGCCGCGTCGCTGTTCCAGTAATCGTCGAAGATCTGGTTAGCCTGTTGCACGGCCGGACCGGCCACCACCAGGTCCAGGTCCTGGAAGTTCACGTCGCTGCGCGCGCTGAAATACTCCTCACCGATGTTGCGGCCACCGACGATGGCGATGCGCCCATCGGCGATCCAGCTCTTGTTGTGCATGCGGTGGTTCACGCTGAAAGCGCGTTGCACCAGCTCCAGCGTGCGGGCGATGCCGCTGCGGTTGCGGAACGGGTTGTACAGGCGAAGCTCGATGTTCGGATGCGCATCGAGCGCCATCATCAGCGCATCCTTGTCCTTGGCGTTCATGTCATCGAGCAGGATGCGCACGCGCACGCCACGTTCGGCAGCGTCGTACAGCGCCTTGGCCATCAAGTGGCCGATCAGGTCGTCGTGCCAGATGTAGTACTGCAGGTCCAGGCTGCGGCCTGCATGCTCGGTGATCATCGCGCGGGCGGCGAACGCATCCATGCCATCGCTGAGGAAGGCCACGCCAGACTGCCCAGGATGGGCAGCCTGCAGGGGCATGATCTGTCGATCGATGGGCGTCTGCGCAGGCTGCAGTGGCAGCACCTGCGACGCTTCGCCACGTGCCTGCGGGGCCAGGTGGTCGGCCAGCAGCAGGCCGGACAGGACCAGCAGAAGCAGGGCGGCGATGATGATCGCGGCGACGCGCAGCAGGCGCCGCCATAGGGGTTTGCGCAGACTCATGACGCCGATGGTAGTTCCCGACCACGCCTGGAGGTAGATCCACGCCATGCGTGGATGAATCGTCATCAGTGGATCCACGCCATGCGTGGATGAATCGCCCTCAGTAGATCCACGCCATGCGTGGATGAAGTGACTCAGAACCGCTCGTCGCTGCCCAGATAGCGCCACTGGCCCACGGCCAGCGGGCCCAGCGCCACCCGGCCGATGCGCAGGCGGCGCACCGCCACAACCTGCAGGCCGGCGGCCGTCACCGCAGTCCTCAGTCCCCTCGCGGTCAGCCCCTTGCCTGCAAAGCGCAGGCGCTGCTCGCTCTGCCAGCTGACCTTGGGGCCGCCGGCTTCATGCTGCAGCCGGGCCATCAGCCACGGGCCACGCTCCGGGCCGCCTTCAGCCACTTCGACCAGATACTCCTGTTCGGTGCGACCCAGGTTCCGCTGCAGGTGCGCGAGCACCGCCGGATCCTGGCTGACCACCACCAGCCCGTTGTCGTCGGCCGGCAGCGAGGAGGCCAGCTGCAGGCCGTGGAAGTGCCGCTGCAACGGACGGATGTCACTGGCATCCAGCTCGCTGCGGGTCTCGGTGCGGATCAGCGCGCACAGGGCGTCGGCCGGTACGCCTGCCGGTTTGTGCAGCAGCATGCTGGCGCGCTCGGCCTTGCTGTCGCTGGCCTGCTCGGCCACCACGATGCTGGCGCTCTCGTCCACCGGACGTTGCGGCTGTTCCACCACCTCGCCATCGACGCTGACCCAGCCGCCCTCGATATAGCGCCGCGCTTCACCACGCGGGATGCCGAGCAGGGCGGACAGGCGTTTGTCGAGTCGGGTCGGTTCCATGGCGAAAGGTCGGGCAGGGGGCGCGCAGTGTAGCCGCTACGCCGTTTCAGCGCTGGCCACGGTTGGCCAGCTCGGTCAGGTACAGCCGGGTATCGAACTCCAGCTGCAGGTAATCGGGCTCCATGTGCTGGCACAGCTGGTAGAAGGCCTTGTTGTGGTCGGCCTCCTTCAGGTGCGCCAGTTCATGCACCACGATCATGCGCAGGAAGGCGGCTGGCGCCTGCCGGAACACGGTGGCGATGCGGATCTCGCGGCTGGCCTTTAGCCGGCCTCCGTGCACCCGGGAAATGGCGGTGTGGGTGCCCAGGGCATGCTTGATGACTTCCAGCGTGTTGTCGTAGCAGACCTTGTTGAGCGGCACCGACTTGCGCAGGTAGCGGTCCTTCATGTCCTGGGTGTAGTCGTACAGCTGGCGGTCGCTGCGCACCTCATGCGGGTCCGGGTAGCGCTGCTGCAGCCACGGGCCGAGCTTGCCCTGTGCCAGCAGGTCGCTGACCTGGGCGACCAGGGGTTCGGGGTAGCCGGTGAGGTACTTCAGTACAGCCATGCAGGGGCGTCGGCGCGTCGGTAGAATGGGGCATCCAGATTACACGCGGTACGTATCGACCATGGCAAAGCCCAACGCGCTGCAGGAACAATTGCTCAAGGCCGGCCTGGCCAAGAAGTCGCAGGCCAGCGCCGCCGCGCGTGAACAGGCCAAGGCCCGCCAGGGCAAGGCCGAGTCGACCTCGGCCGAGGTCCAGCGCGAAGCTGAACGCGCCCGGGCCGAGAAGATCGAGCGTGACCGTGCGCTGGCTGCCGAGCGCAACGCGCACGCCAAGCAGGCGGAGCGCAAGGCGCAGGCCAAGCAGATCATCAGCGCCCACGCCGTGCCGCACAAAGGCGAGGACGAGTACCGCTTCAGCGATGGCGCGGTGATCCGCACCCTGTTGATCGATACCAAACTGCGCAAGGCGTTGTCGGTGGGCGTGCTGGTCATCGTGGCCCATGGCGACAGCTACGCGGTGCTGCCACGGGCGGCGGCTGAAAAAGTGCGTGAACGCGCCCCGGAAGCCATCATCGTTGACCATGGCACGCCCGGCTCCAGCGCCGAGATTTCCACCGGCAACGCCGAGGACGACGCCTACTACGCACAGTTCCAGGTTCCCGACGACCTGGTCTGGTAAGGCGGCGCTGAACCGGCCGCAGCGTCCGCCGGGCATGGTCCGGCGCTACCGATTGCGGCGGGGTGTATCGTCCCCATATCAGGCGACACACCTGCGGAGGATGGCCATGGCTACCGGTTGGGCCGGAGATGGCGCGGTCCAGGACCAGATCGACGCCACCGTCGACGATGCGATTGCCCGCGCGCGGCGCCAGCTGCGCCAGGGCCCGGGTCTGGAACACTGTGAGGAATGCGACGCGCCGATTCCCTTGGCGCGGCGTCAGGCGGTGCCTGGGGTTCGGCTGTGCGTGAACTGCCAGCAGGCGCACGACGAAGAGGAACAGGCGCAGAGTGGCTACAACCGGCGCGGTAGCAAGGACAGCCAGTTGCGGTAAGGGGGGGGGCGGCAGGGCTGCGCCCTGCACCCGCCGAGGCCGTCAAGCCACAGCAACAGCGGGATTCCGTGGGATGGTGGGGCGATGTCGGATTGCGGGGACGCCGCAAGTACGTCCTTGTAGGCTTGGCAGCCGCATCCATGCGGCTGACACCCCGCAATCCGACACCGCCCCACCTCTGACAGTTT
>RCUO01000290.1_pt1 | contig 28937 bp, 30 predicted proteins | sample 2166161 | NCBI WGS metagenome assembly RCUO01 (sample SAMN09932617, study PRJNA488358) | compost metagenome | feature: garden; material: soil; isolation source: compost soil in cyclohexanecarbonitrile-enriched culture | place: Germany: Experimental Botanical Garden Goettingen | collected 2016-01-27
GCGCCAGCGATCCGCGTGTCAGTTTTGGTGGCGTGAAGAAGAGTGGCTTTGGCCGGGAACTCTCGCATTTCGGGGTGCGCGAATTCTGTAATGCTCAGACGGTTTGGCTGGATCGGCGTTAAGGGCAATGCAGTGCTTCGAACTGGCTCAATCTGGCTCAACGAACGCAGCGCAAGCAGTCAGCCTGACATCGCGATCCTCAGCGCCACTGCTGCTTCAAGCAGCTTGTTCGCCTGGGTCGAGACGGCTGCAGCCATTTCTTCATCCCCTGCTTCTCTGAGCGTTGCAGCCAGATCGAGCAACTTCCCCACCTCGGCCTCGACAGTGCGGACGGATTCGCCTATTTGGTACTTAAGTGAATGAGCCATCTCGATCAAACCTCGGACCGGATTAAAGACAAATCCCACCTGGGCGAATGCTCAAGTCATTGAGTTGCGTTTCACTGACCGCCATTCGATTGCCCCAAAACCATTGTGGAGTACTGAGCAGAGAGTATCGAAAGTTTTGATGTCGTGTCGTACTCCAGTAGCACTTGGCCCAACGGTTACGCCACGGTATTTCGTATTCAGCTGTCACACCTTCGTCACACCGATCAAGCACAATACGGACAGCCAAAGGGATTTGGCCCATCTACAGAAAGCCCGGCCCGACGCCGGGCTTTTTACTTTCTGGTCCATGTTCCCCAAGCCGGACGACTGATTCAGAGTACAGGGTGGTTCATTTCAACCCACTCTGATGTTGCCCGGCGAATTGTCTCTGGAACCAGTCCGAGAGCATCGCCTTCTCGGAGTAGAGCCTGTCACTCCTGTTCGCACGCCCCGGACGCTGGAGGTAGAGCTGATCCATGACTCTGGCGTCGGCCTGGTTCACGATCTGGCCATTTTGTTTGAGAACGTAATGTAGATCGATGCTCGGCCAGGTAATGTCGCGCATGAAGCGCACCTCATAGGCATTTATCCTCCAGGGTTCGTAACGGCCGGCCAGGTCGATGTTGCGTATTTCAATTTGCAGCTGCTGGTCGGCTGGCAGGTACCGCTCGCCAAGCTTCTGGAGGTAGCTGCGCAGCTCTTTCATGACATAAGGATCGGCCCCACGTTCATAGCCCGGACTGTCCAGGCTGGCATCGCTGAATTTTTCGGGGTTATTGAAGACGACTTCGACCGAAGACGCTGCGGTGGCCAGTGGCACCATGAACAGCGCCAGCAGTGCGATCGAGGAGCAAAGGGTTATTGGGCGCATGGCATCACCTCCGGGTGCAACGCTTTTCAATGCATGCTGCACCCTGTTCAGTTTACGCCTGAAGTGCATGCCCGCTGCGTGTGTTTCCAGCTCCTAATGGTCGATGCGCCTGTCATAGGCCGTGCGCAGGCGATCCTGGCGCGCGCGACCTGACTCAACGGCAACACGCTCCATGACCTTAGGATGAGCTGAAGACTTCACCCGTAACGCGCCTACACTAAAAGGCACAGCGATTGAGAGGACATGGAGCTCCACGCATGCGCCCTAGCGCCCTTGTGATACTCCTCATCAGCTATGGCGTGCTGATGGTGGTTTTTTTCAAGCTAAATGCTCGAAACAATCGACGCCGCAGAGAAGGTCTTTACGAAGCCTTTGATACTGCAATGCGACAGCATGGGATCAAGTCTTTCGAGATCCTCAAGGAAAGTATTCATATCGGTAACAACTATCGGCCATCAGAACTGTACCGGATACTGTTAGTCGATTCAGGGCACTACTTTCTTTACTTGCACGCCAGTAACGCGCAGCCAACTTTAATGCCGCTGACCGAAGAGCGAGCGTTACAAGCTGCACAGGGGGAGATGGGAATCCAGGCATAGACCATCGCAACCGCCGCCACCAGGGACCATGAAGAAGCGGAGCTAGCCCCGTCCTACTCAGCCGACTCAAGCAGAAGGGATGGTGGTTAAAACAACTCGTACCAAAACAGAATCATGCTCGTAGCCAAGCCGCTGGTAACGATCCCGATTCCAAACATGACGCCCAGAAGCAGAGTTTTTGCCCACATGGCTCGAATCTCCGGATACCGCATTCAATGAATGCTTCAGTATCAGCACCCGAGCAAAATCCAAGCCATTTGGCACAGGTAAAGCCCGGGCCCAGCGATTGCACTGAAAAAGGTCTATTCGGGTCGTGAAACATTCCCCAACAAGGGGTTCGCTTACCCTACATTTTGGGCTGAAACACCCAATGACTGGGGCTCGGTTTGATCTAGGCTTGAAGAGATCACGCGGGAGAAAAACACCATGTCCCTCTCTCTCAGAAATCCATTGGCCTTTGCTTTGGCGGTGTTCTTTTGCACAGCCGCGCGCGGTGAAGGAGCCACAGACACCTACCACCCACCGGCAATACTTCCCCTGGAATCCGAGACGGCGCCAAGACTCATTGCCGAGTCGCCGCTTGCCGAGCCCCTTGCCCGCGGAGTCGTCATTATCCAATACCGCACAGAGCACGCGAGGATCATGCCGGTATTTGGTAAAGCGGCGGCTGATGTATCACCCCGCCTCGGGCACCTTCACGTGACCGTCGACGACTGGAAAGGTACATGGGCACACACCAGTGAAGACCCGATTATCCTGGTCGGACTGCCCGCCGGCACTCACCAGGTTCTTCTTGAAGTGGCCGACCCGACTCACAAGATCCTTACCAGTACGACAGTGCGTTTCATCGTTCCGGAAAAGTAACCCGCTGACGCCCCTCATTAGTCGCCACTTCGCTTCAGTTGTCTGCTTGCCGCAATCGAAGAAGTTTGCCTCCGATATTGGCTGCCCCCCAGTCAATAGCGCAGGTTTGCTTAATGGCCTACGCTCAGATTCGGCAGTAAACCAGCTGGAGTCTCGACGTGTTCAATCGCTGATCAAGACATCCAGGGCAGAGAGGATTTTGGTCAGGAGCGACAAAGGATGAAACCGGAATATTCATGCATCAAATGGATAGCCATCGCTGCCGTTTCGGTGGCGCTTGTATCAGGCTGTGCCAGCAAGAATGACCCCGTGGCCCAGGCCGAGAAAGCCGATGCAGCCAAGGGCATCGCCGCGCCCAGCCTCACGGAAACGAAGGCCATCGCCGAGGAAGCCTTCATCTACGGACTGCCGATCGTAATGAACTATGCGGTCATGTATGAGTACGCCGTGGACAAAAGCGGCCCGCAGTTCAAGGCCCCCTTCAACCAGATCAAGAACGAACCCCGTGTCTTCACTTACCAGGATACGGCCATCGTCACGCCCAACAGCGATACGCCCTATTCGTTCCTCTGGCTGGATCTGCGCGCCGAGCCCATGGTGCTCACGGTACCTGCAGTGGAAAAGAAACGTTATTACTCGGTGCAACTGATCGACGGCAACACCTACAACTACGGCTACATCGGCAGCCGCACCACGGGGAACGGCCCGGGTAACTACATGGTGGTCGGGCCTGACTGGAAGGGCTCCATGCCACCCGGCATCAGCAAAGCCTTCTATTCGACAACGCCCTTCACGGTGGCCGGCTACCGAACCCAGCTCTTCAATCCCAAGGACATGCCGAATGTGATCAAGGTGCAGTCTGGCTACAAAGTCCAGCCGCTGTCGGCGTTTTTGAAGCAACCGGCGGCGCCTGCTTCGCCGGTTATCAATTTCCCTCCAGGCACCACCGCGGGGATCAAGGAGAACTTCTTCGAGTATCTTGACGCCGCACTCCAGTACGTACCGCCAACACCGGAAGACCGGGAAATTCGGGCTCGAATCGCGAAAATCGGCATTGGACCGGGCAAGAGCTTCAAGCTCCAGGACCTCTCGCTCGAGCACAAGGCCGCTGTCCTGCTGGGCATGAAGGAAGGTGACGAGAAGGTGGACAAGTGGTTGTCCGGCGGACTCAAGAACGTCAATGGCTGGGGCATCGGCTCGTACTTTGGCGACCGCCATTTCTACAATGGCGACTGGTTGAAGCGCGCGGGCGCGGCCAAAGGTGGCATTTACGGCAACGATGCCGTCGAAGCTACTTACCCCATCACCCGCACAACCGCGACCGGCGAGCCACTGGATGGCAGCAAGCATAACTACACACTCACCTTCCCGGCGGGGCAACTACCTCCAGTGAACGCCTTCTGGTCGGTGACGATGTACGACGGCAAGACACAGCTCCTTATCAAGAACCCGATCGACCGCTATCTACTGAACTCGCCCATGCTGCCCGGCATGAAAAAGAATGCCGACGGGTCGCTGACCCTCTACATCCAACAGAAGTCGCCTGGCAAGGCGCTGGAAGGCAACTGGCTGCCCGCACCCGACGGCCCGATTTACCTGGTGATGCGCCTCTATTGGCCCAAGGAGACGCCACCTTCAGTCCTGCCGGCTGGCGACGGCACCTGGAAGCCAGCAGGCATCGTGGTATCGAAATAGAACCCGCGCCAGATCGCGCAGCCCCCCGGCATTTGTCGGGGGTTTACCGTTCCAATACAAGCCGGTCTTCGCTGACAGGCAACAGGTGCGGTGCATTTATCCGGCCTTCCAATCTGCTCACGAACGCCAAGGCTTCGGCATAGCTGCGAAACTTGACGCACCAGGCGTTCATCCAGACATTCCAGTCTTGCGGTGTCCTCGCTTTTTCGATTCTTATCAGCATCCTGGCATCCTCCTTTTTGCGGTTTAACTCAGTCTCTAACCTGGAAAAACCGAAATGCGGTGTGTGAACTTTCGTCTGCGTGTCCCGGCTGAAGGCGTGGGGAAAACAGTACACAACGTGAGGAGGAGCAGACTCTACAGATGCGGATTTGGCGGCATTAGAAGCTTGCGTCAAAGCGAACTGCAGGACCTGCCTTTGCTTACCTTCCTCGAGGCGCATTTAAAACGGCCGAAGGGGGGATTAGAAAATCAATAATCATCAAAAATATGTCTATGGGCGCCTTGGCGGGACTTGCAGGGACAAGCTGGGGGGCAAGGTGATCACGCAAGTGCTTATCGGAAAACAGAGCGTGGTGTTTGATCGTATCGAGCTGGATGAGTGGGCGGACGCCCACAGCATGGTCAGAGGACTGGTTTTTTCCGTACAACGGCGATGCGATGCACCGAGTGAATGATTCGGCCTGGAAGAAAGCGCGGGTGAGAGCGGCGAATCTCTGGCGGGAGGAAAACCTTCGCCCCGCTATGGCGAGCGACCTTGCTCAATTGCGGCGCAAGAGTGTATGAGGAGCCATACCAAAAGCCTTGCGAAAAGCATGACTGTAATGGGAAAAATCGGAGAATCCGAAATCCAGTGCAGCTTGAGAAATGCTGCGTACCTGACCGCGTTCTATAGCCTCACGACTGGCGATCAGGCGCTCCTTCCAGATCTCCGCGACTGGCGATTTCTGGTAACGGGCGAACGCGCGCGTGACGGTTCGCGTGGACACATAATGCACTTGAGCGATGCGTTCGATCGACAGGTCCGGATCGGTCAGATGCTGGTGGATGTAGTTCATGATCCGACCATAAAGATCCAGCTCGTCATGAGTCGTCTTCAAATCCTGGAGTTCCAGGCTAATCGCGAGCAGGTCAAGCAAGGTGTTGGAAAAGCGGCTGGATAGCCCCTCATCTTGAAAACTCGCAGGAATGCTCGCCGCTTGATGCAACATCTCGCGCAACGGAATCACCCCTGGACGGCGATCGTCCAAAACAACGGCGGTGCAACCTGCTACGCCTGGCAACCGTTGGCTGAGTAACTGTCGCGGAATGCGGACCAGGTGGTTCTCGGTACCACCCAGACTGAATCGGAACGTTTGGGATGCGTCATAAAGAAACAAACTATCCGCCGCCAGCGTTGCCTTGCGCCCTGCCTGCTCCAGTTCACCAAAGCCTCGCCGGGTGAAACCCAGCCACAGATCCTCGTCCGGACCGCTGCGCAAGTGCCGGGGGGCGCGCTCCCAATAATGCAGTGGCGAGGACAGCGTACAGATGTCCAGCGGCCCCATGCCGTGCACCTCCAGCACCCCGTCGAAATCGCTCTGCACCAACGGTTTGCTGTCCGCCGCCAGGCAATGACGGCAGACCACTTCTTTCCAGTAATCAAAGCGACGTGGAGCCGCAACGGCGAGAGTTGAATACTGATTGCTATGGCTCATGGCATTCACCTCACGGCGGCGACTGAACAATAAGGGCGACGGTAACGTTGATTCCCTGCTTAGCAAATAGCAGGCCACTCCCCCTCTCGGGTTGCCACCGTTGTGTGCGCCTGAAATGCCAGACGCTCGCATGCTCGGGATAGAGGCTGCGCGCGCGAATCCCGCTAACGCTTCACACGGATGACGCCTGCCCGTTATCGATGCATGCATTCGCCACCTGACGGAGTGCGCGCCCCCATTCAGCGCATCGTATTCCTGTTTTCAGAGCCTGTCCTTTCTAGCCAAACGGTTGTCCGTACGAGCCAAGCGTACTGCGCCGTCCCCGCCTAACTTCTACCCCACACCGTGCCCCTCCAACCACAACTGATGAGGTGTCCCATGCATCTACCAGAGCAGCAGCGACAGTCCGATTCATCCTGGCTTTTGCAGAGGCGCGACTTGGCACCTGAAGAGTTCGCCACCTACCTGTTAGAGCTGGGGACTCTGGCGCTGCGGCGTCGACTGGTTGCGCCAACCTCCAGGTACCCGCGCCCGTCGAAACGTTGAACAGATAACCGCCTACCAACAAAAAAACCAAGGAGCCCACCATGGAATCTGCGATCGATAAGCACCTCAAATGCCCACGGACGTTGTCTCGTCGTGTCCCCGATGAATACCAACCCCCCTTCCCCATGTGGGTCGCACGCGCCGATGAGCGAGTGGAACAAGTGGTGATGGGGTATTGGGGTGTGCAATACCGCGGGGAGGATCAGCGTGAAGCAGCTCTGCACGCGATGCGCCACATTGCCGCCAGCCTGAGTTTGCCCGATGGCCCTCTGAGCCATGACCTGACCCACCACACCGACAACAGCGGTTACGACAACCTGATGATCGTCGGTTACTGGAAAGACCCCGCCGCATATTGCCGTTGGCTGCGCACGCCTGAGGTAATCGAATGGTGGTCCTCGCAGGATCGCCTGAGCGACGGTCTCGGTTACTTTCGGGAAATTGTCGCGCCGAGGGCCGAGCAGTTCGAGACACTGTATGGCTTTCGCGATGAGTTGCCCGGCGTTGGCGCCGTGATGGACACCATCAGTGACGACATCGAAGAACACGGTTACTGGGGATCGATGCGTGACCGCTTCCCGATTTCCCAGACCGACTGGATGGCTCCTTCCGGTGAACTGACGGTCATCGCCGGCGACCCGGCCACAGGTGGGCGCGTGGTCGTGCAAGGCCACGACAATGTCGCACTGATCCGCTCCGGCCAGGACTGGGCGGATGCCGGCGAAGAAGAACGATCGCTCTATCTCAACGAAATTCTGCCGACGCTGCAGGCGGGTATGGACTTCCTGCGTGACAATGGCAAGGACCTGGGTTGCTACAGCAATCGCTTCGTGAACTACATCGACCTGGACGGCAACTTTCTGAACCTGAGCTACAACATCGGTCACTGGCGCTCCCTGGAAAAACTCGAGCGCTGGGCCGAATCCCATCCGACCCATCTGCGGATCTTCGTGACCTTCTTTCGCGTGGCCACCAGCCTGTCGAAGCTACGGCTCTATCACGAAGTCTCGGTATCCGACGCCAAGGATCAAGTGTTCGAGTACATCAACTGCCACCCGCAGACCGGCATGTTGCGTGACGCGGTGATCCCTGAAACCTGACATCTGACGCTACCCGGCGTCCATGGGCGGTCTTGATCCGGATTCCGCCCTGACACAGACCTCTCAAACATCTTTTGGCCCTCCATCTCAAGCGGATGGGGTTGGGGGCCTTTTTGTCAGGAAATCGATCATGAAGTTGAGTCACTCTTTACTCGTGCTGTGCATGCTGCCCTTTGTCAAAAGCCAGGCCATCGAGGTAGCTCCCGGTGATTTCGAACCATTGCCGGCTGGCGCCAACGCCTTGTTGCTCTACTACCAGCACGCCGACCGCTCGGATCTGTACCAGAACGGCCACAAGGTCTCCGACGACGCCAGGCTCAGTTCGGACATCGGCATCCTGCGGTATGTGCACGCCATCGGCTTGTCAGAAAACCTCTCATGGGAACCGCAGATTCTGTTGCCTTTCGGCCAGATGAACGCCTCGGGAGATATCGGTGCCTTGGGCGATACCCGCGGCATCGGCGACCCGATCATCACCGCGCCGCTGAAGTGGACGCTGCCCACGGCGAACAAGGACATCTTCGCTTTGGCACCCTACCTGTCCTTTCCGGTGGGGAGCTACGATAAAAACGATGCCCTGAACCTCGGCGAGAACCGCTGGCGCGCCACGCTACAGGCGGCGTACATCCACCATTTCTCCCCGAAATGGGCGCTGGACACGGTGGCTGAAGCCTCATGGGTGTCGACCAACAATGACTTCGGCCCGACCGGGGCGAAGCTGGAAGAAAACACCCGTTACGAGTACCAGACCGCCGTGCGCTACAACTGGACGCCGAGCACCACCTTCGCCGTTGGCGGCGGCTACATCACCGGCTCGGCGACCACCGTCAACGGGGTCGATCAGCACGACGGGGTCTCCACCTCCTATGGGCGTTTCACCGTCACGCACTTCATCGAGCCCACGCTGCAGATTCAGGCCCAGATCGGCACCGACATTGAGGTCGAACAAGGCTTCAAGGAAGGTGCACGCCTGAACCTGCGCGTCTTGAAAGTGTTCTGAGCACGCCACGCTCGGCAGGTTGTCCTTTTCAACCAAGTGGCTGTCCTTCTCGGCCAAGCAAATGTCGAGAGGGATGCCTAACTTGAACCCTGTTACCCACATCGATTGATGTCGCTCCAGGTACCCGGCGTGAGGTGTTTGCGAACACCATCGAACGCTCCGGTACGGGCTGAACCGTCGTCGATCACAGACAAAAAGAATAGGAAAATCATGGCCATTGTTCGCCCTACCCTCGACCAACTGCAGGACATCGCTGGCCGGCTGAATATGCAGCTGACCCACGAGCAGGCAGCGGAATACCTGGCACTTATGCAGCCAAGTTTCGATGCATATGACCTGGTCGACGAGTTGCCGGACTTCACCCCGCCGGTGCGCTACGACCGCAGTTCGGGCTACCGCCCGTCAAACTCGCACAACCTGCTCAATGCCTGGTATTACAGGACTGAGGTGAATGGCGCCCGTGAGGGCAAACTTGCTGGCAAGACTGTTGCGCTCAAGGACAACATCTCCCTGGCTGGCGTCCCGATGATGAACGGCGCCGCCCCACTGGAAGGCTTCGTACCGAAATTCGACGCTACCGTGGTGACCCGTTTGCTGGACGACGGGGTCACCATTCTGGGCAAGGCGACCTGTGAACACTACTGCCTCTCCGGTGGCAGCCACACGTCTGATCCGGCGCCCGTACATAACCCGTATCGGCACGGTTTCGCTGCTGGCGGATCCTCCTCGGGCAGCGCTGCGTTAGTAGCCGCCGGCGAGGTGGACCTGGCGGTTGGCGGTGATCAGGGTGGATCCATCCGCATCCCTTCAGCGTTCTGCGGCACCTATGGCATGAAGCCGACTCACGGTTTGGTGCCTTACACCGGCATCATGGCGATCGAAGCCACCATCGACCATGTCGGTCCCATCACCCGCAACGTGCGTGACAACGCACTGATGCTGGAAGTCATGGCCGGTGCCGACGGACTCGACCCTCGCCAGGCCGCTCCTCAGGTCGACGCCTACTGCGATTATCTGGAGCGAGGTGTGAGCGGGCTGCGGATCGGCATCCTGCAGGAAGGCTTCCAGCTGGCCAATCAGGATCCACGTGTTGCCGACAAGGTGCGCAGCGCCATCGCCCGGCTTGAGGTCCTGGGCGCTCGCGTCGAGGAAGTCTCCGTCCCCGAGCACAACCTGGCGGGTTCCCTGTGGCACCCCATCGGCTGCGAAGGCCTGACCATGCAGATGATGCATGGCAATGGCGCAGGCTTTAACTGGAAAGGTCTCTATGACGTCGGCCTGCTGGATAAACAGACCGGCTGGCGCGACCAAGCGGACGCATTGTCCGCGTCGCTCAAGCTGTGCATGTTCGTCGGCCAATACGGCCTGGAACATTACAACGGTCGCTTCTACGCCAAGGCTCAGAACATCGCACGCTTCGCCCGGGCCGGTTACGACAAGGCACTGGAGACCTATGACCTTCTGGTCATGCCGACCGTGCCGATCATTGCCCAGCCTCACCCAGAACCCGATTGTTCGATCACCGAGTACGTGGCCCGTGCGCTGGAAATGATCGGCAACACCGCGCCGCAGGACATTACTGGCCATCCGGCCATGTCGATCCCGTGTGGTCTGGTGGACGGCCTGCCCGTCGGGCTGATGTTCGTTGGCAAGCACTATGCCGAAGGCACGATTTACCAGGCGGCGGCAGCGTTCGAGGCCACTGTCGACTGGAAGACGTTGTAAGCCCACCTCACCCGACCTCCCGGACATCAATAAAAAACCGGGGGCTGTTCTTCACTTTTTTTGACCGTTTTAAACCGATGAGGAGTTACACCATGAGCGCCACTGTATCCCCAGCATCCACTTCGACGCCCAGCGAACGGGCCTGGGCCTTGTTCAAGGTCATGAAAGACAAAGAGCTGATTCCAGAGGGCTATATCGAACAGCTAACCGAATTGATGGTGCACCAATGGAGTCCGGAAAACGGCGCCCGTGTAGTCGCCAAGGCGTGGGTCGATCCGCAGTTCCGGGAGCTGTTGCTCAAAGACGGCACCGCAGCGTGTGCGCAGTTCGGTTTCACCGGTCCGCAAGGCGAATACATCGTCGCCCTGGAGGATTTGCCCCAGCTGAAAAATGTCATCGTCTGCAGCCTGTGCTCCTGCACCAACTGGCCGGTCCTGGGGTTGCCGCCGGAGTGGTACAAGGGTTTTGAGTTCCGGGCACGCCTGGTTCGTGAAGGACGCACCGTGCTGCGTGAGATGGGCACAGAGTTACCAAGCGATGTGGTCGTCAAAGTCTGGGATACCAGCGCAGAAAGCCGCTACCTGGTCCTGCCCTTAAGGCCCGAAGGCTCCGGGCACATGAGTGAAGAAGAGCTTCAGAAACTGGTGACCAAGGATGTGCTGATCGGGGTTGCCCTGCCCCGCGTACGTTGACCCAAAAGACTCTTCATCTACTAATTTTCGGAGGTTTTCATTATGGATGGCTTTCACGATCTCGGCGGTTTTCAAGGCTTTGGCAAGGTTCCCCATGTCATCAATAGCCAGGATTACAAGCAAGTATTCAAACAGGAATGGGAGCACCTGGCTTATAGCCTGATGTTTATCGGCGCCGACCAGTTGAAAAAATTCAGCGTCGACGAAATCCGTCACGCCGTCGAACGACTTGATGTCCGCCAGCACGTTGGCACGCAATATTACGAACGCTACGTCATTGCCACGGCCACCTTGCTGGTCGAAACCGGCGTTATTACCCAGGACGAACTCGATCAGGCGCTGGGTTCACCCTTCAAATTGGCCAACCCTTCCCACGACAAGGGCCGCCCCGCCATCACCGGCCGTCCGCCATTTGAAGTTGGCGACCGGGTAGTGGTTCGCGACGAATACGTGGCCGGCCACATACGCATGCCGGCCTATGTACGCGGCAAGGAAGGCATCGTCCGACACCGCACCTCGGAAAAATGGCCGTTCCCGGATGCCATCGGACACGGCGATTTGAGCGCGGCGCATCAGCCGACCTATCACGTTGAATTCCAGGTAAAGGACCTGTGGGGTGATGCCGCGGACGATGGCTTCGTGGTCGTCGACCTGTTCGAAAGCTACCTGGACAAGGCCGTCGACGCGAAAACGGTGGCCGCATGATTGACGGGGCCCTATCGGGCCGGTTGCCGGTGACGGTCCTTTCGGGCTTCCTCGGCTCCGGCAAGACGACCCTGCTCAACCACATCCTGCGCAACCGCGCAGGCATGCGGGTGGCAGTCATCGTCAACGACATGAGCGAAGTCAACATCGACGCCGAGGACGTGGCACGCAACGTGTCGCTGCACCGCGGCAGCGATGAACTGGTCGAAATGAGCAACGGCTGCATCTGCTGCACGCTACGCGCTGATCTGCTTGAGCAGATCAGCCTGCTGGCGCGTCAGCAGCGCTTCGATTACCTGCTGATCGAGTCCACCGGAATCTCCGAACCGATGCCGGTCGCCGAGACCTTCGCCTTCCTCGACTCGCAAGGCTTCAGCTTGAGCGAACTGGCGCGGCTCGACACCTTGGTCACCGTTGTCGATGGCAGCAACTTCCAGGCGCTGCTGACCTCGCGGGACACGGTCGGCGACGAGGACGAAACGGGCACGCCATTACGCCACTTGTCCGACCTGCTGATCGAACAGGTGGAGTACGCCAACGTCATCCTCGTCAGTCGGCTGGACCTGATAGGCGAAAAAGGCTTTCTGGAGCTGAGCGCCGTTCTCGCGGGCCTCAATCCGCAGGCCGAAATTCTGCCCATGACCTACGGTGCCGTCGATCTGTCGAAGATCCTCGACACCGGTCGCTTCGATTTGCCGAGTCTGGTGCAGTCACCCGGCTGGATGAAAAGCCTGGAATCGAGTGACGATCGTCCTCCCGAGTCGGACACCTATGGAATTGCTTCGTGGGTGTATCAGGAGCGTGCGCCATTCCATCCGCAACGTCTGCTGGAGTTCCTGCAGCGGCCGTGGCAAAACGGGCGACTACTGCGTTGCAAAGGCTACTTCTGGGTTGCCAGTCGGCATCTGGACATTGGCATGCTGGTGCAAAGTGGCGGGCAATTTCGTTGGGACTATGTCGGGCGCTGGTGGACATTCATTGCGCAATCGCAATGGCCTCAGGATGACTATCGCCGCGAAGGGATAATGGCCAAATGGGACGAGATCACCGGGGATTGCCGACAGGAAATAGTCTTCATCGGCCAGGGTATCGACCTGGATATTTTGAAGCGGCAATTGGACGCCTGTCTGCTGACCCCGCAAGAGATCATGGAAGGTCCACACAAGTGGCCAACCTTGCCAGGCGCAACAACCTTCGACCTCAAGGCATTGTCACCCTGATCGCTCGACAACCCGCCTGTCAATGCACAGCCATAGCGAGGCCTCACTAGCCTCGTTATGACCTGTGAGCGATTCGTCACGGCTTCCCCCAGAGTGTACGCGCGAGGATATCTCGATCTTTTTCAGTATCGGTCATATGTTTCACCGGGCGTAAAAAAGCCCGCTCTTGGCAGGTCTGGGGCATACCTCAGCTACTTGTTTACTCAGCACAGATTTTTAAAAAAAAAGAATCGCTCCAGGACGTACTTTTGACGCCTGAAATCGATAGTTGGACATCCATACCCCCCGAGCTACCATCAGGGAATGGATGATACTGACCAGGGCAACGTATGAGCACCGAACCTAAGCACGGATGGAAATGGGCTTACCAAAAACTGCGTGGGCTGAACTGTTCACGCGGGACAGCCTTCTACAGAGCAACGCTTTATTCCCTTCGGGGTGATACGGGGTCGTTTTACGTTGATCGCAGCTGGGAGAAGGTTCGCCTTCGACGCTGATTGCAACACTCGTTTTGGGACTGCTGATCGATGTTTTCAACCACACCGCGGCAAAGGGGCTGTGCCCGGACATCCCGGCCGTCAGCACGATCAATCGCATCGAGAAGAAACAGCGCAAACGCGATACCGTCGAAGGTCTTAAAGCGATCAGGGAAAAGGCGCCAGCCTGGCTACAGAACGCGATTGGTTTTGCGCAGGCACAAAAAAGCCGATCTATCTGATCGGCTTAAGTGTCTGATTTTACTCAGGAATAATGGTCGGGACGGAGTGATTCGAACACTCGACCCCTAGCACCCCATGCTTGCAAGGGCGATAAAAAGCCTTAAAGAACAACCCATTACGTAGACGCCCACTGCAATCGACGTTCTACGCGGCTCAGCTGAGTTTTACGTTTCCCCGCAAAAGTCCCTACTGACCTTCAAGGGGAATGCCTCTCCATCTACGGCGTCCTGCCGACCGAACACCGTCCCCCTCTTTTATATAGGCTGGACCACCACGACTGTGCACACGGGTGGCCGTCGACATCCCACACACCGCCCTGCGTGAAAGCACTGGCATCCCCCCTGACAGACGAGCATCCAACAGCGGCGAGCTTGGGCCCAACCACGATACGCACCATTGAGTCGGAAGCTCATGGAGTGCGGTGTCACCGAAAGAAGCAGCACCAACGTCCAGCGGGTATACTCGCCGACTTCAAGATATTTTCTATCTCACCACTCGTGCAAGAACGTAATATAGAGGGAAGAACAATAATGACGTCTCTTAAACCTGCTGAGCCCATCAGCAACGATAGACGGGAGCACGCCACAAACAAATTCGACATCATTTCTAATGCAAAGTCGAAACGTATGACCAACTTAATAGCCTATGTCGCACTACTGGCAATTTGTATAACTATATTTGAACCACTGATAAGCACGCTATCAGCAAATGCATTTGACTACGTTGTTCACTTGAGGTGGGCAAGCGAAATGGAACTAGGCCAAAAGCTGATACTTCCACACCCGCTGTATCACCTACTTTCAATTCTCACAAAGAAAATATTTCTTATTACCTATGCGCAGTCGTCAACTGTCGTAATAGTGTCGTCGATATTTTTTCTTTCAGTTTTAAACTATAAAATACTGGCAGAGAGCGTGCATGCAATCATCGCCATACTGTTCTCAGTCTGCCTCCTCCTTGTTACTCCACTGCAACTGTTTTTCCCTATCGACCAGCACCTCTATTTCGGCTATATCGGGATCAGCATTTACCACAGCCCTACCATGCTGCTTTTAAAGCCTCTCTCCCTCCTTGCTTTCCTCTATGCTCTCAAATCGGCCAACAGCACATCGAGCAACGGCTTATCCAGTGGCATCGCACTTGCCATGGCTTTGTTTTTCTGCGGAGTTTCAAAACCAAACTTCTTGATTATTGTGCTGCCTGCCTTTGTATTATTTCTTTTGGTCACCCACAGACTGAAGCCAGCCCTGACGAGCAAATACATATATCTCTCATTTTTTCTCCCGATCTTCGCAGTGCTTGGTCTACAGTTTTTCCAAACATTCTTCTTCCAGGATCTTTCGCAAGCTACGGGTAGCACGGAAAGCCACATCGTGGTTATGCCTTTTGAGACGATGGCTCACTACTCCAACTTTCTGCTACCGAAATTCATCCTGTCGATAGCATTTCCACTGCTGGTTTTTCTGTGTTACCCAAGAAGCTTCATACAAGATAAGGCTGTAATTTTTTCTTCCTGCTGCCTTTTCATGGGCTTGGTTCTTACGTACTTCTTCGCAGAAAGCGGTTCCAGAATGTATGACGGAAATTTCTGGTGGAGCGGACAAATGGGGCTTTACCTGGTATTCCTATTTTCTGTCGCCTTCTTGTTCAAGAATACAAAAGCCCTGACCAAGAAGAAAATCGATAAAGCAAAGTACTCTCTTTGCTTGGCACTATTCTTTTCGCACGTAGCATTCGGTGTGTTTTTTTACAGACAAGAGCTTCTTTTTAATGCGAAATTTTGGTAAAGAAGTCAGTCGAGCCCACAATTTAATAAGACATAAAATACTATGACACCAAAAGCGGCCGGGCCACATATTTCAGTCATTGTTCCGGTTTACAAAGCCGAGAACTCACTTGACGAACTTTATTCAAGATTAAGAAAGTCCCTTGAAGAAATTTCACTCGATTTTGAGATTTTGTTGGTAGAAGACTGCGGAGGCGATCGCTCATGGCAGATAATAGAGCGCCTCGCCGAGGCCGACCCGCGAGTTCGTGGCATTCAGCTAAGTCGCAACTTCGGCCAGCACTACGGAATTACCGCCGGTTTGGACGCCTGCCGAGGGCAATGGGCTGTCGTAATGGATTGCGATCTTCAAGACCGTCCTGAAGAAATTCCACGCCTCTATGCCAAAGCCCAAGAAGGCTACGACATTGTTCTAGCCTTGCGAGGAAAACGAAGCGACCCCCCGCTCAAACGAGCAACCTCCTGGCTGTTCTACAAGACGTTTAGCTACTTGGCTGACTTTGAATACAATGGCGACAGCGGCAACTTCCGCATAATTTCTCGGAAGGTTGTAGATAACGTCTGTCAAATGCGAGAGCAGCTCCGCTTTTTTGGTGCACTGGTTCACTGGACAGGCTTTGCCAGTACAGGAATTGAGATTGAGCATGCGGAACGCTTGGATGGGAAAAGCACTTATACGTTTTCAAAGCTTTGGAATTTGGCTATGGAAACAATTATCGCGTACTCAGACAAGCCACTTCGACTTGCGGTAAAGCTCGGCTTCACCATGGCATTATTGTCATTTATTTACGGAGCCTACCTCATATTTACCACCATGCTCCATGGTGCAGTTGTGCAAGGTTGGACCAGCCTTATGGTCTCTATATTCTTCATCGGCGGCATTGTGATCTCGATACAAGGTATTGTTGGAATATATGTCGGAAAGACATTTGACCAAACCAAGCGGCGCCCCTTGTACATCATAGGTCAGAAAACCTACGAATCGCGACGAGAGATACACGACATGACTGTACGTAGCTCACAGCCAGCGTTTCCCGCCGAAGAAGATAGAGGGTAGTTGACCGAATGAGCTTTTTCACCACGCCTGCTTTTGGCCAATTAATCCGCTACGGCATCGTCGGCCTAGTTAACAACTCCTTGCTTTATCTCGGATATCTATTGATCGTCTATTCAGGGAGTGGCGAAAAACTGTCAATGACACTGATGTATCTAACAGGTGTCGCTATTGGCTATATCGCGAACTACAAGTGGACATTTTCTCAGAGAAAAAATCGAGGAGCATTAATCCGTTACGTGCAGATGCATGTAACCGGGTACCTGATTAACTTCTTGCTCCTGTACACCCTTGTCGACACTCTGCATTACCCTCACCAGATCATTCAGATTTTTGCGATAATAACAGTGGCGTTTTTTGGATTTTTCACCTGTAAATACTTCGTTTTCCGCGAAAGCTCGACATGAAAACAAGGAGTATTCATCATCAAAACAAAACACGAACTGCCGATCCGCCAAGCCACACTGAATCAGGTCGCAATCTATTTGGCATTGCTATTGATCATACCCCTAACTGCTACAAAGCGGGCTCGGGCTTCGAATGGCGCTCTAAAGGTGCATCTGCACTACTTTTGCCTTCCGCATAACCATGCCCTGACCTGACAGGCATGAAGACTGCGCTCAACCAGTTCATGCAAGGTGCTGCTGCCAGCCCGGCGTGCGCCAGCAACAGCCCATTCGATCGTGCCGACACTTGGACCATCATCGACAAGCAGGACTTCGCCATCCAGATCGAAAGCCAGCAGAGTGGCGCTCGATTCTGGTTTATTCCTGAATGGATCATCCAGGATCATCGCCATCAGTGAAGCGAGTCGTAGGCTTGCTCGCAGGTCACTCCCCGGGCTCGGGCTTGGTCAGCAATTGCAGCCAGATCGCCCGCATCGATGATCAGAAACTCATTGGGAATACGCTGGGCCAAGGTAAGCGCGTCCATACAGGCGCCACTTGCGGCCGTCATAACTCCAGAGTAACTTTGCACGCTGATCAGTTCTCAAAGGGATGGGTTTAGAATGGAAATCATCATAACCACATTGCTGATTGGCTTTTCTTTGGGGGCCGTCTGGATTTTTGCGTTATTCATTGGGCTATGCGTCCAGGTCAAGCAGTGGTGCCATAATTGGACCAACGACACCCATTTGCCGGTCGAACCGAACATGGTTCTTGAAAAAGTGCTGGTGTTCGTTGGTGCGAGCAGTTTTGACCGATTCACCTGCGCCTTGGTCATCCTGAATGCCCTGGTGCTCTGGCCTTTTTCCCTCGTCCTAGCAGTTCCGGCAATCAGAGCCTTTCGCCAGCGTGAGCGGCGCAGGGTTGAAAAATCACTGATATGTCAAAGCGAACCAATGCATCTCTCGCCAGACACGTCGACGCCTCTCGAAACAGCTATTAATAGTCGCTCAGCCTCGAACGCTTGATTATGTAGGTGCAGCGCAAATCCGCCACCTCCCCCGCGGCAGTGACAGCCCTGCGGGAGACAGCAATAGCAAAAGTATCAGGCTGATTTACTAGCGCATACCACACACATTGCGCACATAACTTTGAAGCGCCTTCAAGGCTGCTTGGTCGGCAATGATCCCAGCGCGGATATCGAAAACAGTCGATCCAGAAGCTGCAGCGAGTTCGACGGTTCCTGCATCGCCCAGGCTGGCGGGGCTGGTGGAACTGGACACGCCCCCACTACTGGAGCGACAACTTCCCGCGATGCGCAGCCGGCGAGCAGTGTCAGCAGCACGGCGCAGCTTTTCATTTTCAGCGAGGCCATTGGTCTTTTCCTTCTGAGCTTTCTGGTCGAGATCAGCAAGTGCCTTCTCGGCGGCCTGCTGCTTCTCTGTTGCTTGGCGGGCCTGCTCGGCACCAGCGTTGGCGATCTTGGCGAGGTCCGCCTGCCGGCCAGCCTCAGGCCATAGTGTGAGTTAGCAGCGGATTTGGCACCGACCAGGACCTTGCAAGGGATTCCGAGCTGACCGCTATAAGCCGCGGCCGACGGATCTTTCGAGGGTTCAGCGGCACTCAATCGGTGCCAACTACCTGCAAAATGGTTTGTCACCAAAACAGCAAGAAGTCGGGTGAATTTGCGGTCTGTTTGGTACTGCGATTTGGGCCCAAAAACGTCGAATTTGGAGGTATTAGTCAGGGGCTTGACGCTATGGTTTGATTCCAAATCGGCCCCTGGGCCTTGTGATCAAAGGGTCTTCAGGAGGCCCACAGCCCGTCAGCAATCAATTCGAATAGATGCGCCCTCCCCGCGCTCTGTTCCGTTTCCCGAGCGCACAATCGGAAGTCCGGCTTTCGCTGCTTCCGTTTGTCTTTAAAGGCACGGCCCGCGTGACGTACAGCCGGTTTCGCTGATTTGGGATGGTGACCTTTAATAACGAAGAATCGGAACTGAGCTTCCTGGATTTAGCGCTGCGGCGCGGGCGAGGGAAAACGCCCTAAACGCCCGGAAACAAGGCATTAGGCAAGGCTATCTGACATGCGAAAAAGCTGAGAAAGAAGATAAATATCAAACAGGATTGGTGCCAAAGGCAGCGCGAAAACGGGCCAAAAACGGCGTGAACTCACAGGAAGCAGGCTTGAAAAATCGAGAAGTCACGCAAAAGTCACGCACATGAAAAAGGCCAATGCTGTGAACATTGGCCTAAGTCATTAAATAATATGGTCGGGACGGAGTGATTCGAACACTCGACCCCTAGCACCCCATGCCATTATCTTATGGACCTCAGTGGACGAAGAGAGACGTCAAAAGACGGCTAACTCCTAGATAAATAAAGGGCTTCAGACTAGTATTCATGTCTAAGAAGATCCACGAACGTCTACCGACAGCCGGCGTTTCTGTTTACCCCTTTGTTTACCCCTGAGACCAGCATGACCAGATACCCCAAAGCCGGCAAAAGCGGAGAGTGGAAAGTTAAAGAACTGCAAGCTATCTCTGCTGACTGGAAAGGCGACACCATCAGTGACGGAGGCGGGCTATCTGGCGAGGTACGCGTAAAAGCGGACGGCTCTATCAGCATCCGCTTTAAGTACGCATTCCGCTGGAACGGAAAGGTAGCGTGGTATCAGTGCGGTACGTTCCCTGACACCGGGATCGCCAACATCCGTACCGAACGCGACCGGGCACGCCAGAAGGTGGCCGAAGGCATCAACCCTTCCGTCGAGAAGAAGGCGAACAGGATCAAAGAACAAGCAGCCAACGAGGCTGTCATTGCTGAGGCCGAATGCAAGGCCACTGAGAATTTGACGGTAGCCGACCTCTTCGAGGAGTGGCTAAAAGATGGTGTAGCCCGACAGGACGGTAATGCAGAACTGAGGCGGAGCTTCGGTAAAAACGTTCTGCCCTTCATCGGCAAGAAAGCGCTTCGAGATTTGACCGAGAAGGATTTGCTCGCAGTGCTACGAGCTTTGCGAGCACGCGGCCTGAACCGGGGCGTGGTCATCCTGAACAATGATATGGGTCAGATGCTGCGGTGGGCGGAAAAGCGGAAGCCATGGCGCCGCTTGATGATTGACGGCAACCCAGCCGAACTGGTGGAAGTCGAAAAGCTACTCGACCACGACTACCAAGAGCAGCGCGATCGGGTTCTATCTGCGGATGAAATTAGGGAGTTGCGCGACATTTTCGAGCGCATGGAACGCGACTACGCCGCCCTGCCGGCTGGCCAAAAATATTCCGGCGTGCGTCCCCTGGAACGAAAAGCCCAGCTCGCATTGTGGATTTGTCTGAGCACCCTCTGCCGAATCGGTGAATTGCTAAAAAGTGAGTGGCAACACGTCGATCTGGAAAATGGGACGTGGCTCCTCCCGGCCGAAAACACCAAAGGGCACCGAGGCAAGCGGCAAGACCACCATGTCTTTCTTTCCGCCTTCGCCCTGCGTCAGTTCAAGGAATTGCATACCCTGACCGGTGAGACCTCGTATCTTTTCCCCGCCACAAACAATACAGGCCATGTTGACCTCAAAAGTATTTCCAAGCGTGTGGGCGACCGACAAGAGAAGTTCAAGAACCGTAGTAAGCCACTATCCGGCCGTCGCCATGACAACACGTTGGTGTTGAACCATGGCACCAAAGGTGAATGGACGCCGCACGACTTGCGCCGCACGGGCGCGACGATGATGCAGGAACTTGGCGTCTCCTTGGAAATTATTGACCGCTGTCAAAATCACCTTTTAGGTGGCCCCAAAGTACGCCGTCACTACCTGCACCATGACTATGCCAACCAAAAGCGTAACGCCTGGTGTTTGCTGGGGGAACGGTTGGAAATGCTGACCAATTCTGACGCCGGAAACGTGGTGCCAATCAAGCGGGCCTGAATTGGTATAAGTCTATCTTCCAAGCCCCCTTACCTGCGTGCCCGCATCCAAGCATTTCCAAGACCAGCTACTACGCTCTCAGCAGCAGCCGAGGAGCGTTGAAATGTCCGAACCTAATAGCTTTGAAAAATGGCGAGATAGAAATCGTGCCCAGTTGGAGAATGTACTCGCTAACGCCCGTGCAAAAGACCTAACCGAAGCGGACGTGCAATTGGCCTTGGAGACGGTCAGAAGAGCACTAGAGCCAGGAAAGCCCGGCCGCCCCCCAAAAAAGCTTCATGACTTGAGGAACGACACTAACCTCGAAGCGGCTGCGCTTGAGGTTGAGACACTCCACAGCCAAGGCGAATCGTATGAAAGTGCGCATGAACAAGTTGGTAAAGAGCGAGGATACAGCTCAAGCCACTTGAAAAAGCGTGCCTGGATGGCACAAATCCCCATGCGCCTTGCGGTCGCTTTTAGGCCAATTTCCGATATATCCAAGCGTATACAACGGCTTGTGCCGAGATTCACCCAACGATCTCCTGACGAGTAGTACGAAATCCCCCCTAATTTTGTACCTCGTCAAATCCCACTATGTGGCATTGAATACATAGCGAACCCTCTATAGAGCACCACTCAGTGCCAAGGAGTTTCGCTATGCCCACCTCCATCGCAACTCCCACCTCTCGCCGAATCCTGCGTCTGCCCGAGGTCATAAACACGGTAGGGTTCCGCCGCGCCCACATCTACAACCTTATGGCTGAGGGTAAATTCCCCAAGCCCAAACGTATCGGTGCACGTGCCGTCGGCTGGGATTCGAAAGAAATCGAGGCATGGATTGCCGAGCAATTGGAGGGTTGAAATATGCCCCCTAAACGACAAAAAACCCCGGTGGACACTGGGCTCAATAAAAACAATCACTCACATCAGTGCCTTACCACCACATCCGACTGTCACCCAGTGCACACATTTTTGGGTGCCATGCAGGCTATCTACGGGCGAGAAATCCCTCTTCCGCTGCCTGACGGAAAAATTCACCGCTTCCATGTCCCCGACGACCACGCCGGCACCCGTAACGGCTGGTATGTGTTTCACATGGACGACATCGCTTGGGGCCGCTTCGGCAGTTGGAAAGCCCCTGGGATTCATCACTGGAACAGTCGAGCGCCTGCCAACCCGCTGGAGGCACACTTGGTTCGCCAGCACCAGATGCATGCCAGGCTTATGCACGAGGCCAAACTGCATCGGCGCCAAGAACGCACTGCTGAGGATGCCAACCGCTGGTGGCGGGAGGCACGCCGCGCCGCTCCTCATCACTCCTACCTAATCCGCAAGGGCATCAAGCCGCATAACACTCGCCAGCGTGGGAGCGAATTGCTGATTCCGCTGTACTTCAACGGCAAGCTGGTCAACCTGCAGCGCATCAGACCGAATGGCGACAAGCGATTCCTATTTGGCGGCAGGGTAACGGGCTGCTATTCGCCCCTTGGTAAAGTCTCCTATGGACAACTGCTGTACATCTGCGAAGGGCGGGCAACGGGAGCGACCATCCACGAAGAAACCGGGCATGCAGTGGCCTGCGCGATGAATTGCGGGAACCTGCTGGCCGTAGGCGAGTATCTACGCAGTCTCTACCCCGAGGCCGGGTTAATTATTGCCGGCGACGACGACCGCCAAACCAAAGGTAACCCTGGGCGCACGGCAGCCATTCAGACTGCCGAAACGCTTGGCTGCGGGCTGATGCTGCCATCTTGGACTGGCGCCGAGCCGCAGGATTTATCCGATTTCAACGACTTCCGCCAATGGAGAACCAGACAATGAAACTGGAGCCCGATATTGCCGTGGGAGCCTTCAACGGCGCGGAGCTAGAAGGTTCGCCACTATTTCCGGAAGCCAGCCCACCGCCTGATCCCGTACTTGAGGCAATCGCCAGGCTGGATACCGATGCTGGCGCTGTGTTCGAGTCGCCCATTCTGATTTTTCTGCGCCACATTCGCGCTGACGACCCGGCCCGCTGGGCACGATATCGACAGGCCATCAAGAGCACTGGCAAAGTGGGCATGGCCGACTTGGACAAGTACACCAGCATCCCGGAAGAATCCGGCAGAATCGAACTGTTTCCCAAAATAGAGCCATGCCCCGATCTGGTGGATGGCGCTGCGCTACTGAACGAGATCGCCGTAACCATCCGGAGATATGTAATTGCTGACCCGGCAACTATCCATGCCACTGCCCTATGGATTGCCTTCACGTGGTTCATTGACGTGGTGAGTGTGGCCCCCATTGCTAACATCACCTCGCCCGAGAAAAGATGTGGAAAGACAATATTGCTAGGCACAATGGCGCGCCTGAGTTTCCACCCATTAGCTGTCTCTAACATTGCCACGGCGGCGCTGTTTCGCTGCATCGATTTGTGGTCACCCACCCTGCTAATCGACGAGGTGGATACATTCCTGGCCGAGCACGAGGAAGCAAGAGGTATCCTGAATGCTGGCTTCACACGTGACGCGGCCATCGTGATCCGTTGCACGGGTGATGACCACATACCAACTCTTATAGACGTTTGGGGTGCGAAGGCACTTTGCGGTATCGGCAAGATCGCTGACACATTGGCCGACCGCAGCATCCCGCTACGCACGCGTCGCAAGCTGCCCGGCGAGAGAGTGGAAAACCTGCGCCACGCGGACCCTGATCGCTTTGCCATCATGGTGAGTAAACTTGCCCGCTTCGCACTCGACAACCGCGACGACGTGCGCCTTGCCAGACCAGCAAAAATTGAAGGCTTGAACGACCGCGCCAATGATTGCATGGAACCTTTGTTAGCGATTGCCGAGGTTGCTGGTGGCGACTGGCCAAAGCTCGCCCGCAACGCAGCCATCGCACTTTACGGCCTAGAGGAAGAGGCCCCGAGCATTGCCACCGAACTGCTGGACGACGTGAGAGCTGTGCTCGACAACAATGGTGTCGATAGGATATTCAGCGCCGATCTATTGACCGCCCTAGTAGATGATGACGAAGCTCCTTGGGCAACCTGGAACCGAGGAAAGCCCATGAGGCAACGTCAGCTCACTGCCAAGCTGCAGGCCTTTGGGATTAAGTCGAAGGATGTCCGCAAAGGCTTGGAGGTGAAGAAAGGGTATCACCAGGAACAGTTCACTGACGCCTTTCAGCGTTACCTCTCTACCGGCACTCCCTCTGCAAGCGCTACACCGCTACAACCTAGAAACAGCAAGGCTTTCAGCGTTGCGGAGTGCTCTGCAACCCCTCCTAACAAAAACCCTGCCGCTACACGCAAAGCCCCGAATAGCGTGGTTTGTAGCGATGTAGCGGATCAAACACCCCACTGGAGGGCGAAGGCAGGCGACGACGATACCGCAGAGTACTTCTAGCCATGACCGCTCTGGAGTATTTACGCCGAACCGGCCTGGTTGTCGAACTGGAGGGTGAGCGTCTGCGCGTCAAACCAGCGAAGCGGATCACCGACAACCATCGCCAATACCTGCGTGATCACCGTGCCGAGCTAGTGGCCGAACTAAGTGCAGGCAATGATCCACCAGCACCAACCACCACCGAGCCACGCCGTAACGCCTGGCGAGTGACCCTTCGAGGCAAATTTCTCTGCGTGGTAATCGGCGAATCCATGACATACATCGAAGCGCTAGAAGTTGCTCGCTGGCACTGGCCGGATGCCGACGTTAGCCAGTAGCGCTGCTGCATTCAGCCTCAATTCCTTTCGGAGCTGTGGCACGCAACGCCCCTCCCCGTATAGGTTCTTCCCTGCTGAATGATTGCACGGGTAGTTCGAAGCCCGATTTCCGCCGACTTCATCGCGCAAAACTAGTGACCGGTATTGGCCAAAATGTCTGACTTTAATGCAATGCATCTACTTGGAATGAAGATGCTTCACTCAACACGTCAATTTTCGAGATACTTGCGCAACTGAGAATAAATTTCTCTCATTTGCTGAACGTTAAGGTCAATCATGGAGTTATCGAGCCACCAGCCTTGACCGGGTCTTAGGGCTTTCCTTGGCATATAGTCCGGATTCGCCGTGATCGAGCGGAATGTAGCGGAATCCGTGTCGGTGTTCACGATCAGAACTTTTTTCCAGTCTTTGTGTGGGTCATAAGCGATCACAAAAAATGGATTTTGCCCAAAGTCTTCGTCAGGTCCGGTCATTTTCGATAGCTCTTCGGCTTTTTGCTCAGGCGTCATGTCGCAAGAAACCAGAGTTTCAAAATTTGGCCTTCTGCGATGATCGAAGTACTGCTCGCTCATTCCACCGAGGGCCTCGATTTCTTCCATCATGCTTAGGGCGACCTTCGCCGGAATTGTCCAGCAACCATCTTTTGTCAGGTAGAAACGGCGGTTCGAGCCGCTGGAATACCTTGTGCGGAAACTCAATGTCCACCAGGGCAGATCGACTGACGAACTGGTACGTTGCTGCAATGCAAGTTTTACCGGAATGCCATCAACCACCCTTTCGACTTCGAGCCGACGATCATAGGATGTCGATGGAGTGCCGCCTGCAGGCCTCTTTACGGGAGCTGTTGAGGAGGCTTGAGCGACTATCCATTGCTCTCGATAATCCTCGGCCGCCAGAAGCAATTGGCCCTGCTTATCCTTCGTGGGTGTCTGGATGAATTCAGCGACGGCGTTCATGAGTGGCTTTGAGTATGAATCGCTCATATCTACTCCGATGCTTGAGTGAAAAAATTTGAGTTAACTCAATATACTCACTAATTCTACTCACACAATCCACCACACATCGGATAGTCAATCACAGAACACCGCCTCAGCGAGATATCGGAAGCTAAATTTCGATGCAGTTCAAAACTCATCAACCTGATCGACAATGCTTCTGGCGGAAAACCGCAAGCTGAAAAATGGGAACCTCCGCTCAATACAATTGCCCGGGAAACCCTTGCGTGAGTTTTTCAAAAATCTGCGGGTACCTAGTCAAAACTCAGCCCTCACCGAGTCCTAGGCACGAAAAGAGCGATCAATTGACCTACGCTTACAAAAAGCTAGCAACGAGGTGAAAGGTGATGCGATGCACTATCAGCGAGATCGCCCGCCGCGTTGGCATATCGAAGGCCGCGATCATTCAGGCCCGCAACCAGGGCAGACTTTCCGAATCGCTTTTCACCTTGAATGAGCACGGTATCATCTGCATCGCAGATGCCGAACTGGCAGAGCGGATACTGCGGGCAGGTATTGGCCTTAGGATCAAAAGCGCACTGCGCATGCCACGTTGCAGCTGATTCTCAGTAGAAAAATCGAACGCATGCATACCGCGACTAGTAAAGGGACGTATGTTCCCCACTCACTTTATCGCTCCTAACTTATGCAAGATAAGTTTGGCGGACGCTTACAATTCTTTGACGCTGGGAACAGTCACAAATAGGCGATGACATGGAAAAGCTATAATTTCACTTCCGATGCGCAGCAGCAACTATACATGATAGCACTATGACTTACTAACTTGTAGCAAGGTGGAAATGCTTACAAGCGAATGAGGAGTAGTTTCAACCGCTGGGAGGGCGTAGTTGATCGGAGCCTCTGACAAACTACCGACCAATCTTTAAACATTTATTAGAGTAGTTTCAGCGATTCAGAAGAATTTCCGGAAAACCCTAAGCATCAAGGCCGACAAGATTATCGCCGGAGGGCATTACAGCAGTTCCAAGCAAGCCCATCAACTCGAGATAATCAGCGTGCTCTGAGCAGCCCTTTCGGGCACGATAAAATGAAAGATGCGCTTTTACGTTAAAGAAAGCCTGAACTGCAAAAAGAATTTTCCCTCGAATCTTGCCAGACGACCAATAAACCCGTCCCAAGCCAACTCCATTCCAAAGCCGTATGTTTACTTCAATCAAACCTCCAATCCTATCATCTCTTTTCACAGTAATTACCTCAGCACCCTCCCTCATTACAAAACAAGCACAGGCTACATCGCCGCATGCAAAGTCAGCCTTAAATCTAAGGCTTCCATCATCATAATAGTTTCTAAAGGCCCCATGCAGTATACCATCTTTGAAATTTGCTTGAGTTTTCAATGCGCCATTTTCATACCTGTATTCACACACCCCATGCCTCTTGCCATCATAGGTACTAACCGAGCGTCTGAGCACACCCGAAGGATGATATTCTTTAAGTAAAGAATGACGCTGCTGCTCCAGTGAGCCTATTTCAATCATCAACACACTTTTCTTCGCTAAAACTCCTGATTCATGAGCCCCGACAACACTTATCAATTCGTCATACTTGGCCACGAGGGTTTTCTTTTTTTCGGCTTCATGAGCTGCACTAGAAAAACTTCCACACTCAATCTCCTCTTCCAACCGCTCAATTGCACTCCTTTTATCACGATCACTCATCGCCTTTTCAGCTTCAACAGCGAGCTCCGCCAAAACCCCAACAGCGTAACTGATGGCTTTACCAGTGGATAAAATTACTATCTTCAAATCTTTAAAAAATGGCATAATCATAAATCCATTTCAGATATTAAAAATATTCAACCCGATAGAATTAAAATCTGTGCGGAGATGCCAGTCAGTACTAGACTTGGCCAATGACCCAGCATCGTTAATTATCGCATCTTGCATGGCATAAGACGATCAACGATCCAGAGTCATTTCTCCTTGTAATACTGACGCCCACCGAAAAAAACGACCAAGTGAAGGTCATTCATCATCAAAGTATCTCAATAACACCCTTGGCCACTGCGATTGCTTTGATTCTCTCCAACGCAAGCTCAGGTCTCAAAGAGCCGTTTTCCACTAGTCCCACCATCCTGGCTGCAGCCTCTTCAGTAATCGCCTCTGTTTCAACAACCAAAGCAAGGAGTTGATTCAGTTCAGCCTTGCTATCAGTAGTAATCGCATCTGTTTGAAGAACCGCAAGTCTCCCGGTCAGGCGCTGGATGACATCGCGGCGAACCTGGTCCTGTTCACTGCCGGAACGAACCATCTTGGCAATACCATAGCCCGCAGCACCCGCAAGCACTGCCGAGCCTATCACCCAACCCACGGGGGTCGTCGTTAGGAACAGTCCACCAAAAACACTGGCGAGTGAAGTTGAGCCGAGAAGCGTAGTCGCACCTGCCGCCCCCGCAATAGTTCCCGCCGCAGCGACTCCCGCAGCCGCACCGCCAAGTGTTGCAAGGCCTTCACCAGTGACACCGACTTTATCTCTGGCTTTTAACTTATCTATTGCCAAACGGGTGTCCCGCTCAGCTTCTGGCGATTCTGCAGAGCTGCTGGGTGCGGAAGTAGATTTTCTTAAGTAATCCAGGGCCTTGGTTCCGGTGTCAACCAATAGGTGATTTGCACGTTTGCCGGCATCTTTTATCTTCGTGCCTGCGACTTTAGCCTCTTCACTTTCAATCAGCTCTTTCGTCCTTACAGCGGCAATGGAGCATCCCTCAGAAATGGCACTCGCCGCTTTTGTCGTTATCGCCGCTGATGCTGATACCGATTTCTCCAGCAACTCCTTGGCACGGGGCATCTCAGCTTCTATGTGCTCCTGAACAGACTGCTTGGCATGTTTCAACCGCGCCAAGTAAGAATCAATCCCCATAAATTCTCCTAAGGAGCAGCAAAGTATTCTTTGATGGATAGAAAAATCGATTGAATCAGCTCGAAGAACTTCCTAGCCAACAATGTTGCTGCGACAAAAGGATCATTGGATTGGACTCCTTGATCGAGCGTTGAACCCACAGCCGCGCCATAAAGCATAGAAAGGCCAGCCGAAAGCGGGGCCAATAATGGCCCGATGAACGGAATACCTGAAATCAACGCTCCTACAGCAGCCCCAAGAGCAATACCAATGGATAGATTAGGGTTCGCCTTCAGAAACTCAAAAATTTTCCGCACAACGATCTTGCCGATCGCAACAACCTCACCTGCAATCTCCTTGGTCAAATTCCACAGGCCTTGCAGACGGGTCATGATTTCAACCGGGATCCCCCGAGATACACCCATGACCACGAAATCATCAAAT
>RCUO01000291.1_pt1 | contig 28808 bp, 30 predicted proteins | sample 2166161 | NCBI WGS metagenome assembly RCUO01 (sample SAMN09932617, study PRJNA488358) | compost metagenome | feature: garden; material: soil; isolation source: compost soil in cyclohexanecarbonitrile-enriched culture | place: Germany: Experimental Botanical Garden Goettingen | collected 2016-01-27
TGCCTACCGTTCGTGACGCCATGGAGTCCAAAGCCGTGAAGAAGACACTGACGGTGCCGAAATGGCTCAATGACGAAGCGGAACGACAGCACCTCAATTTCAGTCAGGTCCTGCAAGAAGGATTGAAGCGTAACCTCGGAATTGACAGAGAGCGCGTCTAACCCGCCTGAAGATGGCCGGATGGGAACCGGCCGAAACTCACTCCCCAATTTTGGGGGCTGAGTCGTGGGAACCCGATACGAGTTGGCCCGGCCGGGCTGACCTTGATATAGATTTCCTTGATAATAAAACACCTCTACGCTAGCTATTCATAAATTGATAAATTTGTTTTTCTGAAAAAGTACTTTTTAACTTTTCAAAAATAAAATGAGCGCTTTCTTCTGCTGAATAGTATTTATACTCCTCTGAAAGATCACTCTCCCAGCGGTCACTCGTTCCCCAAAACAAGGTACTCCAATGCTGATTTATAGTTCTTCCACGTCGTATTGCGGTAACATATAAACTCTTAAACAATGAATCCATGGATAGATTGTATGAATCTTTTCCCAGCATAAGAGCAGATACTATTTCATCCTTTTCAGCTTCACCGACTTCTTTCAAAAAATCACAAATTCTCCTCTCAATTTCGGTTAAATTTTTTCTTTGGCGAAAAGGCTTAAGATGAAAATACAGCTCCTTTGACAGGTAAGTCACTCTATTTTTGTAGATTTTACTGTAAAATACACTCCGGGATTCAATTAGACTCATTAAAGATTGCCAGTCTCCTCCTACTCCTACCACGCTTGGTAAATTAGGATCTTCATTTAATAAAAGCAGCCCATATCGTTGAAATTCTAAAGATAATAAATCTGTTCTCGAACTATTGTGCATAAATACGCTCCCACTATAAATTAATATTTTCTCATGTTTACTCACTCGTTCTTTGATTTTCAGCCATTGACTTACACAAAGATGTCTAAGGGATACTTCTACGAATCCTTATATATTCCTCTAAATTAAGAAAAAAAGCCCACCAGCCGAAGCCAGTAGGCATCATCCCAAACGCTTGAGAATTTACTTCGAAGTCGTATTGAACAACCCCATATTATAGAGCATCTGAATCATATTCAGCTCCAGCTTGGACTTGTCAGCAACCGTTTTGATCGCTCCGACCGCGTTGGCCGCCTTGACTGCCTCTTCGTAGCCGCTGGCATAGGTTTGCTTGCCGTCGATATTCAGACGGGCCTCCAAGTCTGCGATACGGCCGTCACGCTCTTTCACGGCTGCCTCCAAGGCTTCAATTCTCTTTTTGTCCTCTGCGCTCAATTCGTCTTCCTACTGTATTGATTGTGCGATTTTTTCCGTTACAGCATTAAGCTGCACCTGCGTCGGACGCTTACCGGCGCGGTAGTCTGAGGTAGAAAGGCCAAAGTCCATTTGAAAATGAGGCAAGTCTTTAAAGCTCGTCCAATCCCCGCCCCACTCCCAGCCGATCCGATTAGCGTCCGCGACAACCTCCGACCAGTCCGCAATACCATCGCCGTCACCATCCCGTCTGATATCCCATGACACCGAACCGTCTGGCAACAGCAGCGCGAAGTCGATGGCCACGTCGAAATTATGATAGCTGTATCCACCCTTAGCGTTGGTCACGATCTGTCCGGGCTTTGTCCGGCCCTGCGCATACAATCCGTCTTGCTCCGCGATGGTCCGTAGCCCCTGCGTAATCACAATCGGCACGCCGTGGGCATAAGCAAATTCGATCAGCGCCGTAGCCGCGCTTTGAATAACCGGCTCCCCCCAACCGGCCCGGACCGAATTGGCCGTCATACTCTGCAAAACATGATATAGGATGCCTACTGCCAGCTGCCAGCGCCCCAAAGATTACTCCCGGAAACCCAAAAACCAGATCCAGCAAATGCCCACCTGCTGGCAGCAATAGCATGAAGAACGTTCGGAAAATCCCGTCAATTCCATATTTGCTGAATGCGTGTTATCTTTCTTCGCCTCCCGAATACCGGATAGCCAGTCCATAACTATAAAAAGTACAAGAGCAGCCATTACTGCAGAAACAGCGTCCGCCTCCCCATACAAGAAATTGAAGATAGGTAAAACGACTGCGCCCACCGATGATGCTGCGATCTGTGATTTGGTCACTAGGAACCCTCCCTCAAATAAATAGCCCCCGGGGATCCGAGGGCATAAAAAATACACCTATTCGGCGCCGGTAATCTCTGCAGCTTGTTCAGCCGTTATTTTCTTGGCGATGACAAACACCTGAACCTGTGCCGGCGAATAATACCCGGCATCATAGTATCGCTTGACGGTCGCGTACCAATCCATTAAACTACACGTCCTTCCGCAAGCATCAACAGCAGGGCGGCATTGTCCATACGCAACTGCTCGACTTCGCTCGGTGGGTCCGGAGGTTTGTTGGCTTCGGACTCCTGGTACGCTTCCCAGGCTGCCTGCAACTCCGCTTCGGAAAGCTGCGGCGCTTCCAGAATCCACACCGCGATGTACGGTCCTTCACCCAAGTCCCAGACCTCAAAATCAATAGATGAAGTCAACCCCAATGCATACCAGCAATATCTAATTAAGCTAAAAGCAGACGGATATGCCAAAAGTACAATTACCGTGATTCACTCATCGGCACGGCTTATGTTTCAGCACGGAATTCGTAAAGGCTTGATAAAGAATAACCCAACAGCGGGAGCTACCATTCCCAAAGATAAAAGAGAATCTCGTAAACCCGGGATGAAAAGAGTTGCCCTCCCCAAGCAAGTCAAGGGGACAAGCGTGCGTAAATACCACTTTGCCTACGAAAAATGTTCAAAGCGAACGTGTAATCAGTTATGGGGAAACTGTTCAAAAGGCGTTGAATCAGTTGAAGGCCTGGCAAGATAACGAGCGCTCGTCTGCAAAGGGTTTCAATCCGAATGATAACTTTGTGTTCTGGAGCGAGTATCCAGGATACCCTATTTCGGTCAATAGTATTGTCCGAATGATGCAAAGAGTGCCGCAGGCCGGGAACCTCCCGCTCAATATCACGCCTCATAGTTTTAGGCATACGCATGTCTCACTTCTCGCAGAGAATCCGAAAGTAAGTCTTCCTCAGATTCAAGCGCGGATTGGGCACAAAAGCAATTCCAAAGTGACTGAAGCCATATACTTACACGTCACCAAGCAGAGACAAATGCAGCTAGCAGACGACTTCGAATGGGCCATTAATAATTGAATAAGAACCGCGAATGTGGGTAAATTGTGGGTAACAAATTTGAAAATGCTACTTTCCCTATGAAATTCAAGGGCCGTTGACGCCTGTTAATTATAGTGGGTATAATCAACTAGCGAAGCGACTTGAGGCCGCTCGATCTACAGATGAGGCCTTTCGCGCCATGCGGGAGGAATGCCAACTTGAGGAGTGTGGATGCATGAAGATCCGGATTACACCGCTTGCGGAGCGGAAGCTGAGAGAAAGGCTGGGAAGCCTGCCGGGAACGATCAAGCTTCTGTACGATACGGGACATGCCTGCGGCTGCGATGGGATCAACGTACTGCTGATTCTGGATAAGCCGGACATAGGCGACCTGCACGTCGAAGCCGGTGGCCTGCCTTTTGTCGTGAACACCCAGCATGAAATTTTCTATGAAGAACAGTTGAAGCTGGATGCGGACGAGCATACGACTGCGTTTGTCCTGACCAGCGATTCCCAGTTATACGGCAAGAACGTTCAAATCCGCGACCTGCGCGGACTGGAGCTCAGCGAATATCATTCGCCTTCCTCCTGCGAGATTCTTCCCCGTTCGAACTAATTTGATTAGGAGGTTACACGTACCATGAGCCAAGTCTCCGACATTATGGAGTTCAATGCGAAATTTGTAGAGAACAAGGAATATGAAGCCTATCTGACCAGCCGGTTTCCCGACAAAAAACTGCTGATCATCACCTGCATGGACACACGGCTCGTGGAGCTGCTTCCGAAAGCAATGAATTTCAAGAACGGCGACGTCAAAGTCGTCAAAACCGCCGGCGCCATCATCTCCTCCCCCTTCGGGAGCGTGATGCGCAGCGTTATGGTTGCCTTGTATGAACTGAATGCCAGCGAAGTGGTTGTCGTCGGCCATCATGGCTGCGGCATGGCTTCCCTCAATGCGGATCATATGATCCAATCGATCAAAGATCGCGGCGTTCCGGATCAGGTGCTGGATACCCTGGAGCATTCGGGGATCAAGCTGACCGAGTGGCTGCGCGGGTTTGACAGTACAAAAGACGGGGTAATTCAGACTGTGGGGATGATTCAGCATCACCCGTTGCTCCCCCCGGGCGTTCCTGTTCATGGCATGATTATGGACCCGGCTACCGGCGCTCTGGAGCTTGTCTCGGAAGGATACGCCAGCAACGATTGACATCTCTCTGAACTGCTGCTTGCGCGGGCACTGGCCCGCGCCTTTTTTTGCATATCATGCAAAAACGCAATCTCCTTGCACTGGGAACCGCCAATCGGACTGCAAGACCATGGTTCCCGCAACAGCAATAATCATCATGACAAAACCCGGTACCGCTAACGGCACCGGGCTGTTTGACCTGGTTCTTACTGGCTTGGCGATGCTGTCCACCGACAGCCTGCTGGCGAGCCTATTGCTTGATGACGACGACGCCACGAGGCGGTCTGCCTGTGCTCTGAATCAGCACAATTTCTTGGTTGGTCAGAATACGGTCCACCAGGATAAACGATGAAGTGACGTTGTTAAAATTGAATCTTCTCAAGTCCGTCACGCTTTGGCTGCCGCGAAATACACGGACTGATCCCTGAAAGTTAATCCGGGAGAACAGCACAAGCGTTACTTGAGATCTCACCAGTTCATTTTGAAGACGGAAGCTGGACAGCACGTTGTTAAACCGGAATGCGCCAAGATCACGGACGGCAACTCCCTTGCGTCTGAAGACAATCCGGCGGTTGGTATAATTAATGCCGGACCACAACGAAAGACGTACACCACTGAATCCCACTTATATCACTCCTTTTCTTAGAGATGATATAGTGTATTGCAAGGTTCAGAGAAAGGTGTTGGACAAATTATAGTAGCTAATCGTTTGTTTATCGGATTCCGCAAGGGTGAGCAATAGGAAAGCGTCAACGACTGCCGATATCTCTCATAAACCGCTGCTTGCGCAGGCTATAAACGGGAGAACAGCAGACGGTAATATTCCTCGGTATTCGGAGTGAAGCTGTCGATGGCTGCGAGTCTCTCATCCTCAACAATCTCTCCCGTATTCTCATCCGCAATGACACCTCGAATTCTCAAGCTCTCGATCTCCCCGGCTACCAGCTTCTGAAAAGCCAGCACATCCACAAAGAACAATCCGGAAATCTCCTCCCGCTGAAAATCATAGGCCTCAAGAGGCTGAGAGGAGACATATAAAAAGACGCTGCTGAATTCATTGTCAATGATGCCGGGCGACGGACGGCTCTCTTCCGTGCAGGTACCGCAGTACTCAAGCTGCTCAAAAGGTATATCAAGCCCCAGCTCCTCCTTCAGCTCCCGTACTCCGTCCTTCACTGTCTCACCCGACTGCAAATGTCCGGCACATGAAGTATCCAGCTTCCCGGGAAAGGTATCCTTATCCTTATGCCGGAGCTGAAACAGCAGGCTGCCCTTCTCACCCACCACCGGATTCAGCACCCAGCAGTGAAACGTCTGATGCCAGAGTCCTCTGGCGTGTACGTTCTCCCTGGTATCGGTTCCTATCGGGTTGTGGTGCTCGTCATAAATATCGAACCGTTCGGTTGGCGGCATGACTTCATCTCCCTGGTGACATTATGGTTCCATTATGGTCCCTCCATTCTCCAACAGAAAGGCCGGTCTGTCCACCTCGGATATTCATTGAAATAATTTCAGGGATACCGCGCAGGCAAGAAGGGCATGAGCATCGAGTCGAGCAGCTTTATTTTTTATTATTTAAAAATGAAACCATCTGAACACTTCCCCGTATTACCGGACAAGACAAATACAACAGGAGGGCAATTCTATTCCATGAAATTTATCAAAAGCGCAATGCTGATCGTTATGGCCTTTACACTCTTCTTCGGGGCAGCCGCACCGGATTACGCTGACGCCCGCCGCAGCGGCGGTGGCTTCAAATCAGGCGTTCAGGGGTATAAATCGACGCCGAACAAATCGACGCAGAGCAGCACATATAAAAGCGATTCAACCAAAAGCTCGTCCTATTCCGGCACTTCCGCTACGACGGCCAAGCGGGGATTTTTCAGCGGTGGAAGCTTCTTCAAAGGCATGATGATCGGCGGTCTGGCCGGTATGCTGTTCGGCGGTCTGTTCGGAGGCATGGGCTTCTTCGGTAACATCCTGGGCTTCGCTGTGAACATGCTGGCGATCTATCTCGTAGTGATGCTCGTCCTCTCGCTGTTCCGCCGCAGAAACGAACGCAGAAGATATGAAGAACGGAGCGATCGCTACTAATGCCAGCCGTTCTCAGCATGGATGAAATCGTCAACGCCGTCTGCCTTCATATGGCGGATCGCAAGGGCGTTGATGTCCGGGACGTTCAGGTGGAGCTTAGCTGGGAAGAGGACACCGGCTTCACCGCCGAGGTGTGGACCCAAGGAAGAAGCCAGTACCTGGTAGCGTCCAACATCGTCGAGGCTGTCCTTCGCTACCTCCACACGGAGTACAATATCCGCGCCTATCCGGAGGATGTCCGGCTGGAGCTGGAGGATGAAATCATCGCCGTCGTGAATGATTAGATCCAATGAATGACTAAATTCAATGAATGACTAAATGCAAAAATGATTAAATGTAAGAGAAAGATTACCTGATAATTTACAAATAGGCAGGCTGTACCGGCTCCAAGCGGTCAGGCTGCCTTTTTCATGTGGACGGATTCGAAATCATACGTTCTCTTCCCGGTCAGGAACCTGCCTGCATTCAACTTACTTTCAGCTGGCATTCAACTTTCTTTCAGCTAATTTTGGTATATTATGCCGGAAAACGCAGTCAGATGTCATAAGGAGGGACCAAGAAACCAATGGTAAAGAGAACGCCCCTGCTGCTGGGGGGAGTCATGCTTGTTCTTGCGCTGCTAACAGGCTGCGGGCAGGATCAGGCAGAGGCTGTCCAGCAGAGCCCTGTTCCGACGCCTGCAGCCAGCGCCAAGCCGGACAGCGGCAGCTTCATCGGACGTATCGATTCCATCGATGGAAGTGAACTGACTTTGACGAAAGCGGCGGCCGACGAGACAACCGGCGGAGCGGAAACTGATAATAGCTCCGGCACGCTGGAGTCTTCGTCGCAAGGTTCAGGAGCCGTCATCGGCGGGTCATCTACGGCCGAATCCGGTGGCGGGGACCCGGAAGCCGCTTCAGCAACTGGCGGAGCGAGTACACTGGACACAGGAAATGGCGAAGCAGGCGAAGTATCGAAAGCGGCTAACAACGGTAATCAGTCATTCACCGATAATCAGTCATTTAATGGTGAGCAGATCACGATTACGGTAAATGACAGCACGCAGTACGCAGGTTCCGGCAGCGATTCGGAAGCTGCGATCGGACTCGCCGATCTGAAAGCCGGCGATATCGTCAGGGTTACCCTGACGGACGGCACGCTTCTGGCCGTCCGGATCGAGCGGCTGCAGCCGCAGGGCGGCGGCATGCTGCCGGCGGCTTCGCCGGGCGCCGCCGCACAGGCGACGCCTTCGGCGTCTCCGGCCGCTGCGCCATCGGCCGGCAAGGGAACGCCGCCGCCATCCGGCGCTGGCGGCAAGGGCGCTCCGCCGGCCGGCGACAAGGCCGGCGGCTCCGGCACGCCGCCGAGCGGAATGCCCGCCGGCGGCAAAGGCGGCGCCCCTGGGGACCGGGGCGCGGGCGGCTCGCCGCCAAGCGGCGCTCCGGCCGGGAACCGGGCCGGAGCGGGCCAGGCGGCGAGCGCGAAGCCGGCCGCATCGGCGAAAGCGGCCGCAACCCCGGCCGCCGGAGCACCGGCGGCCACCGCGAAGCCCGCCGCATCTTCGGCGGCGGCTCCGAGCCCCGGGCTTGCCGCAGCTGCAAGCCCGGGCAAGGCCGAAGCTCCCCGCGGCGGCGAAAGCGCCATGAGCTTCGGCAAGATCAAGAGCATCGGGACCGGGACGATCACCGTGTATACCGCCGAAGCCCCCACCGCTCCGCAGGGTGGATCGGCAGGCGGTAACGGCGGCCCTGCGGGAAGCCCGATGCCTCTTCCAAGCGGCAGCCCGCCCGCTGCCGGTGAAGGCCCCTCCGCCGCTGGCGGCCCCGGCGGCGGACAGCCGCAGCAGAGCTTCACCAGCGAGACCGTCACTCTTACGGTGAACGCGGAGACGAAGCTTGTGTCCGTCAGCATGACGAATGGCAAGCGGTCAGAGACGGCGATTACCTTAAGCGAACTGAAAGCCGGGGACGTCATTCAGTACGTGCTGAAGAGCGGTTCAAAGATTGCCGAGAGCATTACGCTCACCGATACGGGAAGCGGTGGGAACGACCAAACAAGTTGAGGATAGATGATCTGTGCCGGCCTGAACGTCTAGCATTACAGATCGAACAACGGCAAGAAGCCCCCTCACCGCAAGGTGAAGGGGCTTCCCTCTTGTTCAAACTAACGCCCGATCCTGTAACTAAATCAGCGAAATCGCCAGCAGATTGAACAGAACGAGCGGCAGAAGAGCGCCGCCTGCCGGATAGACCGACGGGTAAGGATAATAAGAAGGATATGGATGATACGGGTACGGATAGAATCCGCGAACCGGCGCTGGCGTGATCGTTGTTGTCGTTGTCGTGCTCGTTGCTTCAGCCGTAATCGTCAAATACAGATGACCCGTATCAAGTCCTGCAATGCAGCCTTCATACACTTCACCGTCAATCGTCTGGACCCGTACCTTCTGATTTATATACGGCTTCAGCGAGCCGTGAAATTGGTCGCGCACTTTTCTCACATGATGAAGCGAGGCCGAGTCGGCCTGATAAATCAGATTCTGCGTGCCGGGATACATAGACATGGACATAAGCTCAATCCTTTCGGAACTAGATTTTGCTACTATCCTATGCATTAGCCCAGTGCCCTGTTCCGCATTTTGAAACGTAAAGTTTCCATTTCATTAAAGTAGAAGCTGGGATGCAGCTTCTGCACCTCCCTTTCCCCTAGCCCCTCACTCTCCGCCTTTCCTGCTTCATTTCCTCCAAACTTGCAGCCGCAGGCTTAAAGAAGACGTGATTCGTTAACACTAGGAGTGCAAGATGATTACCGTAAGGAGGGTTCATATGAATGAACTGAAACGCAACAAGCTGAATAACCCAGAAAATGAAGAGAGCAGCATTTCAGGTTCGGGCAGCCTGCAACAATCCGGGGATGCCGACGATGGCTTGAAATCCGCCGAGGAACTGGAGCAAGCTGCGAAGCTGGTTGATGCTATTGAACAGCCGGACAGCTTCGAATACTAAACGGCCGTCAGCCGGCGGATGCGCTTCGCTACTGAGAATCGCATCTGCCGGCATAACGGCCGTTTTTTAACGGGAGGAATACGTCTGAATCACTACATTCTCAAAGACTGCCGTTCCGCCTTCCGCGTACAGGCTGATGCCCTGATCCTCCGCTTCCGGAAAGACCAGATTGGAGAAGACGGTCTCCCCATCGTCCACGAACACCTCAATGCTCAACCGGTCGACGAAGATCGTCAGGTGAACCTTCTTCGCGTCCGGACTCAGCGGCGCTCTGCTCTCGGCACGGTTCCCCGTCCGGTCAGGATTCCCCGTTGAACCTCTGTTCACATACAGATACCCGCCCTGGGCGAACACGCCAATGTCCACATGTGACTTTCCGTCCGGCGATTCCATCAGCCTGAAACCGGCATTCCGGATGCTGCTCCAGGAAATATCTGCATCCAGCCGATAGGCGGCTCCCGCAGGGTGCAGACTTTCATTCCCCTCAAGTTCGATGCGCGGATACATCTCTGTCCCCAGTGTCTTGGATTGCAGCGCGGGCAAGGCTGTAGACAGCAGCGTATACCCATCTTCCCGGTGTGCGAGCCGGATCTCGCGAACGATGGAATCCATACCGTTGTACCCTTCCCGTACCGACGGGTTGTTGTCCGGATAGTCCCAGCTGTTCATCCAGGCCAGCGCGTATCGATGATCGAAGAGATCGTCAGCCGCACCGTCCTCGAATGTGACCGCTCCGTACCAGTCGAACCCGTAATCGAGCCACTGCGGCTCCTTCCGGTCAGGCACAAAGGCTGTTCCGTCAAAGCTGCCGGTCCAATAAGCATACGTTCCCGGCTTGTCCACCCGTTTCCCGTTGGCGCTGACGCCAAGCACATAACGGTACTGCCCGTCATCCGCACGCATCACATACAAATCCGGACATTCCACGAGTCCGATATTTTCGGTCACGAATCCGCTGACGTACTGCCACTCCTTCAGGTTCGAAGAGGCATAGAAGCCGATCTTGTCACCCTCCGCAAGCGTCATTACCCATTTGCCGGAGCCATCGTCCCAAATAATCTTCGGGTCGCGGAAATCGGCACTTCCGGGATTGGCCAGCACAGGCTCCGTCCCATAGGGCTTGAAGGTGTCTCCTCCATCCGTGCTGTACCACAGAAACTGCTCCTGCTTCCCGTCGTTACCCGACGGCTGGGTTAGAACGGCGATAAACGCCCCCGGCCCAAAGCCCGCTGTATTCTCTTCATCCACGACGACTGAACCCGACCAAATATCTCCGTTCACCGTAGTGAATTTCGGAATAGCAATGCCTTTATCCTGCCAGTTCACCAGATCGCTGGATACCGCATGACGCCATTCCGTACCGCTGCCGGAGAGATAGTCTCCATTGTACAGGTAGTAATAATGATACTGCCCGTTCGCATACACCGGCCGCTGCGGGTCGTTCTTCCACTTGTCCGGAACTGTAAAATGGAAGATCGGCCGCAGACCAATTTGCTGATGATTATCGTTGTTATACGTATTCATGGAGGACTTCTTGATATCGTACTTCGCATCCTTCTTCAAGGACACTTCATATCCTGCAAGCCATACTGTGATCAGACAGCCGGCAAGAATCATTGCCCCCGCGGCCTTCCGTCCCTTGGACGTCATTCGATTACTTGATTGTCAGCTGGCCCTGCTCCAGGATGCTGCCTTCCACAACCGAGGTTTTGGAGTTCTTGATGTTCAGCACGAAGCTTGGAGCGAAGGTGGACTTGCGGTCGCTGTACAGACCCCGGTTCGTCATATAGCTTGTGATAACGACATCATTGCCGGTTCCTTGCGGAATGGCGAAATGCGAGTACGTCCAGGTGACATCCTTCGGGTCCAGATCCATATGCAGGACAAGGCCCGTTTTGTTCAAAGGCTTGTAAGGTCCGGTAAGCGAATTCGACTCATAGCCGAGCATGTAGACATCCTCTGCGCCGATTCCGTCAATTGTCATTTTGGCGCCACGGGAGTCGGTGAACAGATACCATTTGCCGTTCAGCTTGAATACATTCGCCCGTTCGATTTCATCCGTTACCGTATTGGAGGCGATCAGCGGACTCATGACGCGCTTCAGGGTATAATCGTCGTTAAGCTCAATGATGCCAAGTGAACCGTTAGCGAGCTCAGCCAACCATTTGTTGGGACTGCTCAGGAGCTTGCTTTTCTCCTCATTAAAAAATTTGGTGCTGCCGCCATAGAACACTTTGTTATTAAAAGCATCCTCGCCCTGGTAGCCGTCTTCCGTTCCCGTGTTGGATTCGAACACCAGATATTTATGCCCTTGATCTTCCACATAATGCGGATCTCTCAAGGTGTGGTTATCGGCATAGTTGCCGCCGCTAAATGCTTGATCGACCGTCTGGTACAGCTTGCCATCTCCATCAAAAATCGATTTAAGATCCTCAACGCCGTCCACTTTCAGCGTTTGTTCATCTGGCTGAGATACATTGATCTGGGCGGTAGTCAGCGTCTGCTTGCCGAAGAAGCCGTTCGCCGGGTCCCAGCCTTGACGATTCGTATAGAACAGCCGGATCTGGCCGTCCGATGTCAGAGTCGCCGAGCCCGACCATTCCTCTGCCTGATTGTTCAGAATCGGATCATTTGAAACATATTTGTCACTATCCTTGAACACGCGGCCGGCATTCTTCCAGGCATCGATCGAGTTATCGCCCGCTTTTTTGTAGAACAGATAGATGAAGGTGTCCCAGCCCTTCTTGGGATCGCCCGCCAGTGCGAATGCGACCTGGTAGCCATTGTAATTCGCGACCGTACCATCCGCGTTCTGCAGCGGCCAGCTGTCCCATACATCCAGATCGATCAGATTCCCGTTCGAGTCATAGCCTTTGGCGGAAGGGATATTCTTGATAGACGAAGCATCGAACTGGGGAACCTTGAACTGCGCGCTCTGCTGCTGCTGCGGAATCTCCAGCATATCCGCCCGTGTGATATGAGAAATTCCGTATGTTTCTTTATAATCGACACTATTCTTCCCTTGTGCAAAAGCCGAAGTCCCGCCTCCTGCCAGCAGAACCGCTGTGCAGGTTACCGCCGTCGCTTGTCTTGCCAACTTTTTGATGTTCATTTTTCAGTCTCCTCTTCTCTCCATTTTGGTTTTGCTCAACAAAAAAAGACCTAAAATTCCCGGAATCAAATTCAGATAACGCTCTGAATTCCCCCGAAGGATTTTAGGTCTTGCCTGCCGAGCAGTAACAATCCCACAATGTGAAGTTGTCTCGCGGTCTATTCTAGCGATAAAAGCGCGGGTAAGGCTATAGACGAAAGTGCCCAATTCCAAACCGGGACTGTGGCCTTATTGCCAACATAAGTTGTTATCAAACGGAAGACAACCCGCTGGAAGCGTCCTCCATCCGGCGGCCGAGCCGGTTGATCTCAAGCGCCAGTAGGACAAGCTGGCTGTCGGTAAAGACGTAACCGTAATCGTCGTCAACCTCGTCCGCAATCCGACAGGCCTGTCCATAGACAAGCGGATAGCGCTCCTTGGCGATTCTGACGATTTCCGGGTCCAGCTCGCCGCGAGGTATGCCCGTTGTGTCGTCGGTCTGCAGCATATTTTCCAGCTGATTCACAAGCCGTTCGTAGTTGGCCGACTGCCGGTTCAAGCGGACCCCGGCCTCTCTCTCCACTCCTTCTGTTATATCCCGGATCATGGCGGCCAGCTCTGGAGAAGAGTGACAAGCGCCCGCGTTGGCCCAGGCGGTGTGGATATGCATGGCAATATAGCCGACCTCATCGTCGGGGATCTCCACCTGAAGCTTCTCGAGTATAAGACTTTTGGCATATTGGCCGATTTCGAATTCCCTCGGATACAGAATGCGGATTTCCGCAAGCAGCGTATGCTGGATCAGCATTCCTCTGCTTAACCGCTCAAGGGCATAAGACAAATGATCACTCAGCGCGATATGCACCGGCTTGTTGAAGGTAACCCCAAGCTCTTGCTCCGCATGCGCGATAATACACTCCGACACCGCGATCTCCTCTTCGGGCAGCGATCTCAGCATTTCCTGCAGATGGCCGTACTGATCCGCATCGTCTTTAATAAAGACCTTCTCGATTCGGTCGGGATCGATGATATCGTTCTTCCCTTTTTGATAAGCAATCCCGGAGCCCATTACAATCTTCTCTTCACCGCCGTCGAGCGCGACGACCGCATTGTTGTTCAGAATTTTTTTGATCTTCATGATAGTCTCCTGTGCTTGGCCTGACCTAGATTCGACACCCCCGCCAGAAGCTTAAACTCACGCCCCCCGAGTCCCCAAGTAACGGCAAAAGCCGTGCCCGCTGCGATCACAATCCCGATCAGGTAATGAATCAGGTTGCTCTGCCCTGCCGGAATGACAAAAGCCAGCATCGGAATGCCGGTCAATCCGAACGAATTGGCCACTACCTGATGATAAGCAACGTAAGCGCCGCCTGCCGCACCTCCGGCAGCCGCACCAAGAAAGGGATAGCCCCGCCTTAGATTGACGCCGAACACCACCGGCTCCGTAATGCCGAGAAAAGCCGTGATCGAAGCCGTAAGCGTGATCCTTCTCTCGCTATGATCCAGCGTTCGGGCATAGACAGCGAGCCCCGCTCCTCCCTGGGCGATATTGGCCATCGACCAGATTGGCAGCAGGAAGTTCACGCCAATAGCGGGATTGGCTATGAGTCCAACTTCAATCGCTTGAATGCCGTGATGGAGTCCTGTCAGGACGATGAATCCGTAGACTCCGCCCAGGATGAGTCCGAATAGCGTACCTCCAAGATGATAAGCCTGCTCCAGCAGCCCACTCAGGATGCTGCCAAGATGACCCGTTACCGGCCCGATGAATAGAACGGCAATGCTGCCGCCCAGTAGCAGACTTGAGAAGGGAACGGCGATCATTGCCGCGGATGACGGTACGATTCTGCGCAGCCCTTTTTCAACAAGACTCATCAACAGAACGGCAAGAATTATTGGAATGACGGTCCCTTGATAGCCTAACTGAGGGATGTTGCCCGCTGCCGCTGCCATGTTGCCAGTTCCCGCTTCACCCGCGGTGATCAGGCTATGGAGCCCAGGCCGGGTCATAATCAGTCCGATGGCGGCACCGAGCACCGGAGTGCCCCCGAACCGCTTGGCCGCATGATAGCCGAACATGACGGGCAGCACCTGAAAGGCGGTGCTTGTCAGCATCGCAAGCAATTGGAAGAGCGCGCTCTCCTGAGAGATCCAGCCGAACGCACGGATGGCGCTGATCAATCCGAGCAGCATTCCGACCGCAACAAAGATCGGTATCATCGGAATGACGATATCGGACAGCAAAGAGACAGCCGCTACGGAACGGTGCAGAAGCGCTGCTATTCCGGTCCTTTTTTGTGGAGGCAGCGATTGCAGTGATTGCTTAGACTCCCGATTTGAAGCCGGACTCTCCCCCGGTTCCTGAAGGAGCCGGACAATGTGGCGGTGTACTTTATACACCATAGCCGGTCCCACAATAATCTGCAGCTGTCCGGACTGCTTGAACGCACTCTGGACTTCCTTGATACGGCCAAGTCCGGCCTCGTCAGCCAGTTCAGGCCGCCTTAATCTGAGGCGAACCCGGGTCGTACAGTGCGTAATCTCCGTTATGTTGCCGGGTCCGCCGGACAGCTCAACCAGCTGATTGGCAAGCTCCCGGACCGATACGCGGCCCGCGTCGCCCTCATTATCGTCCCTAACTCTTTCGTGTGTTCCCTGCTCCATGACTCTCCCCCTTCCATCCTCACTGAGCACTCGATCGGGTAGCCCCTGTAATCTCTGTCTGCAAAGGCGCTATCATCTTTCAAGAGTGGACACATCGAAAAGACTTTTACCCCGAAACGGTTATTCCGGCTATCCTTCCAGCACGAAGATTAGTCCACACACTGGAAAGGATCAGCCGAAAAAACGGTAAAAGTTACAGATTCGTCATATGTAAGGGTTTGTTTCATTTTCCCAATGATCCGGTTGAAAAGCAATGGTCAATACTTACCACTCAAGAGCAGTACGATTGACCCATATCAGCAAGGCAGCTTATACATTGTTCCCGAGTACATCCAGATAATCCTTTGAATACTCTGCATCCAGATACCTGCAAAAGTCATAAATGGCGGCGTTTATAGCATCAAGGAGCTCACTCGTAACCTGTACATTTGGCTCCCACCACCAGCTTTTAATCTTAAACGGAGCATTTTTTAGTACCCTTTCAGGCTCAAATCTGGCAATCAACTGATCACCATAGAGCACAGGAAGTACATAATATCCATATTTGCGTTTCTCGGCAGGAGTATACACTTCCCATCGATACTCAAAATCATACAGCTGTGCAACCATTTCTCTATCCCAGAGAAGGTTATCGAGGGGAGCCAGGAATTTCACTTGCTTGCTGCTATCGATTTTTTCAAAAAGAGAGATGTCTTCCTTGCGCACGTAAAAAGGACTTTTAATGTCTTCAATCAGCAGCCGGACGATTTCGCCTTCTTCCAGCAATCTGCTAAGTGTTTGCTCTCTTTTTACCTTGTTCGAGAGGAAATGTCCTTGCCACGCACCGCCTGTTCGGTCCCACAAAATTCCGGTACTGCCGATCCGGCGCTTCACATACCAGGTCAAATAATCGTCATCATCTGCAAAATGATCCTGCTGCTCCGCAAGTGAAGGTAATATCTTTTTCGTAAAATCATACTGCTTCTGCGTTCCATTCTTGTTAACGACACATAGCTCGCCAATGGTATAAAGATAATCCAATGCGGCGCTGGATAATTTCTTATGTCCCCAGCTGCCCTCCAGGGAGTGCCCGCCTATGGAAAGATCTTTTGTACCCGTTGCACCGTTTATTAGGACGAAATCACGCACTTCATCAAGTATTTGGAGAGCATCCAGCTGGTTTCGATGACCCAAGGTGTTGGTTACAGCAATACCTCTTTCCACTCTAATTCTTGCGAACTTGGGGAATTCCTCGGTCATGTAGATGCACATTTCCTTATCAAAGCCGTCAACCAGAAGACGCTCCTTGTATAGAAGATTGTGCAGCATTTCCGGTTTGTAATCCTTAATTTTAGACTGGAGGACCAAATCTGCATTTCGGCCAACCACGTTCAGAGGGTCATATTGAATGCTTCCCGCCTTTGCAAAATACTTGATAATCCCGTCTGAACCGCAGTATTGCTGACTGCCATTCAAATTGTGATAGCTCGCAAGAAATTGTCTGGCGTCGTTCTTAGAAAGGATTTCTGTTCTCATGTTCGCCTCTCCCATAGTAATGATCTAATGCGAAGGATTTCATCGGAATATATCCTAGCTTCGCAAGCGTTTCTCTTCGAATAACGGCATCACTTACTGCTTTTGTAACGATCCATTCGACGCCGAACTCTTGATAAAAATGAACATGGGCTAATTCCAGTACAGCGCGTAAGACATCCTCTTCCTCATATTTGCTCATAACATCGATACGCAGAACGCCATGCACCCCATAAAAAGGAGCTGCCCCCCGATTGAACATTTCAACGGTTCCAATGATTTCATTCGTTGAATTCAGGATGATCGTCATCCGGACGAATTGTTTCGTTTCATAGCTGAACTGCCAGAAATCAATGCCCTGTTTCATGCGTTCGGGGGTAGTATAGAAGAATGTATCTCCATTACAGTTGTCTGAATTGAACAGGGGAACCGCTTTCTCGTCTGAATAACAGTTAAGAAGCTCCAGCGTGTCTTCCTCATTTGTAAACCGCAGCGTTATCTTTTCATTGTGAAAAACAGGACAGTTCTCGTAAATTTTGTACATAGTATCACCCTTTTTTGTCTTTATTAGAACAAAACAATGGCGACAACAGTATGTCATACATCTTGATATTGCTGCAAAATATCCTGACATGTGTTTACGATTTTCTGCTGAAGCTCCTTCGGTTCGAGAATTGTAATTTTGTTGCCAAAAGAAAGCACAACCCCATACCAAAACTGCTCGTTCTCGGGAACGGATAGCGCCATGATGACATCGCCATTTTCGAATTCGCTTTCGATGGCTCCATTCAAATACTCCATACATTGTACCTTGATTTCTTTCCGGCAATGAAGCTTGAGATGAATATATTTTCGCTGATCTCCCTGCTTCTCCCATTGCTCCTGTGCATGCTCTGCTTGATGCTCCAAGCTGTTGGTCCGATTGGTGATCTCGATCTGATCCATACGTTCAAGCTTGAATATGCGGTAATCCTCATACTTGGGAAAATAACATAACAAGTACCAAGCGTACCATTTATACAATGCGGCTACGGGTTCAACTTCAAAGTTCTTTTGCACATTGTCGGCATTCGTATAGGAAAAGGTCACCGTATGCTTGTCCTTTATTGCCTGGTTCAAAATGGAAAGTTTATGGTTGATCCTCTCCTTCTCGCTCAGAACACCAAAGTCCAGAATCATATTTGTTGGCATTCCACCTGATACGGTTTGTATTTTCTGAAGTGTGGAGTGGACTTCTTTGCTGTGATATGCAGTAGCGAGTCCCTTCAGCGCGGTCACGATATACGTATAGTCGATAGCGCCTGCGACTTGCCTCTCCATTCGAAAAGTATCGTGGATTTCGTATCCGCCATCTGGGCCATAAGTGGATATGACGGGAATGCCAGCCATGCACAACGAATCGATGTCACGGAGAATAGTTCTGACCGATACCTCAAAATGCTCAGCCAATACCTGTGCATTTACCTTTTTATGATTAAGCAAGTATATCGTAATTCCGAGCAATCGATCGATCTTCATAGGCATTCATCCGTTTCATGATTTTTATGAAATCGAGTACAGACGATATTATAACGTACGAAGGCCGATCCCACAGTTAAAAAAAACTGACGCCGGTACAGCACCGACGCCAGTTGATCACTTTCCTTATTCGCCAGCCTCTTTGGCTGTCAGCTCCCGCAACGCCTCCAGGCTCGTAATCGGCTCCCGGCATGCAAAATCCTTGCAGACATACGCGGTCGCCTGCCCGTGGAACGGCTTCTTGTCCTGCACATGCGGCAGCAGCGCCGCCAGCTCATCGCCGGGCTCATCCCAATGAATGAGCAGCGAGGCTTCCGGTAGGTATGCCTGCTGTGCAAGGGCAATCATGCTGTGCATGGCGGGATCATCCTTCCGGCCGGTCAGCACCCACTCCGAACCGCCGTCCGTCAACGTAAGGAGAGACAGCAGGAACATGCCGTAGCTCGCGGGATATTTCGCCGCCGCCCGGGCCAGAACCTGCGCCGTCTGCTCCGCCACGCCTTTCAGCTTGACGTCTTGGGTAACTGCCGCCAGCTTCCAGAGCGTCTTCACCGCCACGGAGTTGCCGGACGGCATCGCTCCGTCATACAGCTCCTTGCCGCGAACCGGCAGCTGCTCCGCATCCCGTCCGCTGAAGAAGAACCCGCCTTCCTCTTCATCCAGGAAGAGAGATAGCAGCCCGTCCTTCAGCTCAAGCGCGCGCTTCAGATATACAGCTTCGCTGGTCGCTTCATACAGCTCGGTCAACCCCCACATGAGGAACGTATAGTCGTCCACATATCCGAGATGCGCCGCCTCGCCGTCCCGATAACGGGCCAGCAACCGGCCGTCCTCCCTGCGCAGATTTTCCCAGATGAAATTCGCCGCCTTCTCAGCCATAGCCGCATACTCCGGCTCCTGCAGAGCTTTGGCTCCCTTGGCGAGCGCCGCGATCATTAGACCGTTCCAGGAGGTCAGCACCTTGTCATCCTTGGACGGATGCACCCGTTGTTCCCGGTACGCGAACAGCTTCTCCCGCCATTCATCCATCCGTGTGCGCAGTGCCAGCGGCTCCATGTCCAGCTTGTTCGCGAATTCATCGGCTGTTCCTTCCAGCAGATTCGGAATGCTGAAGCCATTCGAGATGCCTTCCTCCGTAATGCCGTAAATCCGGCAGTACGAATGCATATCCTCCAGACCCAGCGCCTCCTCGATCTCCTCCCGGCTGAAAATATAGAAGCCGCCCTCCACCCCATCGGCGTCGGCGTCTTCTGCGGAATAGAACCCGCCTTCCGGCGAGGTCAGCTCGCGTTTCACATAGGCTAGTACGTTCTGCGCCACTTCCGCGTACATGGACTTGTCCGTCAGCTGGTATGCATCGAGATATGCGATGGCCAGCAGCGCGTTATCGTACAGCATTTTCTCAAAATGCGGAACAAGCCACTGGTCGTCGGTGGAATAGCGGGCGAAGCCAAAGCCGATGTGGTCGAAGATCCCGCCCCGGCTCATCGCATCCAGCGTCTTCTCGGCCATATCGAGCGCCGCCACCTGATCGTACTTCCGCGAGTACGCCAGCAGGAATGACAGATTATGCGGCGTCGGGAACTTCGGAGCCTGTCCGAAACCGCCGAAATTATAGTCGAACAGCGTACTGTACAGCCGGAACGCCTGATGCAGTAGCTCCTCCGACAGCTCACCATCCTCCTCGGCCCCGAGGTTTTTGCGATTGGTCGCCTGGATCTCCGTCAGCAGCTCATCGCCGAGCTGGGTCAGCTTGTCGCGGTCGCTCTCCCATTTGAGCCGGATCTGTTCCAGAACCTCAGTAAGTCCCGGCTGCCCCATCATCCGCCGCTTCGGAAAATAAGTCCCGGCGAAAAACGGTTTCTTCTCCGGTGTCAGCACAACCGTCAGCGGCCACCCGCCCCCGCCTGTCATCGCCTGACAGACCGCCATATACAGCGTATCGATATCCGGCCGTTCCTCCCGGTCCACCTTGATCGCCACAAAATGGCCGTTCAAGAGCGCCGCGACTTCCTCACTTTGAAAACTCTCTTCCTCCATCACATGGCACCAATGACAGGTCGCGTACCCGATCGACACGAACACCGGCTTGTTCTCCACCTTCGCCTTCTCGAACGCTTCCTCACCCCAGGCGAACCAATCCACCGGATTATGCGCATGCTGGAGCAGGTAAGGACTCTTCTCATGGATCAGCCGGTTGGTATACTTCGGTTGAGCGGTTTCTTCATTCATGGGAACAGCCCCCTTGGGTAAAATTTCATTTTTTCAGATCATTATAATATACCCGGGACAGCCGCTATCGATTGAAATGTGAAGATTATGTATAGAAAGCTGGCTTGGTGTGCTAGGGAAGTTGCCGTTGAAGGGATCAAGGAGGTGTCAGGGGCTTGTTCGTTAACTTCCTCTCCATGACATGACACTAATGACAAGTCGAATAGCCGATAGACAAGAAGACAGACTTGTTCTCCAGCCAAGGGAACTAGATTTGGATTTTATGCATGCTGCAGCAGATACAGCGACTTTTCCTTGGCTAATCTATTGGGTAATCTGTGAGTTGTCATGGAACATCAACTCTTTTCCGTGGGATCTGGGTAAAGTGATGCTTAGGGATAATTTATCCTGAATGGTGTGGGAAGGCGCAGGGAGAAGAAAAAGACATACTTCACTAAGTCTAATATTTCTCAAATTTTCTTCTATAGAATAAAGATTGCTTAAAAACGTTGTTATACTATATAATCCACGTTATTCATAATGCAATTCAATATTCTAAATATTGTTCTTCGATTTCTTGGAATGAATTATGAAAACCCGCCATATCCTCATCCAATTTGATATGTGATTCTAGATAAATATCCTCAAGAGACTCCTTAAATAGTTGCTTATATGCATAAAGCCGCAGTATAGAAAAAGTCATTACATCACTGATCTGTCTACATCCATGAGCTAACTCCTTAGCTATCCTTCTTTCTGGAGTTCTTTGATTGTGATCAATAAGATAATTAATGGCATCGGCATCTTGATGTATTAAATGGCTTCCAATTCCATAACCATGAAATAGTCCAGAAAAAGCCTTATGTTTATCCTCCTTTGTAAGATCTTTAATAATCTCACTATATGACCATTTATGCTCTAGTTCTTTTCTGTATTTTCTAGGATACTTTTCTTCAATTTCTTTAATCTTCTCTTCACTAAGAATGACACCGCCAATAAATTTCATGTCATTTCTCTGCAATTCTTCATTAGGTAAGTGCTCTAATAGTTTATCTGCTCTTCTTGAACGTTTTATTTGATTAATGATCGGGAGAACATTCCAAAACTCATCTATTTTCTTCTTTCTCTCTTCATCGGTTCCAACAGTCAGATAAATAAATTTCAGTGTTCCTTCTAGAATCGAACGAATAAGCATCTCATTGTCCCACATTCTATTGTTCGCCACCATAATTAATACTGTTTCACTTGTTACATGACTACTAATTGGTAACTGTTTTAAAACATAACTTTCAAAAACAGAAATTTCAGATTCAATTTCAAAATACGATGATATCTTAGAAAAGTACTCATACAAGATATGACTAGCTCTTCTTGCAAAATCCATTAATAATTGTTGTGACTCGTCCATATATATACCTTCACTCATTTATATTTTTTTAGAAATCTCATAATGCAACACTCTCGAATTTTGCATAATTAAAATATATTCTTCGAAAAATGTTTTTTTGTATTAACCCATATTTGATATGGATAATTATAGTTATAGCACTATTTCATCTCTTGGTATTGGATGAAGTAAATTTTTATTATATTTCCAAATTCAGTAAGAAAAGTCTCGGATTATTTACCAAAAGGGTGACTCTAGTTGCGACAAGTAACTTCTTAATACTTCATTTTATATAAATGTTTTCTATGATTTTTTAGACAGAATAAAATTTCAAATTGCCGCGGGAGCTGCCATTTCTTGAAAACCATCATCACCAAAAAGACAAATTTGAATGTTTGATAAATTATCCATATGTTTTCTAAGTATTTTTCTTATTTCAACATATTTTTCATTATCAAATATTATTGATGTACCATTTTTATTTAAACTCTCCAAATAAGGTACCCCTTCTTCATTAATTTTCTCATCTACATGGGCAAGAGTATTTCTTAATCTAATAATCTCAATATCGTAAGTTTTTAATTGTTCCTTTAGAAGAGAGATTTCTTGTCTTCTGTATTCCCAACTTGTTCTTTCCTCTGAAGTAAGAGAAGCTTGTATTTTAGCATTAACGCCTTTCAAGTCGTCATTAACCATGCTCTGTAAAGAATGATATAAATTGGCTGAAGTTAAAATTCCTTTATCAATTAAAGACTCCATATCTCCTTCTGTAATTTCATAGAATAATTTTTGTTCTTCTTTAAAATGCTCTGTTTTTTTCTCACAAATTTTTTTGTATAAATTGGAGCGAGGTTGATCCAATATCATGCCTGGTTGAGTCTTAAAATATAGTTTTAACATATTTTTAATTTTATTTTCTAAATCAATGGTTTCTGCAATGACAAGACCTCGCATATTATTAACATCTTGTACCTTTTTTATAGTGTTTCTAATGATTTTTGTTACTTTATCTTCAAATTCATCTGTATTTCTGCTAGTACAATATAATCCATCTATTCCTTTTTCACTGATAGTAGAACGAATCTCCTGAACGTCACTTTGAGAATAAAAGATAATTTCTGTATAAATATCTTCATTTCTGATTTCTTCTATTATGTCATTGCCATAGACACCATCTAATTTAAGATCCATCAAGATTAAATCATAATCATTTTTAGATAATATGTTCTTTATGCCTTCATAGTTATTAGAGTACTTGAATGCTTGTAATTCAAAACCGTGGTCTTCTAAAAAATCATTTAAATTTCGACTCGTTGTTTTAAACCATGAATCATTATCCTCAAACCAAAGAATTCTGTATTTTAGTCTCATCTTTTTACCTCCAGAAAAAATTCCATTCCTCTTTCAAAATGTGTGTTAACCTTAATAGTAGAATTCATTTCATGCAATATCTGTCGTACATGAAATAGTCCTAATCCTGACCCCGAAGTAGTTGTAAAACCTTTTTCGAAAATCTTTTGAACATTGGTAATACTTTTATTGAGACCAGCACCATCATCAGCTAATCTAAAAATTAATGTATCTATCTCAATATCAATACTTATGTTTATGTTTCTAGCACCGGCTTTTTTTGAGTTACTTATAAGATTGTCTAAAATAATTGTAATTTCAATTGGTTTAAATTTAAAAATGAAGGCTTCTCCTTCTTTGTAGTCTAAGACGATATCGATTGGGTTATCCGTGTAAATACTGTAAATATTTTCAATGTATTGTTTAATGAATAAAATAATATCTGCTTCTATTTTCTCTGATTGAAGATTAAAATTCGCTTTTGTTGCAAACTTAACTACAGATAGAATTTTTTTATTAAGTAACCCAATGCTTTCCAAAAAATTTCTCAAGCTCTCCGAATCTACGTTCTTCCCCTTATTCAGTTGTCTATTCCAATACAATAATTGACCATCAATATCATTTGAATAAATTCCAATTTGGTGGTGTAAGCTTAAGATATTATCAAAATCTAACGAATTGACAGATTTTAAAAAAAGATTTTGATTTGTTTGCTCCTTTAGTTCTTCTTTTGTTTTCCTGAGCGCGAATTTGCTGTCTTCTGCTTCTTGTTCAGCTAATGATTTCCCTACTATTGCAAACCTCAGTTCTTTATCAACCTTTTTTATATTTTCTAAAAGTTTAATATCCTCATTTTGTGCAGCTATCTCTTTTATTTCATTTATAGTTGCTAATGTGCTTTTCTTTTGATTTTCCCTAAGAGTACTCAAAAGATTCTCATCGTAATCTAAACTTAGCAAATCTTTCGAATTAGATAATTTCCTAATAACTCCTTCTAACTTCATTAATGCTTGTTCTGGGTCAAGATAACCTTCCTCATCATCATCAATTAAGCTAATATTTCCCCATTCGATAGTTTCCACTATGTATTTTTCTAGTTTTTTTATTGTTGATATGAAAAAATCCTCAAGATTATAATAAGCATCATTTTTTATTAATCCGCCATCTCGACTTGTTGATTCTTTGAAAAAATCATTATCACCTGTAATTTCAATTCTTCCGAATACTTCACGTGTTCCCAATCTTCTCCCATACCCCTGGGGTTTTCTTTTATCTAATCCAAATATATCTTCTCCAACTTCACCGTAAGGATAAACCCTAAACCCATTTTTATACATAAAGATAGAACCATAATTTACAGGTTCAATACCCATCAATCGAGTGAAATTGACTTTTGCTAATCTATTTAGAAAAAACAAATGTATTCTGACATTATTGAGAGAGAAGGGAGCTTTTTCTGTGATTTTATATATTAAGGAGCCTCTATCTTTTAGAATAGTTTCAAGTACTGTTCCGTCCGAAGAGATAGCAGAAATTATCTGTATAGATTTTATTCCAAGCATTTCAAAAATAGTATTCTTTATTTTTCCATTCACCTTTTTTGCTTCAATATCTCCAGCTATATGCGATTCGATAAATTCTCGTCCTTCTTTATTCGCTTTATCTCTTGACTTCTTTAAAACTTCATTTTTTTCCTTTAAATCATTCTCTATCTCTTCATCTACAATCATCTCAATTGAAAAATTACTTGTGTCGTTCTCTTGATTTGGATTAATAAGTTTCTGTAAAGAACTTTTTAATTTCTTCAAGCTCTCTCTATCCCAAACATCCCTTAAATTTGAAATTTCAAGAATAGTGCCAGGAGTCTCTATCTCATAACGATCCTCTGCTTGGTATTTTACATCTATATTTACAAATTCCTTTTTAGGGTCCTCTTCGAAGTCATCCCAATTAACAGAAATACTTTCAATGCTTGAATTCAAATTATCTTTTAATGTTGTTATCCTAAGCTTGCTCCCAAGTCTATCACATGAAAATCTCCCAACACCTTTAGCTCCGGCGAAATATCTTTTATCCTTAATCTTGTTACGGTAATCTGTCCTAAAAATGGATTTCCCATCTAACTTTAGTTCATTGTCTTCAGTTCCATCTCGTTTGGCAGAGTACGCGACAAAAAGCCATTTGTTTACTAAATCATCAAAATCCATTCCCTTACCATCATCAATAATGATTAACCGTGCGTTTGTGTTATTTAAATCTTTAAAAATAATTTTCACATTGTCAGCATAAGCATCAAATGAATTTTTAACCAATTCAAATATTGCAACAAATTGATCTGTTATTAGTTCCTTACCAATAAGATTTTTTAAAGCAGAACTGATTCTAAATTGAAGTTTTTCTTTCATTTATTAGCATCTCCTTCAAGACAATACCAGCCTGTTCTCCGAATAATGGTGGAATTGCATTACCTATTTGAGTGTATCGAGGCACTTCCACAACACGACGTTCTCCACCAGTTGTGTATTTGCCTTTAAACTCATACCAGTCAGGAAATGACTGCAGTCTAGCATATTCTCTAACCGTAAGTATTCTTGGTTCAGAGTAATGAATGTAATCATCAGGATTAGAAGTAATAGTCGGACATATTGAATTTAAATCTAATAAAAACGCACCTCTTCGATTAAGACCATACATCTCCTTAAAATCCCCATCTAACCTTTTGCTTCTAGGAGCATTTTTTATCACATTTTGAAAGACCTGTACTGTGCCAATTTTATGATTAGGAAACCTATGACTATCTGCTATTTTCCCACTATAGCGAACTCCACTTCTTAAAAACCTTTGATAGGAACTCCCTATCGTTCCATAAACACCAGCTTTAAAACTATTTGTATCTGGTGAATTTGCAACACCATTTTCTTTAAGTAGGTCTGAAATAGCGTCAGAAATTGTATTTATCTTCTTCAACTTATTCTTTTTGAAAAATCCATCAATATTTAAATTGATTCTCTCGAAAAAATTAGCAGCATTAGAATTTAATGTACCAATTAAAATAAATCTTTTTCTTCTTTGAGGAACACCATATTCCGAAAAATCTAAGATTTGCCCAGAGACGTTATAACCCATTTTTTCCAGTTCTTCACTGATATACTGAGAAAATGGTCTGTTTTTTTTCTGCGTGTTAAAACTTACAGTAAATCCTTTGACATTTTCAAAAAAAATAAGTTTAGGTTTAACTAGTCTAATAAATTCTAAATAAGAATCAACTAACTGATTTCTTATATCATCCTCATTTCTTTTGCCAGCCATAGAAAACCCCTGACAAGGAGGTCCTCCGACAACAAGATCAACCTTACCTTGCAATGACAACAATTCATTTTTGTAATTCAATAAAATTTCTTTAATATCATGATTTTCTACAGGAAGCCAATCAGGCCATTGAAAATGATCATGTTTGAGTATAAGATTATGACTCAGAGTATCAAAGGCATCTTTACTTTTTTCAATGGCAAATATACCTTTCCAACCAGATTTATATAACCCAAGTGATAAGCCTCCGCAACCAGAAAATAAATCAATATAATTTAAATTATTCTTCATGTTAACATCCTCATTATGTATAGGTGATTTTTGGTAATTGTCTAGTACTAAAGTTCGACATACTATTACTTTTTTCCTCCCTAAGTTTCTCTACATGTTTTTCTTTAAATTTAACAAACCTCTGGAAATATTTCCAGAGGTTTGTTAAGAAACAAAGCAATAAACATTTTTCTTTACTTATAACAAATCGACAACTCCACTCGATTCCCTTCCCGATTATTAACTATCAGCTCCACCAACTTCTTCAACGCACGATTCTTCTCTTCACTATCACGGCTTCACTCCACAACTCCCTTAACTGCCCAACCCGCTTAACGATCTGCTCCACCGTAGGATTGCTACTTTCATCTACTACCACCTTACGCAAATCCTGCAATTCTTCCTCCAGCTTCTGAATCTGCCTTGTCCTAACTACCTTACGCTCCATAAACACCTGCTTCGTAATAATGTCCTCTTCATAGGATTCATGTAGTTTGTCTAATGCCCGTTTATGCTTTTGCAGCTCCTGCTCCTTCACGGCAATCATGGTCTTCGTATCGTTATAACCGTGACCTTGTAGCTCAATCTCCTGCAAGATGTTCGGATCTACATTAATGATTCGCTCAAATAAAGCATTGAAAAACTCTTCGTCCAACACCTTCCCCTTCTGCTCACACTTGCTGCCATCCTTATAGTGGTGATAAAATAACGCGCTCCAACATTGGCCCTGTTTCTTGCTTTTGCCTACTCTGAACTGCATTCTACTGCCGCATTTCTCACAGTAGAGTAATCCCGACAGGGGAAAAATATTTCTTCGACTATTGGGATTCATCAGTCTGTTCATCACTAAACGTTCTACGATGGCATCATGTTCTTCCTGCGTCTTCAATTTCTCATGTGTTCCCATGACCTTGATTCGTTCATCTTCTGGAACTATCTCTACTTGGCCACGTTTTGTTCGTGTTTCTCCGTAGGTAATATAGCCAAGATGAATCTCGCTCATTAGCAGCCTCTGCACAGTTACATTGGACCATCCTTTGTTCCTTCCATCCGGCTTTATGTTGTATGGCGTAGTTACCTTGTTTTCCGTTAACCATATCGCAATATGCCACAAGATTAATTCCACTCAGGTATTTATCAACTATGGCCCGATAAATGAGGTGCTTACCTTCATCCACCAGTACCAATTTTGTGTTCTTATCATAATAGTAGGGAAATGGTGGCTTACCGTTCATCCACATTCCTTTCTTAGCTCCTGCTTCTTTTCCTTGCTTCATTCTGCGCTTAATCGTTTAATACTCAATTCTGGTGAAGATGGACATAAAATCAAACGATACATCGTCATTTTCCGCTTCCAGATCGTAATCTTGCTTGGGGTAATGATTCCCGTCTCCGAGTTCCAAAATGTGTCTTTAATGAGTGACCAATCCTTATTCTCTCCACGGCCTAGACGGTCAATATCCACGACAACCACACCATCATACAATTTGGCTTCGACATGCCAAAGTAATTTCCGCATTTCCTTCCGGGCCTATATCTTTTCCTCTGAAGCCACCTCTTCATATAGCCTATAGGTCCAATTCCGACTTCTGACTAAGACTTGAAGGGTATCCCGATGCTTCGATAGAACGTCTTCGAATTCATCATCCCGAGATTTTTTTGGATAAATAGCCAAATGCTTTATAGCTTTGCTTCCCATAAGATTCTCAACCCTAAACGTATTCAAATATTGATCATCGGTTTCTCGAAGAATTACTGATACATGAAGTGAAGCCATCCTCAGCTTTCGCCTGAGCTATCAGCGATCGTTAAATACATCAATCATCATCAATGCTCCCGTTCTATAACCATGAATGAACGCTAGGGCGGAATGCAAAGAATTCGAATCGATCATTAAGTCGAGCAGCTGTTCGACTTGCTGGAAATCCTCTTTAGAAAATTGGTCTTTAAGCATTTGTACGGACTCAGTGATTTTCTGATTAATCTTCATGAATTCCGGATCATTCGGACTATCAAACTCATCCGGGCGCAGCCTTCCATAATAAAAA
>RCUO01000295.1_pt1 | contig 28549 bp, 19 predicted proteins | sample 2166161 | NCBI WGS metagenome assembly RCUO01 (sample SAMN09932617, study PRJNA488358) | compost metagenome | feature: garden; material: soil; isolation source: compost soil in cyclohexanecarbonitrile-enriched culture | place: Germany: Experimental Botanical Garden Goettingen | collected 2016-01-27
ATTGAGAGTTGATTCGCGTACGATCAGCTTGGAGTGAAGAAGCAGAGATGAAGACGGCAGATCGGGCTTATCTATTCGCTCGATCAGCGTCCGCGCAGCCGTAGCGCCGAGTTCAAATGTGTCGATGAAGAGGCTCGTTAGCGGCGGATGCGTATACGGTGAGAACGGGTAGTCGTCGAACGTCGCGATTCCGAGCTGTCCAGGTATGGCAACGCCTAACTGTTGAGCCGCTTTGAGCGCCCCAAACGCGACGTAGTTGTTCATGCATACGAACGAATCCGGCGGATGATGACTTTGCAGCAGCTCAAGCGCCGACTGATAGCCGAGATTCTCGTCCGCTACGCCGTTAATCGTCCGGTCCTCCCGATACCCGATTCCCGCCTCCAGCAGTGTCTGCCTGTAGCCTTGATGACGCTTCGAGAAGATGTCCTCCCCTCGTTCGCCTCCGATGAAAGCTGCATCTGAGTAGCCCTCCGCAAGCAGATGGCCGGTGAGCATACGGCCCCCTTCGGCATTGTCATAATCGATCCACGATACCGGCCTTGAATGGTATTCACCCATCGATACGAACGGAAAGTCGAGGCTGTTTAAGGTCTCGATCATCTCATCGTTCAGAATGATGCTGTTCGTAATCAGTCCGTCGATGCGTCCGCTTCGGACAAGCCGGTCGATGACGCTAAGTTCCGTAGCTTCCTGCTGCAAATTAGCGATCGTCAATTCATATTTTAACGGGCTGATGACGCTCTCGATTCCGACTATTATGTTATAGAAGAAGGGGTTCGTATTCTCGTTCTCCTTGGAGATGTCGAATAGTATCCCGATATTATGACTCTTTCGCTTCGCGAGACGGGTCGCGATGCTGCTTGGCGTGTAATTCATCTGCTTCATGATTTCCCGGACTCTCGCCTTCGTCTCATCGGAAATCCTGGGGGAATCGTTCAGCACTTTGGATACGGTGGATTTTGCAACATTGGCCGCCTTGGCGATATCTTGTATCGTAACCTTCATGAGCCACCCTCTCAGTAATAGGTAAGTAGGGAAACCGCTTTCTCTAATAGGGAAAATAATACCTTATACACCAATATAACATATCCGGTTTGGAACGACTACGAACATTCACAGTGTGAATCCTCCCCAAGAGATCAAGTTGGCTGCTCCGCTCCGGAATGAAGGCTGGTTCGCATGAGCACGGGAACTTGTGAATCTTTCTCGGTTTTGCTCTGTTTTTTTCTGAAAAAGTGTAAGGTCTCCGGCAGCCTCTTCGTCTATAATGCGTGAAGGAGGTGCACAAGATTGGTTGATCATCCAGGCGCCCGGATTGAACAATGGTTTCGGGCCTACAGCAATGATGTCTATCGCTTCCTAGTCTACTATACAGGGAGAACGGATCTGGACGATCTCGTGCAGGAGACGTTCATCCGCGCACTTAAGGCCATCCGGCATACGGAGGTTGAGAATCCCAAAACCTGGCTCCTGTCCATTGCCCGGAATGCGGCGATTGACGACAGACGCAGGGCAAGGCTGATCGGATGGCTGCCGGACACGGTTCTTCAGCATATGGTGTCGCGGGACCGCACTCCGGAAGAATCATTGGAACTCAGCGAGGACAAGCGTATGCTCTACGACCTCATCAACCGGCTTAAGCGATCCTATCGGGATGTCCTGATCCTGCGCGGTATCAAGGGGCTGTCCAGCAAGGAGACGGCGGAGGTGCTCGGATGGAGCGAGTCCAAAGTGAATGTGACGATGCATAGAGCGATGAAGGCAATTCAGCACAAAAGGAAGATTTCGGGATCGGAGGTGATTCGGGATGCCGTCATTCGATGAACAGATCGTCTTGAACGAACTGCGAAGCTTTCCGGAGCAGAGACTTACCGACGAACGCAGCGAGATGATTCTGGAGAAAATACGGGGGCAGCAGCCGCGAGTCGAGAAAGCGCATCGGCGTGGGACACATCTGGGATGGACGGTGACCGTACTTATCACCTGTCTCGTATTCGCCGCATTGATCGGGGTGAAGCCGCTGGGCTCCCTGCTGGAGCCGAAGGGCAAGATGTCCGCTGTCGACCCCGAGTATGTAACGGCTGCAAGGAAGGCCGTGCAATCGCTCGGCGTAGAGCGTAAATTTCGTTTTGACGTGATGGAGCGTGAATCGGATTACTGGATTGTGCGGACTGAGAACCGCGAGGCGATTGTAACGTTTACGCCGAACACGACTAAAGTGCGTACTACCTCGGTTACGGTGAAGACCGGCGATCTGCCGGAGCTATACAAGCCCTTCGAGGAGACGGCGCGCGCTGAGCTGCAGCAGACGAAGCTGCCGCTTCACTTTCAAACCGTTAACCTGTTCCGCAATACGTATGGCACAAGTCTATCCTTCCAGACCGAAGACTACCATTATGTGAGTGTTGATCCGTCGAACCAGGTGAACGGTTACTCCCTGAACTTCAATCCGGAAGACATGGACCGGGAGCTTGTATCTGCCGCAGAGCAGGCTCTGTCTCCTCTGGCGGAGGGGCAGACTCTATCTTTTACTACAGTCCAGAAATACTCGGATAAACGGGAGGACATGTGGAAACTTGCCAATGAAGAGCAGAAATATTCCGTCATTCTTGGAGCGGTCACGCATCAAATCTATGAGGTGCAGTATTTCTCGGAGCAGTACCAGCACCACATCAAGTCGGCAGACGAAGCGGTAACGGTATCGAGGCCGCTGATTCAGGCTATTTTTGGCACGGATATTACGGGCTATAAAGTATATGGCGGAAGAAGCTGGGGCGGGTATGTGCTGGCAAGCACCGGAAAGCCGAACTTCTCGGTGATTCTCGGGGACTTTGAGACCGGCGGAATTCTCGGCATCCGTTTGAACACGCAATAAAAGCGCTAGGAGAATGATCGGATTATCTTGTTAACAAGCGGGCGCCGCTTGCCCCGGGGATTATTCCTCGGGCGCAGGGGCGTCTTTTTATATTATAAGTATGAATAAGCAGTCCGCTTAAAACAGCCTTCTATTTCTCGGTAAATGCATGGCGTCTAAGGACGCCGTAAGGCGTTTATCCTTGTACGCCGGAATATATCAACCTGGATGATCCCTGCTAATACCGGAATTCGCTTGAGACCCAAGCAGCGCTTGTATGGGTTATGTTAACCCTCCAGCCTGTACCGGCGCGGCGAGCAGCCGATTGCTTTGATAAATTCCCGATTGAAGTAGCTGATATTGTTAAATCCCACCATTCGTGCGATTTCGGCGATTTTGAGATCGGTCTCCATCAGCAGGGTGCAGCTCTGGAGAATCCGGTAGCGGATGACGTACGCAATGGGCGTCTGGTTCATCACTTCCTTGAAAGCGGTGCAGAACTGCGAGACGCTCATCGGCAGGAGATCGGCCAGCGTCTTTAAGGCGATTTCCTCACCGTAGTGGGCCTGGATATAGGACAGCACCGGCTGCATGCGCTCGATTTTGTAGGCGGGATTGCCCGAAGGGACAGCGGCAGCCGGGATAGCGTGACGGTAGCAGTGATGCCAGATCTCAAACAGCTTGCTCCTCAGCAGAAGCTCCATATCCTCCAGTGGAAAATGCGACAGCGCATCGATCTCCATCAGCCGCCGGTTCACCTCCATTTGCCAGTTCTCCACGCCTTTCAGATGCTTCACGAATTCCAGCTCGCCCTTCAGCACCGGATGGACGAACCGGGAGTAGACGGCGGTCTGCTGCTTGTCGCCGAACAGATTGGGATGGAAGACCACTACACATGCCTCGCAAGGCATTCCCCCAAGCGACCGGGCGGCATGCAGCTGATTGGATGGAATAAAGAGTCCTTCTCCCGCCCGCACCTCATAATCCTGATCCTCGATCGTATAGACAACCGAGCCTTCCAGAACGGTGACGAACTCGAATTCAACATGCCAATGAAGATAGAAATAGTTCTCCACTCCCGCCGGATAGCTCAGATGATGGATCGCGATGGGCAGCAGGGTGGTGCCGTGCACCACGTTTTCCTTGAAGATCATCTTGGGTCGCACGGGAAATCGCCTCCGTTCCGAAAAAGAGAAGATTGTGTTAGTTATCAGCAATTTACTTCAAGTATGAAGCCAAATCAAGAAATATAATACCAGTAGATTCTACTTCAAAAATACTGGAACCGCCAATGACAAAGGAGGAGCATACATGAAATTCAGCATCGAAGGCAACCGCCTGATCGGCCGCTCGGGGGCCGAGACGCTCTGGATCGAGCCCTGGGGCGAGAACTCCCTGCGTGTCCGCATGACGAAGGAAGCGGCAATGGACCCGAATGATTGGGCGCTGACGGACATTCCCGAGGAGACACCCGGCAAGATCTCCATCGAAGAGGTGGAGCTGATCGAGCCCTGGATTGCGGAGACGGACCGCGAACGCTATGTGAAAAAGGCTCAGACCGCCTCGATCACGAACGGAGAAATTACGGCTTACGTCAATGCGGAGGGCTGGCTGTCGTTCCGGGGCAGCGACGGGGAGATTTTGCTGGAGGAATACTGGCGCGACCGCAACCGGATCGACCGGTACTGCGCGCCGCTGCGCATCGAAGGCCGGGAGTTGAAACCGCTTACCGGATCGAGCGACTACCAGCTGACTCTGCGCTTTGAAGGCTATGAAGGCGAGAAAATTTTCGGGCTGGGACAGTACCAGGAAGGCATTCTCGATAAAAAAGGAGCCACGCTGGAGCTGGCGCACCGCAACTCCCAGAGCAGCGTTCCCTTCATGCTGTCGAGCCGGGGCTATGGGTTGCTCTGGAACAATCCGGCGATTGGCACGGTGATGTTCGGGACGAACCGTACGGAGTGGACAGCGGCCAGCACGAAGAAGCTCGATTACTTCATCACGGCGGGCAGAACGCCGGCGCAGATTGAAGAGCAGTATGCGAACGCCGTCGGCAAGGTTCCGATGATGCCGGAGTACGGCCTTGGCTTCTGGCAGTGCAAGCTGCGGTACCGCACCCAGGAAGAGCTGCTGAGCGTGGCGAGAGAGTACAAGCGGCGGGGCATTCCGCTGGATGTAATCGTGGTGGACTTCTTCCATTGGACGAAGCAGGGGGATTTCAAATTCGAGCCGAGAGACTGGCCGGACCCGGACGCAATGATCGCGGAGCTGAAGGAGATGGGAACCGAGCTGATGGTGTCCGTGTGGCCGACGATTGACAGCCGCTCCGAGAATTACGGCCCGATGGCCGAAGAGGGCTATCTGATCTCCGCCGACCGGGGGATGAACATCAATATGAACTGGATGGGCGAGACGGTCTTCTTCGATGCGACCCATCCAGGGGCGAGAGAATATGTGTGGCAGGCGTCCAAAAAGAACTACTACGACAAAGGCGTCCGCCTCTTCTGGCTGGACGAAGCCGAGCCGGAGTACGGACCGTATGATTTTGACCTGTACCGGTATTATCAGGGTCCGGCGCTGCAGTGTACGAACATATACCCTCGCGAGTATGCCAAAGGCTACTATGAAGGCATGTCGGCGGAAGGGCAGGAGGGCGTCTGCAATCTCGTGCGGGCCGCCTGGGCAGGCAGCCAGCGGTATGGCGCGCTGATTTGGTCCGGCGATATTTCCTCGACCTTCCGCGCGATGCGCGAGCAGCTTCAGATCGGCCTTAACATGGGAATCGCCGGTATTCCTTGGTGGACGACCGATATTGGCGGGTTCCTGGGTGGGTATGTGAAGGACCCGGATTTCCAGGAGCTGCTGCTGCGCTGGTTCGCCTTCGGCGTCTTCACGCCCGTCTTCCGGCTGCATGGTGAGCGCGTGCCCCATATCGAACCGGAGCAGGCCGTAATCGACGGCGTCGCCCAGATGATGACGGGCAGCGACAATGAGATCTGGAGCTACGGGGACGAGAATTACGAGATCATGAAGGATTTCATCTTCATGCGGGAAAGACTTCGTCCCTATGTCAGAGCCTGCATGACTGACGCGCACGAGAAAGGAACGCCGGTGATGCGGACGATGTTCTACGAGTTCCCGGACGACGACGCCTGCTGGACGGCGGACTCGCAGTATATGTTCGGCCCGGATATTTTGGTAGCGCCGGTCTTTGAGCTTGGGCAGCGCAGCCGGGAAGTCTATCTGCCGAAGGGCCAATCCTGGAAGAGCGCCAAGACTGGCGAAGTCTTGGAGGGCGGCCGGACGGTGTCTGTGGAAGCTCCGGTGAACGAGATTCCGCTGTTCATCAGAGCAGGCAAGGAATTGCCGATTTATTGAGGCGCGGCGGGCGGCCGAATCTCGCCGCTTGGCTGCGGGCGGGATATCGCGAGGCCCAGAAGTCTGGGGAAGCCGGGAGCTGCCCCAGTGAAGAATGGATGAACTGGAGGGTTCTTGGGATGATCAAGGAGAGCGTGAAGTACCGCTATCGGCCGTTGTCGGTTCCGGGTGGCGGCTTTGTAACCGGTTTTGTATTCCACCCGGCTGTTCCGGATGTTTTGTACTGCCGGACCGATATCGGGGGAGCGTACCGCTATGATTTTGCGCAAGAAAGCTGGATTTCCCTTGTGGATCACGTCACCGATCCGGGGATGTGGGAGACTTACCCGCTAGCCCTGGCGCTGGACCGGCAGCATCCAAGCTATCTCTATGTCATGGCCGGACTGTATCCGAATCATAAAATCGCTTGTTCCGAGGATTATGGCGCAACCTGGACCTACTTCGATCCGCCGGTCATTGACGATCAGGGGAACACGGCGAGAATCCACGGCAATGCGCCCGGACGTTCGACAGGAGAACGCCTTGTCGTCGATCCCTATGACAGCAACATCTTGTACCTTGGGACGATGGAGGATGGCCTGTGGAAGACGACCGACCGGTGCCGAACATGGACCCGCCTTTATGTAGGAGCTCCCGGCAAGCCGTCGGAGGCCCAGATCGCCTACATTGAACTCGACCCGCCAAGCGGCCGGGATGGGGAGCCTGCCCGGCGGCTGGTCGTGGCTACCAGCGGTGAGCGGAACTCGCCTGGCGGTAATGTTCGCGGACCCAGTCTCTACATCAGCAATGATGCGGGGGCGTCCTTCGCTCCGCTTAAGGGCGAGCCCTCGCCCGTGATCGGCGGTTCTGCCGACTATCCCGGCTATGTCGGGCAGCGGGCCTCCTGGGCGGGACGCTTCCTCTTCGTGTCGTATGCCGCCTATAATATCGGCTGGTCGGATTGGAGAACGTACGGCTGTGACACTGGTAAATGTTATGACGGCGCGCTGTTCCGCTATGAACTCGATGATGCGGGGAATGTCCTTGAAGCGTTGGAGGTAACGCCGCAGAATATCATCTTTCCCGGCTTCCACGATCCCGAAGCGCCGGGGCGGCGGCTTGGGTACGGCATCAGCGGCATTTGCGCCGACCCGCAGGCGCCGGGAACGCTCATCTGCTCGACGATTACGGCAGCTCCTGACACTATATACCGGTCCACCGATTACGGTCTGACCTGGAAGCCGATTCTGTCGGGGTTGTCCATCGGAGAGATTGATTTCAACGTGTCCTATCAGAAGCCGGAGTACAACGGGAATGATTCACTCATTCACTGGATGTCAGATTTGAAGATCAATCCATTCGACCGCGATATGGCGCTGTTCAACACGGGAGCGGGTGTCTTCATGACCCGGGATTTGACCACGGCGGATGAGGATGGAACGGTCCATTGGGCTTGCTGCAACAGCGGTGTCGAGGAGACCGTTCACCTCAACATCTACTCGCCTCCTGCGGGTGAGGTGAAGCTGATCGATATTATCGGCGATTACGGCGGGTTTGTGTTCAGCGATCTGGACCGGCCTGCCGAGAATACGTTCGCGAACGGACAAGGCGACCGCTGGATTACGGCCATGAACGCCGACTACCCGGATGCTCGCCCGGAGCTGCTGGTCGTCACGCCCCGGGGCAACTGGACGGGCCGGACTAAGGGCGGGCTCATTCTTTCCCGCGATCAGGGACGGACATGGAAGCAGTTGAACAACCCGCTCGGTCTGTGTGAAGCGGTGGATGAGTGGGTCCGGGAGCTTCAGCGGCCCAATGTCACCTCGGGCTGGACCGCAGTTTCCGCTGATGGGGAGACGATTCTCTGGGTGCTGGGGCTTCCGGTCTTCGCTTCCCTGCTGGTATACACCCATGATGAAGGAGAGACCTGGGCGAAATCTGCTGTATTCGATCTGGATGGAAACCCGGAGCACGGCGATGACCTGCCCTTCAAGGTGATGTCGGACCGGGTGTGGCGTGATGTGTTCTACGGATTTAGCGACAATGCGGGGGGCCGGGGATTCTATGTAAGCACGGATAGAGGCGAGACCTTCCATGCAGCCGCCGCGCCGGCAGGCTTCCCTGAGGTTAACCTGGCCGGAATCGACAGCGAGCAGGATTATGAAATCCGGGCGGAATCCGGAGTGGGAGGCGTCATCTGGCTCGCCATGCAGGGAGACGGCTTATGGCGGGTAACCTATGACCGGACACGGAACGCCTTCTCCGGAGAAAGGGTATCGAGTGAAGGGGATGCCGTGAAGCGGATCGGACTCGGCAAACCTATGGAGGGAAGCGGGCTCAAAACCCTGTTCACCAGCGGGACGATCCAAGGTGAATACGGCTTCTACCGTTCGCATGATGGCGGCGTGAACTGGATACGCATCAACGACGACCGCCATCAGTATGGAGATATCCGCTCCATTTCGGGCGACCCCCGGGTGTTCGGGCGCATCTATGTCGCCACCGGCACAAGAGGGCTGGTGTATGGAGACATTGATGAACAGGAAGAAGATTTGATCGAATAAAAGAAGCATGAAATCGGGCGAATGCCCATGCTGAATTAGTGACGCCGGTCTGGTTACCGGCGTCTTTTCGTATGCCGCTGTAAGTTTCTTTTGAGCTGTGCCAATTACATATAGACGGTTATAGGTCAAATGGAGCAGAATTCTGCTCCCTAATGGCTAAATATTTTCGACAATTTCTCACAAATGACCGGAGTTATTCCGATATTATGTGATAATTCCACTTGAAAGAAGGCAATGTATGGGTAGACAGAAGCGATATAAAAGTAAAAAATCATCAAGCCGCCGCCTACAGGCTTCGTTCCTGGTCGGTACGCTGCTGGCCGGTTCACTTCCGGGCCTTACATATGCCGCAGCGGATTCGATAATAACAGCCGTTCCCACTGGCGTTGACCTTTCTAGTTTTGCCGATCTGGCCAAGGCTTCAAGCGCCAAACAGAGCGCCATTAATGAAGCCAAGCAGCAGGGACTGCTCACCGGCGATTCCTCGGGGCAGTTCCGGCCGCTCGATGCTCTGACCCGCCAGGAACTGGCGGCACTGCTCGTGAGGGCGCTCGGTCTTCCGCTTTCGGACGCTAAGGCTTCGTCCTTCTCCGATGTACCTGCCGCTGGCTGGGGAGCTTCGGCGGTTGAGGCCGTCTACCGCGCCGGTCTGATGACGGGCCGAAGCGGCGGTTCTTTCGCTCCGAATGATTCCGTATCACGCGAGGAGCTGGCGGCTGTATTTGTTCGGGCCGTTAACGGAGTCGGTGCCCGGGGCGGCGCGGTGCCTGCCGTCCAGGATATGAAGCAGGTGTCCTCCTGGGCGGCGGATGCGGTGTCTACGGCTCTGCGATTGAACTTAATCGACACACCGAATGAGGAATTGCATCCGAAGAATCCGGTTCTGCGCGAGGATATCGCGGGATTTTTGCTGAACATTTTCCAGAAGCAGGATCGTACGGCAGTCGTCACACAGGTGGACGGCGATGTGATTACGATCGACGGCATCCCCTATCTGGCGGCAGGCAAGCTTAAGGAGCTGCTAGGCGGGCAGAATGCGGATGCGCTGGAAGGGGCCGTCTTGACCTTCAAATCGGCCAACCGGAACATCGGCGATCTGACTAACCTGGAAATCGTGAAGAGCGGGACCGTGCTTAATACGGGCGGGACCTCCTATGCGGGAGCCCTGAAGATTTCCGCCAGCGGAGTTACGGTCAAGGGCGGCTCTTTGGGCCAGCTGACGATCGGCCAAGGGGTGTCCAGTGTGGTGGTCGATGCGCAGCTGAAGCGTCTCGTTGTGGACGGCGGCCAGGCGCTGGAATTGAAGGGAGGCGGTAAGTTCGATGTGCTGGCGGTAACCAATCCGCAGACGAGACTCACGCTTGATCCCAATATGCAGGTGGGCACTCTGGAACTGCCGGCGGGCGTGGATTTGACGCAGATTATCGCGAACTGGAGCCAGGTCCAGGGCCGGATTCAGAACGTTCTTGGCGGCTTCGACAACCGGGCCGCTGCGACGCCGGTTCCTCAAGAGACGGCAACCGCTGTAACCGGGCCGTCCGCTGAGCCGACACTTGAACCGGCACCAACTCCTGTTGTCGAGCCGACGCCAACTCCGGAATCAACACCGACGCCAACATCTACGCCGGAACCGACACCGACGACAACTCCGGTCGCCGAGCCGACACCAACGCCGACGCCGGAACCAACACCTACGCCAACACCAGAACCGACGCCAACGCCGATACCAATGCCAACACCAATAATACCGATACCAACACCAATAATACCAACGCCTATTCCGACTCCGATCCCAACGCCTGCGAATCATGATCCGGTAGCCATTGATAGCATTGCGACGCTTGCGATTCGCTTGACCGATGGAGCCCGGACCATCGATCTTGCGAATGCTTTCTGGGACCCGGACGGCGACAGCTTGACCTACACGGCTGTCTCTTCCGCGAGCAATGTGGCAGCCGTCTCTGTGAATGGAACCATCTTGACCGTGACTCCGGCAAATGTGGGCAGCGCGAACATTACGTTCACGGCATCCGACGGCCGGGGCGGCAGTGCCAGCCAGACCTTCCTGCTCACGGTTACGCCCGCGCCGAACCTGAACCCGATCATCGTTCAGGCTCCGGCAGATGCAGCGCTTACGGTTGGGGATGCAGTCTATTCGGTGAATCTGGGCTCGGTGTTCAGCGACCCGGATGGCGACCCGCTGACTTTTGAGGCGGTATCCTCCGATCCGAGTGTCGCCACCGTTTCGATCAATGGCGGCACAGCAGCGGTTCAGGCTCTGGCAGCCGGTACAGCAACCATTCAGGTCAAGGCTTTGGATGGCCGAGGGGGAGAACAAACGGCCTTCTTCCATGTCAATGTTGCGGCAGGCGGCAATCCGCCTGCACCGAATCAGGCACCAGCAGCGGTCAGCGTGATTTACGAACAGGTGCTGACCTCCGGGGTCACCAATCCGCGCACCTATGATCTGAGCCAATTGTTCGAGGATGCGGACGGCGACAATCTGACGTTCACCGCAGCCGTGCAGTCGGCGGACATTGCGGGCGCCAGCATCTCCGGCAGCTTCCTTACCCTTACTCCGGGAACCGTGGCCGGAAGCAGCCTGGTGACCATCACGGCGGCTGATGGACGCGGAGGCATCGGGACCTATAGCTTTGCAGTGCGGAACGCGCCGCTTGTGCCAAGCGGGAAGGTGGAGATTCATACGAAGCAGGGCGTTACCAACCCTGTTACTTATGACCTGTCTGCCTTGTTCCCTGGCCAAACATCCTTTACGGTATACAGCGGTACGCCGGACTCAACCTTTACCGGACCAGCGACGCTAAGCGGCAAAACCTGGACCTGGGACGGAAGCAGCATGCTGACGTACTGGGTGATCGGAGCGAATGGAACGGCGGCTGTCATTCAGGTTACCGCTGATCCGCAGGGGACGGCCGATTTATATTTCTCGCAGTATATGTCCCTGGACAATAGCCGCAACGCGCTTGAGCTGTTCTTTAACCCGGTTGGAGACACGTCGCAGCCGGTAACGGGCTATTCACTGGAAATTCACCAGTATAATGTCTCGACACATACACCGAAGGTATGGAACCAGAGCATCATAAACATTTATAAAGGAATGCCTTATATTTTCATTGACTCGACGTTTCCCGATTATTTCGATATCACCAATACTGTGTACTATAACGATGAGATGGATTTGTTTCAGAGCAGTACGATGGTGACAACCGGCTTTGTATTGAAAAAGAACGGCGTAACGATCGATGTGCTCGGCGATCCGAACGGCACCACCCAGTTCATGCCGAATGGCGGTACGATTATCCGCAAATCCGGCATCCGGGCGGGATCTTCAGCCTTCGATCAGACGGGGGAATGGAACAGTTATGCGACCGGAACGACACAGTATTTCGGGCAGCATACCCCTTAAGCGAGACGTGACTCCATGAACAGATAACAGAAGAAGAGGACCGGCGGGAGACCGCTGGTCCTCTTCTTTTTTTCGTGAGATGTTCCACAAGAGGCGTTCCCAAGAGATGTTTTCTTGTGATGCTCTCTTATGATGCTCTCTTGAGATGCTTGGGCTTGGACCTGAAGCTATCCGCAATCGGGTGCCGTATCAGTGTCCGGCCTGCTGCGCCGGAAGGGATACAGCAGCCGATGAAGGATCGGCTTCCATCTTCTGGGCCGTATACAGCCGGTAGTACAAGCCGCGCTTCGCCATCAATTCATCATGGGTGCCGTATTCCGCAATGCCCTTGTTCGAGACATACATAATCCGGTCGCAGTTCTTCACCGTCGACAGCCGGTGCGCGATGATGAACGAGGTCCGGCCTTTCAGCAGCTCGTTCAGCCCCTGCTGGAGCAGACGCTCGGTCTTGGCGTCGATTGAGGACGTCGCTTCATCCAGAATAAGGATGCGCGGATCGGCCAGCAGCGTACGCGCGAACGAGATCAGCTGGCGCTGTCCCTGTGACAGCTTCGAGCCGCGCTCGTTAACCTCCGTCATGTAGCCCTGCTCGAATTCCTTGATGAATTCATCGGCGCATACCGTCTTGGCAGCGGCGATGATCTCATCTTCCGTGGCGTCCAGCTTGCCGTAGCGGATGTTGTCCAGAATGGTGCCGGAGAAAATGAAGCTATCCTGCAGCATAATCCCCATCTGGCTGCGGAGCGACTCCAGCGTTACCTGCGAAATATCGTGGCCGTCAACCGTAATCTGTCCGCCGGTCAGGTTGTAGAACCGCGAGATCAGGTTGACGACCGTGGTCTTGCCCGCGCCGGTTGGACCGACAAGCGCGATGCTCTCGCCCGCCTTGACGTCGAAGGAGAGATTTTCCAGAATGTTGATTCCCGGATCATAGGCAAAGGTCACATCGTCGAAGGTGACGTCTCCCTGAACGGGCGGAAGCGGCTTGGCGTCCGGAACGTCGCTGACGGTAACCGGCTCATCCAGCGTCTCGAAGATGCGTTCCAGATAGGCGACGGCATTGATGAAGCTGTTGTACAGGTTCGACAGGTTCAGAATCGGCTGCCAGAACCGGGCCGCATAGCTGCTCATTGCCAGAATGACACCGAAGGTCACGTCCGCCGGATTGAGCGCCAGCAGACCGACCAGAAAGATCGACGCGGTAACCAGGGTGGACAGATTGTCGACCGTGAACGGAATCAGCGTGTTGTAGCGCAGGGCGCGCATCCATTCCTTGCGGAAATTTTCGGCCAACCGCGTGAAGATGCCTTCGTTGCGCTGTTCGCGGGAGAAGATCTGGGTTACGCGGATGCCGCTGATGCTCTCCTGCAGATAAGCGTTCAGATTGGAGCTCTTGTTGGATACTGCCTGCCAGGCCCGCCGCTGCCGGGTCTTGATCATCAGCATGATGCCGAGGAAGACGGGAAGGCCCGCGAGAATGACAAGCGAGAGCCGGACGTCGACGGCGAACATGAAGGCGGCGATAAAGATCAGGTTCACGATTTCGAGAATAAAGTTGATAATGCCGTTGGAGAGCACATCCGAGACCGAGTTGACGTAGTTCACGACGCGGATCAGAATTTTGCCCTGCGGGCGGTCATCATAATATTTGAACGGCAGCTCCTGCAGATGCTTGAACAGATCGGTCCGTATGTCAAAAATAATATCCTGCCCGACGCTCGTCATAATGCGCGAGCGGATCGTCGCCAGAATGACGCTGACGACGATGGTTGCCAGCATGAGCACCGACCACAGCACCAGCGGCAGAGCCGCCTTGGCGGGAATGGTCACATCGACGACATGCTGCATGATCAGGGGCGCCGACAGCGCGATGCCGGCGGACAGCGCGCTCAGTACGAACGCGACGATCATCGGCTTCTGCTGCCGCTTGATGTATACAAGCGCCCGCCGAAAGTGTCGGATATCGAACGGGGATTCCAGATCCTCGTCGATATCGAATTTATTGCGTGCCATATCAGCCCACCTGCCTTCCAATGCCTTCGTTCTGCAGCATGAATACTTCGTAATAGTAGCCGCGCTTCGCCAGAAGCTCGGCGTGGGTGCCTTCCTCGATCAGCCGGCCGCCTTCGAAGATGAGGATGCGGTCCGCCTCTGCCGTCGTGGAGACGCGCTGCGCGATGATAATCTTCGTGCAGGGATAGTCCAGGCTGCGCAGGCTGTTCTGAATATGCTCTTCAGTCTCCAGGTCAACGGCGGAGGTTGTGTCGTCCAGAATCAGGATCGGCCGGCGCACCGCCAGCGCGCGCGCCAGGGCGATGCGCTGCTTCTGCCCGCCGGAGAGGCCGACGCCCCGTTCCCCGACAATGGTGTCGTAGCCCTCCGGCATCCGGGAGATGAAATCATGCGCCGCGGCGAGCCGGGCGTAATTCACCGTCTCCTCCTCCGACAGCTCGGGATCGCCGTAGGCGATGTTGCCGTCCACCGTGTCGGAGAACAGCAGCACATCCTGGGTGGCCACGCCGATGTTGCCGCGGAGCTCGTCGAGCTCCAGGTTCCGCACATCAGTTCCGTCAACCAGTACCCGGCCTTCCGTCACGTCGTAGAAGCGGGGAATGAGGTTGACGAGCGTTGTTTTGCCGGACCCGGTGGAGCCCATGATGGCAACGGTTTCACCCGGACGGATTTTAAAGCTGACCTGATCCAGCACCGTCTTGGTGTCGTATTTGAAGCTGACATTCTCAAATTCGATGGTCCCTTCAAAACGGCGTTTGTCGGTGGCCTGATGCTCATTGACAATGCCGGGACGGGCATAGTAGATTTCAACGATTTTGGACAAGCTTGCGAAGAAGCGCTGGATGTCGTTGATAATGATGCCGATGTTGCGCATCGGGTTGGAGAGTCCCCAGATCAGTGAGGAGAAGGCGGCGTACTCGCCGAAAGTAATCCGTCCATTCATGACATACAGCCCGCCTGCTATCATCAGAATCACGTTGAAGGCCTGCGCCAGGGTTTCGAGATACGGAAAGTAGTCGAGCCAGACGAGCGCGGCGGTCTTGTTCGCCTTCGAGAAATTGATATTCTTGTCGGTGAATTTCTCAATCTCATACGCCTCGCGGGCAAAAGCCTTAACGACCCGGTTGCCTGAAATGTTCTCCTGGGTAGTCGTGTTCAGCTGGGACAGCCGCTCCCGCAGATCGATATACATCGGGCGGACGCGTCTTGCGAACAGGAAGGACACCACGAAGACCGGCGGCGACAGAATGAGCATCCACAGCGTCAGCTTGACATCAATGGTGAAAAAATAAACCATGGCTGCGAGAAAGATCGTCAACGATTCGATGATCGTCTTGAAGATCCACGCCATGGTGTGCCGGACCATATCGAGGTCGCCGGTCATTTTGGTCATAAGGTCGCCTGTCCGGTTATGGTCGTAATAGTGCATATCCTGCTCCTGGATTTTGTTGTACAGGTATACGCGGATACGGTACAGCATGTTCTGTGAGGAGTGCTCATACTGCATCGTTGTAAAATAGGACAGGCTGGTACGCAGCAGCGAGAACCCGATCATAGCCAGGCAGAGCGAGATCAGCAGTCCCCTTTCCTGGGACAGATTCTGCGCTGCATGGTCTCCAGCTATGAACGTGTCGACAATGCGCTGGCTGAAATAGGGAGTCGCGATGGTTAGCGAAGAACACACGACTGAGAGGCAGAGCGCCAGTATGTAGCGGGCACGGTCCTTCTCCAGGTTCTTCCACAGCCACTTCAGTTGAAACATGAAATTATCACCTGCTTCTGTATGGTTTCCAAGTGATTATATCACAAGGATTTAAAAGCGATGACCAAAGTTTTTACGGAATCGCGATAGCTTTTTGGCGTTTTTTGATCTTTGTTGATTTGGGGGGTTCGAGGCAGTCAAGGCTTTCGGTCATGATCATTAGTTGTCAATAACATAACTAGTAAACATAACTAATTCATTACTAATACATTACTATCTGCGCAACTAACCTTTTGACCAATCAACACTCAGGAAAAGCACCTGATCTTAAGCGCTGAATTGAAAGTGGGCACTATTCTCCCAGAAGAATATCAGACTAAGGATTGATGGAAAGCGATTTCTTTGTTATATTATAACCAAGTGAATTTACTAATTATTAAGTAAAATATACAGTAAAAATGGAGCGATGCCGAGATGACCAGAATCAAGGATGTTGCCGAGCTGGCGAACGTGTCGACCGCGACGGTATCGAGAATCCTGAATAACGACCCGTCGTTGTCCGTCTCGGGCGAGACCAGGCAGCGGGTGCTGGATGTCGCCAGCGAGCTGAATTATGTCCACGGTAAGCGGAAGAAGCCGAAGTCCGCTCCGGACAAGGAGATAATTCGGGTGGGTCTCGTGCTGACGAATGATGAAGCGGTCGATCCTTATTTTATGTCCATTCGCAGGGGTGTAGAGAGTGTGTGCGACCAGTATGCGGTCAAGATCGAGTCGGTCTTCTATACAGGCAGAAGCCGGTTTACCGCCTCCGCGATGGAGGGTCTGGACGGCCTTATCGTGCTCGGTGACGTGAACAGCGAGGAGCTGCGAAGTCTGTTCGGCAATGATCATATCATCTTCGCCGATTACCAGCCGGCGGAAGAGGGCTTCGATGTCGTGATTACCGATTTCGAGAGCGCTACCCGCCGGATGATGGACACGCTGCTCGAAGCGGGGCATACAGTGATCGCCTATATCGGCGGCGAGAGGCTGATCCAGAGCATCCACGCCGGGAACGGACACTTGATGCCGAAAGAGGAGACCCGTGTCCGGACCTATGAGCAGGTCATGAGGGACAAAGGGCTCTTTGATCCGGAGCTTGTTCTGCTCGGAGACTTCAGCCCGATGAGCGGCTATCAACTGATGAAGCAGCTGATCGATCAGGGGTCGTCGCCGACGGCGGTGGTGATGGCCAGTGATCCGATGGCGATCGGCGCCATGAAGGCTCTTCAGGAGGCCGGAATCCGTGTGCCGGACGATATGGCGATGTTCAGCTTTGACGATATCGACTCGGCGGCTTTCCTGAATCCTCCGCTGTCCACCGTCAAGGTGCATACGGAGGAAATGGGACGGACGGCGGTCAAGCTGCTCGTTGACCGGCTGCGTAACGGACGGACGCTGCCGATGAAGGTTATTCTCCCGTCGGAGCTGATGATCCGCGAAAGCGCCGGCCGGGTTTACAATAAAGGAGGTCAATAGCCAATGGGCATTCATTTTGATCCGGAGACAAGATTGTTTCACCTGAAAGCCAAAGACACCAGCTACGTGATGGAAATTGTCAGGGACGGCTTCCTGACTCACAGTTATTGGGGACGGAGAATCGGCGAATACCGCCACTCCAACCGGCTAGAGCTGCTCGACCGTGCGTTCTCGGGCAATCCGTACAAGGGGGAGGTCACTTTTTCTCTCGATACGCTGCCCCAGGAATATCCGCAGTACGGCAGCACCGATTACCGCAAGCCCGCCTACCAGGTTCAGCTTGAGAATGGAACGACCGTAACCGATCTGCGTTATCTGTCCCATACGATCAGCCGGGGCAAGAAGCCTCTCGAAGGCTTGCCGGCCACCTACATCGAAGAGGAAGATGAAGCGGAGACGCTCGAAATCGTCATGGAGGATTCACTGAGCGGGTTGCAGGTGGTGCTGAGCTACACGGTGTTTGAAGCCTACAATGCCATCACGCGCTCGGTCCGGTTCGAGAACAAGGGTAGTGAAGTTCTGAAGCTGCTTCAGGCGCACAGCGTCTGCGTGGATTTCCGGGACTCGGATTTCGATTTCCTTCATCTATACGGCGCACATGCCAAGGAGAGACATATCCAGAGAAACCCGCTCCGGCACGGCCTTCAGTCCGTGGATAGTTCAAGGGGTGCCAGCAGCCACCAGCATAATCCGTTTATTGCCCTTCTCCGTGCAGGTGCGGGCGAAACCTCGGGCGAGGTGTATGCCTTCAATCTTGTGTACAGCGGGAATTTTCTGGCGCAGGCCGAGGTCGACCAGTTCAATAATACGCGGGTAACAGTCGGCATTAACCCGTTTGATTTCAGCTGGAAGCTGGAGCCGGGAGAGACTTTCCAGACGCCTGAAGCGGTTATGGTCTATTCGTCCGAAGGGCTGGGAGGCATGTCGAGGACCTTCCATTCGCTGTACAGAAACCGGTTGGCCAGAGGTTATCACCGCGACAGAGAGCGTCCAATTCTGGTGAACAACTGGGAGGCAACCTACTTCAACTTCAATGCGGAGAAAATTCTGGACATCGCGCGCGTCGGACAAGAGCTCGGCATTGAGCTGTTTGTACTCGACGACGGCTGGTTCGGACATCGCAATGACGACAAAACCTCGCTCGGCGACTGGTTCGTGGATCACAACAAGCTGCCGGAGGGCCTTGATAGTCTGGCACGCGGCATCAATGAGCTGGGCCTGTCGTTCGGTCTCTGGTTCGAGCCGGAGATGATATCGGTGGACAGCGATCTGTACCGCGAACATCCCGACTGGTGTCTGCATGTACCAGGGCGCCGGCGTTCGGAGAGCCGGAACCAGCTTGTTCTCGATTTTTCGCGAAAAGAGGTATGCGAGGAAATCACGAAGAGAGTCTGCGACATTCTGCGCACCGTTCCGGTCTCATATGTGAAATGGGACATGAACCGCCATATGACGGAGATTGGCTCGGCTGCTCTGCCGGCGGACCGGCAGCGGGAGACGGCGCACCGTTATATGCTGGGGCTGTATAAGGTGATGGACGATATCACTTCGGCCTTTCCAAAAGTGCTGTTCGAGAGCTGCTCCGGCGGGGGCGGGCGCTTCGATCCGGGCATTCTGTACTACATGCCTCAGACCTGGACGAGCGATAACACCGATGCGGTAGCCCGCCTGAAGATCCAGTACGGCACCAGCCTGGTCTATCCGATCTCGTCGATGGGTGCCCATGTGTCGGCCGTTCCGAATCATCAGGTTCACCGGATTACTTCCATGGAGATGCGCGGGGCCGTAGCAATGTCCGGCAACCTCGGTTATGAACTGGATCTCACGAAGCTGACCGAGGAAGAGAAGGAGATCGTCAAGCGGCAGGTAGCGGAATACAAGGGCATCCGGCAGCTTGTTCAGTTCGGCGATTTCTACCGGCTGCGCAGTCCGTTTGAAGGCAGTGATGCCGCCTGGCTGTTCGCGGACCGGGACAAAAAGGAGATTGCCGCGTTCTATTTCAACGTGCTTGCCGAGCCGTCCGCGCCGCTGAAGATTCTGAAGCTTGACGGCGTCGATGTGACGAAGAAGTACCGGCTTACGGGAACAGACGAAGTCTACGGCGGAGACGAGCTTGCCTATGCGGGACTGAGCATTCCGGCGGAAGCTGAACGCGATTTCCACAGCTGTGTATGGCATTTTACCGCAACGGAGTAAGCGAGAAGCATTGATAATCAATAAGCATAAGGGAGGGCTGTTCGCGGTAAAATCTGCGGAACGGCCCTTTTGGCGTTCTTCAGATTTCCTTTGCGTTTACATAAGCCGTCAGACTCATGGAATTCTTGAAATTTGATCTAAACATCTTGCTTTTCGCAACCGATATATAGGTAGAAAGTTAGCTTCTGGAAATGATTGCGTCCCTGAAAACGGAGATGATCAAGATGTCCTATAATGCCTACATAGGTAAAAAAGCGAAGTACGACATAATGAACCGGCAAGGCGTCGTGCTTATTCCCGCCCATTCCGTCCTGAATCAGGATGCTATCAAACTTCTTGAACTGCATAATATCGACCCCATCGACATTGTTGTCATGTCACTGGAGGAAGCACGGCTTGAATCCCCCGTAACCTTGCTTAAAGATGCCGTCGGCTACTCCCAGGAACTGTTCAGCCGCCTTCGGTTTGGCCGCAAGCTGCCTCTCATGGAGATCAAGAACGAGCTTATTCCCGCTGTCAGACAAGTATCCCAGCATCCCGATCTGTTCGAGCTGTTCGAGTCGGTCAAAGCGAAGGATGAGTACACCCATAAGCATAATATCGGGGTCGGCGTACTATCCACACTGATTGGCCAGTGGCTCAAGCTGGAGGAGGCCGATCTCTCGCTTTTGTCTCTTGCAGCTACGCTGCATGACATCGGAAAAGTTCGCATACCCGAGGAGATTCTGCTCAAGCCCGGCAAGCTTACCAAGGCGGAATTCGCCGAAATGAAGAAACATACGATCTACGGCTATGAAATGCTGAAGGAGACGGTAGGTCTGAGTCCGCGCGTTATGCTGGTCGCATTGCAGCATCATGAGCGTTCGGACGGCAGCGGATATCCGCTTGGACTCAAAGGCGGCGAGATCGATCATTTCAGCGAAATCGTGGCGGTGGCCGACGTGTTCCACGCCATTTCTTCGGAGCGTCCATACCATCCAGCCATGCCGTTTTACCGGGTTGTGACTCTCATGCGGGACGGAGCATTCGGGGATTTGAATCCGCAGCTCGTAAATCTGTTTATGAATAATTATATACATACTTTAAAAGGAAGAAGAATTCTGCTGACGGATGGACGAGAAGCGGAAGTTCTACATATCAATCAAAGGGAAGATTTGCGTCCGCTGGTCCGGATTGACGGCAAGCTGGTTGATTTGACCAAGGAGAGACATTTACATATTGAAAAAGTTCTCGGTTAATCGGTGGTGAACAAGCTTCATGGACGATAATCAGGCGGAACGCGAAGGGCTTAATAGGCTGGAGACGGAAGAACGTCTGAAAGGGCTTCCTCCGCGGCAACTCCTTGAGCTGTCAGGCCTCGGTCTGAACGGTACGGTTGTGGATATTGGCGCAGGCGGAGGTTATTTCTCGTTTCCCGCCGCTGCCATGACGATGGGAACGGTATATGCGGTGGACGTCTCGGCCTTCATGCTGGAAGTATTGTCACAGCGTGCGGCTGGCCGTGGCCTGTCCAATGTTCAGGTTTTAAAGGGTCCGGCGGAGAAGCTGCCGCTCGATGACGGTGTTGCCGATTTGGCGGTGGCATCGCTGCTGCTGCATATTATGGAGTCGCCGAAAGAAGCTATCGAAGAGATCCGCCGGGTGCTGAAGCCGGGAGGCAAAGGGCTTGTTGTGGAATGGCTCCATCCGAGAAGCGACGGGCGGCCGGGGCACCGGATTTATCCCGAGACCATGATTCGTTATCTGGAATCGGGGGGCTTGACGGTCTTGCGTTCGGACGATTGGGAAGACACATATTATTCGGTCCTGTTCCAGAAGGCTTGCGAATCAGCGGCGCCGATTCCGGGTGATAGTTAGTGAGCGCTTTTTTTCGGCAGCCATGTGCTTCCGGATACAGGAGCCTCAAGCCTTTTGGGAAAGGAGCATCTATTACGCCATGATCAAAACACTGGAATGTCCCCATTGCGGACAATTAAATCATGTGGATATGGACCGTATTGATGAGGCCTCGTGCGGCCATTGCGGGCATAGCCTCCTTGGCGAGGGACAGTTGCCCGCTCAGGAGCCTGTTTCGGTCTCTGCGACTAAGCAGGAAGCGGTTCCCGCTTCCGCGGCAGTTGCCGCCGGCGTAGGCGCGGATGGACCGGGCAGAACGCTGCCCGATACCGGCAAGTGGCTGTCCAGGATCGGAGGAAGCGACAAGCAGGAGGAGTATGTGAGGAAGGGCTTCCTGGGCAAGGCGAAGAAGCACGCGGCCAGGCTGCCTTTTATCAAAGAAGCTGTCGCCATGTACTACTGCGCCATGGACAAGAACACGCCGCTTACCGCGAAGCTCACGGCGATCGGAGCGCTTGCCTACCTGGTGCTGCCGATCGACGCCATTCCCGATTTGATCCCGGTCTTAGGCTACACGGACGATGCAGCTGCTTTCTGGGCGGCTTACCGGAGCATCAGCGTCCATGTGACTGACTTGCACCGCGAACAGGCCCGGGCCTGGCTGGAGAACTGACGACTCTTCTGTAAATTTTGAACCGATAAAGAAGGCACTAGGTACTTGCCTGGCATCTGGCCCGTGGCGATCTGGTAAGGCTCTGTGCGGGGTCGGATTTCAAGAGCTTCGTTAGTTTACAAAACATAGCAGCAGCCGGACAAGCGATAGGCTTGCCCGGCTGTTTTTCGTATTGCCGCCCTTCAGCGGCTATGATGCTGGCTCATGAGTCAGGACTCAGGACAAAATGCGCTGCAGCGTCTCATCGCTTCTCAGCAGGCGCAGCGCCTTGTCGCGCATTTCCGGCAGATGCAGATAAGTCCGGCGGGATGGCTTAATGGATGGAGCCAGCTCAATCGCTTGTTCGAAATCCTCCCGTTTCATCCCCAGAGTCGCCACGAAATCGAAGAATCCGGTCCCGGTCAAGAACTTGCGGACCCGCTCCACCCGATGCTCCTGCACAAGGCACATCAGATATGCGGCCACGCCTACCTGGATGCCGTGAAGCTGCGGCTTCTCCACGAGCTGGTCAAGGGCATGTGAGATCAGATGCTCGCTTCCGCTTGCGGGCGCGCTGCTTCCGGCGATCTCCATAGCAATCCCGGACAGCATAAGGGAGTCCACAATTTCTTTGATGAAGAAGAATTCGCGAATATCCGTATAGGGCATGCGTACAATGCTGTTCACTGACTTTTTGGCCATCATTACCGCGAAGTCGTTCACCCGGGTAAGGCCGTGGGATTCCTCGAACCTCCAGTCGATGACTGCCGGAATTTTCGAGACAATATCGCCTAGTCCGCTGTACAAGAACTGAACCGGTGAACTTCGAATCAGCTCCAGGTCGACCAGAATGCCATATGGCATCCGGGCGGGAACCGAGGTGCGACGGTCCTGGACATATAAGGAGCAGCCGGAGCTGGCGAACCCGTCGTGAGCGACGGAGGTTGGCACACTGATGAACGGCAGGCCGTTCAGGAAAGCGGTATATTTGGCAATATCCAGCGCTTTGCCTCCCCCGATTCCGACAACAGCCTCCGTATGAGCAGGCAGATTGAAGGCCGTACTGGTAATACTCTCCAGACTGTTGTCTAGTACATCGCGGTTGTCCAGCACTTCAAGCCGGGGCTGCTCCTTCAGCGATTCCATAATCTGCGGCTCGCACAGATGGCGAATACCATCGCCGAAGAAGAGCACGAACCGTGAAATACCGGCTCTGCCAATCAGCGCTCCAAAGCGGGAGAGAACCTGATCGCCGACCTCCAGAAGCGCGGGGATGGCGATTTCGTTGGAATGCTTCATTCGGGCCACCCCTTGTCTTTTAAATAGCTGGATATGGCATGATAATCATCAACCGGTACATGCCGGACTCCGGCTTGCGTCAGCAGCTCCCGCAGCTCGCCGCGCGCAAATACAATGTCCGCCGCCTTGCCCGCCTCCAGGTCCGGTTCACTGTCTCCGGCGAATAATACCGTCCGATAGCGCTGGCGGATGTCTTCAAGCACCTTGCGTTTATCCAAGCCGAAAATCTCCGAGTAAAAAGGGTTCGCAGTATCAGGCACGATCCGCAGCACGCCGTTCTCATGCACGGCCGGCATGGATATGACCGTTACATTGGGGAGATCCAGCGCCTTCATCAACCGTTCGATGTACCATGACGTCCCCGCGCTTACAATGAAGAAATCGCCCCCATGTGCCTGTACCTCATGAATAAAATCAATCGCCCCCGGAGTAAGGGGAATATTGCGGATTTCCTCCAATAGCTGCTCTTCTGTAAGATTAAGCTTGCCAAATACCGTATTGAGAAACTCCACATCGATCTTCTTGGTCTTCTTCCAGTCCCGGTAAAATTGATGTCCCCATTCAGGGAAAAACTTGTCGATCATCAAGTGGTAAAAATCCCGCTCGGACAGTGTACCGTCAAAGTCGGAGAGAAAAGCGAATGGCTTCATGTTTGATAACCTCCGGAATCAATGTTTATTATATTTAAGATTACCATACTTTTCTTAATTATAAGGGTACTTCCATGCATCTGTATCAAGGAGGCAGGCAGCATGACGCTCCTGTATGTGGATAAGCTCCCGGCAACCGGAGCGCTTGCCTGCATTGTCCTGCTGATCGAGGCGAAATGCGATTCTGCCGCTGTTCCGGATTTTTTTGCGGACGATGCTGCCCGGTTTTTACGAATGGCTTTCCATAGGGCGTCATGATATAGTGGACACGAACAAGCGAGAAGAATGGAGAAACAGGTATGAACGAGCAGAAAAGACCCGGTAAAGGGAATGCAACTTATAAAGGTTCACAGCGTGGCGCGAAAGGCGGCGCGGGGCGAAGCGGCGGACGAGAAGAGGTCCGCCGGGGGAATGACGCAGCGGCGGGGACTGTCCGCGGTCCGAAGGAGCGGGGGAGTGACGCAGCGGCAGGGTCTGCCCGCAGCCTGAAGCACCGGGGGAGTGACGCGGCGGCAGGGTCTATCCGCAGCTCGAAGGAGCAGATAAGTGACGCAGCGGCGGGGTCTGTCCGCGGTTCGAAGCATCGGGGGGATCGGTCCGGCGGGCTGCTGGCTGCTCCGCAAGAGGCGGACCGCCGCAAGGGTCACGCAGCCGGAGGCCGATTCGCGGGCAAGTCTGCCGGCGGGCCGAAGGCCGCATCGCATGGGAATGCCGAGGAGCTGCGGTCAGGCGACCGGATCGTCGTGACGATCAAGCGGCTCGGCATCAACGGCGAAGGCATCGGCTACTACCGGCGCAAGGCCGTGTTCATTGACGGCGCGCTGCCGGACGAGGTTGTGAAGGCCGAGGTCACCGAGACGCAGCCGAAATTCATCAAGGCGCAGCTAACCGAGGTCGAGAAGCGGTCGCCGGACCGGATCGAGCCGCCGTGCCCGGTGTTCGGGAGCTGCGGCGGCTGCCAGATTCAGCATATCTCGTATGAGGGCCAGCTCCGCGCGAAGACGGAGCTCGTGCGGGAGGCGTTTGCCCGTTATGCCGAACTGGCGGATGTGAAGATTAAGCCGATGCTCGGCATGGAGCATCCGTGGGATTACCGCAACAAAGCCCAGCTTCAGCTGAAGCGGCAGGGCCGTGAAGTGATCGCCGGGCTGTATGAGGCGGGGAGCCATGATATCGTTGACATCAGCGGCTGTCCCATCCAGCATCCCGAGGTCAACCGCGCCGTTGAGCAGGTCAAGTCCGTGCTGGAGGAGCTGGAGATTCCGCTCCACAAGGAGAACGGCGCGAAGGACGGCGTGCGGACGATCGTCGTCCGGCACGGCTTCCAGTCCGGGTATCTGCAGGTGACCCTGATCTCCGCAGGGTCACGGCTGCCCCGCCAGGACGACCTGGTGCAGCGCCTTCGCCTGGCGCTGCCGGGTGTTACCGGGATTGCGCTGAACGTCAATCCCAGGAAGACTCCGCTCATCTTCGGAGAGCGGACGATTACGCTGTGGGGCGAGGATACGATGGAGGAGTCGCTTGGCGACCTCCATTTCTCGCTCTCGCCCCGGGCGTTCTTTCAGCTGAACCCGCTGCAGACGGTGAAGCTGTATGAATCGGTCCGGACCGCCGCCGGGCTGACCGGACGGGAGACCGTCGTCGACGCGTACTGCGGGACGGGGACGATCGGGCTGTGGCTCGCGCCGTATGCGCGGGAGGTGCGCGGGATCGAGGCGATCCCGGAGGCGGTGGAGGACGCGAAGCAGAACGCGATCCGCAACGGCCGCACTAACGCGAGCTTCCACACCGGCGCAGCCGAGGAACTGCTGCCCCGCTGGGCGAAGTCCGGCCTGACGCCGGACGTCATCGTCGCCGACCCGCCGCGGACGGGTCTCGACGCCCGCTTCCTCGAAGCGGTGCTTCGCGTCAATCCGGAGAAGTTCGTCTACGTCTCCTGCAATCCGTCGACGCTGGCGAAGGACTGCAAGGTGCTGCTGGATGGCGGCTACCAGATTCAATGGGTGCAGCCGGTGGACATGTTCCCTCAGACGAGTCATGTGGAGTGCTGTGTGTCGCTTATCAGGAAATAACTTATTGAAGCCACATTTACCTATCTGTCGAAGCTCAGGCACTGTTGGCGCTTGGGCTTCTTTTGCTCTTGGATAATACGTTATACCTGTATAGGAAATAAAATGGACAGCACCTTAGCTGGGAGCACGACGAGGTCAGGGGTTCGAGCCCACTATTCGCCACCATATTTATCCATTAAAACGGTAGAGATGTCGTTTTTTTTATGTTATATTTCAGTTTCTCCACACATGTGTAGTGTTGCTCACTATTAGTTTGGAGTGGGGCATAATTGGGAGATGATTGGCGAAAAATAGAGTACAACTAGTGAAAGCCTATGGACTAATTCTCCACAGGCTTTTTTAGTTAGGCACTGTTAACGTATAGTTAATTTTTCTGCTGAGCGAACAGGCAGGATAGATCAATCATTTCACCGAATACCGTAAGCTCGGCGAAATTACGAAGTTCGTGAATACTATAGGCCTCTAGTTAGGTAGATCGTGTTGGCATCCTCTTGGGTCATTTCCTTCATGCCGATAACTTCATTCGTTTTCGAATCTCTGATGGTTTGGATGTAGACCACATCTCCGGACTGGTCAGAGTCATAGGAAAAGCTGGAATAGTTCGCGCCTCTCCAAACGTTGTGATCGTAAAAAGCGACTACTCTGCTGCCTTTATAAAAGTAACGGTCGATCTTGGGATCATAGGTAAAATATTTTGGGTAATTCACTTCACCACGATCTTCGGACAGCGTGTAAGGGGGCAGATCGTCGTTCACTGAATTCGCAAGGCCTGAGGGGGACGAGAGGCTCTTTTCGTCTTTGGATGGCAAAGGTGCGGCATTCGTAGCGAATACAGTAGTAGTGCCGATTACAACGGCCAACGCGAGCAAACTTCCGACAAACGTGAGTTTCTTCAATTTCATGATTGACACAATCCTTTCTTGAATCGCATTTTTTCCAAAATGATTGAACAACAATGACGACCTGCTTTTTCGCTCTTCCATGCTGATAAGCGTCATGGCATACGTAGATTTGACGTTTACTCCGTGTATCCGCAGTACCACTTCGTCGCAAGACAGTTCGAGATCGCGGTTGGCCAGAATAAACATTGCCCACACGAAAGGATTGAACCAATGCAGGCAGAGTACTAGCGCCAGAAGCGGTTTGGTCAATGCATCAAAGCGCCTGATGTGTACCCACTCATGGGTAAGGATATAGCGCAGGCGAGTCTCGTCTACCCAGTCAATCGCTTTCGGCAGCAGAATTACAGGACGCCATATACCGTAGGTCAAGGGCGTAGTAATTTTGTCGCTCTGCCGGATTCGTACAGAACGCCGTAGGCGATGTTCGCGCATCCAGTCTTCCGCAAAAGAGTTAGTAACCGGAAGAGACGTTTGAAATTCCCTTCTACATTTGATGTATGTCACGATGAAATAGATGGAAAGCAGACACGCACCAGCTAGCCATACTGTTATAAGAGGAGTCGCTAGCTCCATAGATGAATCCGCTATTACCGACGATTTGCCAACTGCAACCACGTCAAAAGGTGAGATACCAGCTGACACTGTGGAACCATCAGCGGGGAGGGTAGCGGAATCGAACTGCTCCCCGATTATTCGCTGCAGCGAATGAATTCCGGTATAGAAGCTGAATCTGAAGGGCAATGACATCGGAAGTAACAGCCGGACGGCGGCTACTCCCCACAGTACCAAGAAAGTCAGCTTCGGCAATTGGTGCATGGTGAGTGTGCGAACAACAATGATAGCTACAATGAGTACGACGACCGACAGACTTGACTCAATCATATCCATAGTGGAAGCGCCTCATTGTAAGTCGCCCACGATCCGCTTCAGCTTCTCGATCTCGTCAGGAGATAACTTTTCACGGCTAAGCAACGAAGCGAACAGTAAGTCAACCGAACCGTCGAACACTTTGTCAATCAACTCTGCTGTTTCTTGCTCTTGTACTTGTTCCTTGGATATGAGAGCACGGCAAATGAAGTGGGGCTCGAGCCGTTGAACGGCTCCTTTGTCAATGCATTTTTTAATCACAGTGTAGGTGGTATTTTTGTTCCACCCCACCTGCTCCCGCAAAATCTCAACCAGTTGTTTCGCCGTCACGTCTTTTTCTTCTTTCCACAACACATCCATGACCTTGAGTTCGGAATCGAACAGTTTAATGGTCAAGTGCATTCCTCCTTTGGACTATCACAGTAGTCTTATTGACTATAGACTATCACAATAGTCTATATGATGCAAGTCTCGAGAAGTTTATCGGTTTGAACGAACTTACTCCGACTGTACTGCATCGTTTGGTACTGTGTCTCATTAGGAAATAGCGTATTGAAACCACATTTACCTATCTGACAAAGCCTAGTACCTTGACCAAATCAGATTTAGCATTTACGATCTCCCAATAAGAAGAATT